>CXWJ01032850.1_pt1 | contig 10227 bp, 10 predicted proteins | sample 590841 | NCBI WGS metagenome assembly CXWJ01 (sample SAMEA3498367, study PRJEB10139) | wastewater metagenome | biome: wastewater treatment plant; material: activated sludge | place: Austria | collected 2015-01-21 | reverse complement strand
CGGTATCGCCGTGCACTGTTACATCATCGTCGGGTTCCCTACGGAGAAGGAAGAAGAAGCGCTTGAAACTATGAACTTCATCGTTGAAAACAAGCGACTGCACGAGTCCTACGGTTTTTCGTGCCAGCCCTGTCTGTTTGACTTGGAAAAAGAAGCACCAATCATGAGTGATCCTGGGGGCTATGGCATCCGTCGGATCATGCGACCGTCCGCGGAAGATCTCAGTCTTGGGTTCTTCTATGAAGTGCAAGAGGGGATGACCCCGGATGAAGCAGAGCGGTTGTATCAGTATGTGTACGGAAGAATCAGCGAGGTCGTATGCGAGCTGCCGTTCAATTATGCGATGGCAGACGGCTTGCTCTATATCTCGAAGGCGAAAGCCGGGGCAAAGCCGGCGTCGATGGCCGCACATTGACCCCCTTTTTCTCTGGCGGCTATAATATCGATTCCTATGGATAGAGTGATGAAATCGGCGGTGCTGAGCGAACGGGTGATTGGGAAAGTATCGGACTTTGGTCCGTTGTTCGCCTACACGATCAAGCTTGTCCTTCTCGCATCCTTCCTCGAACTGGTGTTGTACCGGTTGTTGTCGCGTCTTGGGATGCATCTCAGTAAAATAGCTGCGACTCATCCCTGGATTACTCCCACATTTACGGCATTGACCGAAGTGGGGGCGTGGCTCCTCAATATCGTCGCTGTGTTGTTGTTTTTGGCCCTCACGCTCGCTATGGTGAATCGATGGGGCGGCAATGACAATAGTCGGCTCGTGAAGCTGGGGATCATCGGGACAGCCGTTTTATTGGTGCTCACCGTTGGGTTTCTCGTTGTGCAGCCGGGGATGCTGGGCGCAATTGTCTACAACGGATTGACCCTGTTAGTGCTGACGGTATTTGTGTCGGACTATGTGATGACGCATCGTGAGCCGGCACAACGAGCGTTGGCGGTCACCTATTACTTGGGTATATCCGGATGGCTGTATTATCAAATCGTGTCGACGAGCTATAGTCTGATGGGAACGATCGTACAGCCTCCCCTGGTGTATGAATCGCATCGCATGGGAGAGGCGTTGATGGTCCTGGCCAGTTTCTGTGCCTTTCTGGCCTATGGCAAAAGCAAGAGCCTCTCGCTGCGAACGAGGAATCGTCAGCAGCGCAACCGGGCCATCTGGTTTTGGGCGGTCACGGGCGTGACGTTTACCGCGCTCATTGTGGTCGACTATCTGTTGGATCGTATTACTCCGGGATTCGCCTCCGCTTTTCGGCAGGCCTCGCAAGGTATCGGGTGGATCTTTCAGTTCGGGATGGGCTATACGTTCTATCTCCCCTTTGCGGTCTATGTCGGGGGATTACTCTGTTGGTCCTATACGGTGGTGAAGCTTCTGACCATGGGGAGATTGGCCGGCTATGGAATCGGGCTCATGTTTATCGCGGGCTATGCGCTGATGTTCTCAAACTTGACGTTGATGGTGGTGCTTGGGGTCATGCTGCTGGCCTGTGATCGGGTGAAGGTCGCGACAACTGAAGCACTATCGACGAGTGCCGGCCCGATCATGCCGGCCTCGGATGGATTGATGACCGGTCGGGCCTAAGCCCAGAACGAGTGACATAATGGACACACCCATATCCACACCCCAGCAAGGGGACACGGCCGTTGATCTTGGGGATCAACCGCTCACTCCGGAAGAAGAGATTGCAGGGATTGAAAAACTGTTGGCCGATGAGCCGGATGATTTCCAGGCGCGCTGTCGACTGGGGGAATTATATTTCAGCAAAGGGCGCCTCGACGATGCGTTGGCCGAGGTCAGAAAGGCCATTGAGATGGCGGAATCCCTTCGCACCGAAATGAACCGTTCACTGGCCATGTATTATGCAAACTTGGGCACGATTTACGCGACCAAAAATATGGCCGATGAAGCAGCGGCCGAGTTCCAACATGCGCTACAAGTCTTTCCCCATGACGTGCTGGCACTCTTCAATCTGGGCAGACTTCACGCGGGCAAGAAGCAGTACATGGAGGCGAAGGGGTACTACGAGCGCCTCGTGGAAATCACACCGGACGATCCGATCGCCTGGTATAACCTCGCCGGCGTCTATATTGAGCTGGATAATCCCCAGGTGTCCGATTACAACACGATTGATATGGGGATTCAGTGCTATCTTCGCACCTTGGAGTTGGATCCCAAGCACTTGGAGTCGGCCTTCAAGCTGATGGAGATCGCGCTCAATCATAAAAAGACCGATTTGGCGGTTCGAGTCATGGAAAGTGCGGTGGAGCACAATCCCGACGAGCCGTTGGCCTATTACAACCTCATCAGCGTATACGACAAGTGCAAGATGTTTGAGCAGGCCGAAGAGGCCAGGAAGCGGTTGAAAGAGCGGTTTGCCAAGAAGGCCAAGGATGGTCCGAGGTCCTGATTCACTTTTAGAAGAGGTGTCCTATGTTCGGCAGTCTAGGGTTCACCGAGCTGATCCTCATCCTTATGATCGTATTGATCATCTTCGGAGCCGGGAAACTTCCGCAGTTAGGCGAAGGCCTTGGGAAGGCGATCAAGGGCTTCAAGAAGTCCGTGCATGAGGCGGAGGCCATCGAAGCCGAAGCCCAAGCGGCAGCCCAACAGACTGCTGCGCCTCAGGTAGCCACGGCCCCTCCGGCCCAGAGTGCGCCGTTGAGTCAGCCCGCAGGGGCCACGGTGCAGCCCGCGCCACGCGCCTAGTCGGATGTGTTAGGAAAGTCCTCCGGTGGCGTTTCCCGCCTTGCCGAAGCGGCTTCGCGAGGCAGGTCGCATCGCTTCAAGCGCGTGATGCGAGTTTCGTGAAGCGTCATTCGCTTACGAGATACGAGCCCGAAGTACGAGAGCGCAGTCTTGGGTGGGTGAGAGCATAGGTCTATGTGAGCCTCCTGTGTCGAGCGTCGAACAGGCGCGAGCGGTCGGATAATCTTTTAACAGCCCCCTAGAAAGCATCGTACATATGGAAACCGAAGTTGGATTGGCCGCCGGCTATATTGAAACCTTTGCCGGGAACGGGAAAGCTCGGAGTACGGGCGACGGCAAGCGCGCAGTGAAAGCGGGAATCCCGCTTCCTCATCACGGGGCACTTGATCGGGAAGAGCAGTGGTTCTATTTCGCGGAATCGGGATCGGACCGCATCCGACGGGTGCACCTCCAAGAAGGGACGGTCCACAACTTCGCCGGAATCGGGGAAACTTGTTATAGCGGGGATGAAGGTGTGTGTGGAGAGGCCGGGCTCTATTTGCCTCTGGGGGTCGCTTTTGATTCGCAGAACAATCTGTACATTTGTGACTCCGGAAGTAATCGGATTCGGAAAGTCGATCATGAGACAGGCATCATCACGACCGTAGTCGGGACCGGTCAGCATGGATTTAACGGGGACGGCCCGGCGCGCGAGGTCAATCTGACGTGGCCGGCAGCGATTGCGTTCGGCCAGGACGATCGGTTGTACATCGCCGACACGCAGGCGCACAAGGTTCGGCGGTACGATCCCAAGACCGATCTGGTGACGACGATCGCGGGAACCTGGACGGCTGAGGACGAGGCGCGTGAACAACCGCTGGTGGCGCGGAACCTGGTGGTGCTCTCCGGTGATGCGATCGGGATTGATTTCAGTGATGACCAAGGATGGCTCATGCCGGTCTGTTCCGATGGGCTCGATATGTCCATGTATCTGGATGACGGCAAACCGGCGATGGATGCAAGGCTCTACGACATCGTCGGGATTGCGGTCGACGACAGGGATCATGTGTATGTGGTCGACAAGGGAAGCAATCGAGTCAGAAAAATCGATGCCCNNGCCCAGACCGGTGTGATTTCGACCGTCGCCGGGGTTTGTCGATACGGATACGACGGTGACGACAAGCCGGCTGTGCGAGCCATGTTGCATGCTCCGGAAGCCGCGATCTTTGATCGAGACGGCCATCTCTACATTTCCGACACGATGAATCATCGTGTGCGGAAGGTGGACGGCAAGACCGGCGTGATCACCACGGTCGCGGGAAACGGGGATAGCGGCTACGAAGACAAGAACATCGGTGGCTGCGGAGCGGCTCGGTTTGTCGCGAAAGAATCCGCCGGACAGTTGAAACACGGTGACGGTCTGTTGGCTGTCGACGCGGTGGTGAATTCTCCCGTCGGTTTGGCGCTGGACTCACAGGGTTATCTCTATATCTGCGAGCGTGGAGAAAATAAGATCCGCCGCCTCAAACTCTCCTAAACCATCCGTCAGTATCTGTCCTCTCCTCACATTTGTCTCGATCAGGTTTTGTGGTATTCTGAGCGCGGTCATTTCTCGGAGTACAGTGCTGTGCGAACGACTTCCATTGGTAGCGCGCGGTTTCATGTGCTTGGATTCTTATCCGGGCTGATCGTCATCGCGAGTGTACTCGGCGCCTTCGGGGTTCCGTTAGTGAGTTCCGAGGGGATGACGATCCGAGCGTTTTTGATCCAAGGCGAGATGCCGAAGACAGCCGATGATACGGTCTGGCAAACGGCCTCATCGATCACCATCCCCCTCAGCGGTCAAGTCATCACCAGGCCGGTCTGGCCCGAGCCCACGGTTCGTGCGTTGACTGTACGCTCTCTCCACAATGGGACCGATATTGCCTTTCTCTTGGAATGGCAGGACAATACCAAAAACGATCGGCTGACTCCTGGGACGTTCCGCGACGGGGTGGCGATCGGGTTCCCTCTCGGTGATGCCCCGGCGTTCTTTTGCATGGGGCAGCTGGATCACTACATCAATATTTGGCATTGGAAGGCGGACTGGCAGAGCGATATCGATCGTCGGGCCGCGCGCGCTCCGGAGAAGAAAGAAGGTGGCGTGCGAACGTTCGAAGTCATCCCACGGCGAGTCTCTTCCGTGGAGGACCTCATCGGTGGAGGCTTCAGCACGCTGACGACGAAAGACAAACAGGGACGAGTGCAGGGACAAGGATTTTGGAAGGACGGCGTGTGGCACGTCATGATGCGACGTCCGCTCCTCAGCGAGGAGCAGGAGAACGAAGCGACACTCGTTCCAGGACGAATCCAAACCGTGTCATTCTCCGTCTGGAATGGAGAAAACAAAGAGCGAAACGGGCAAAAGGCGGTGGCGCCGTGGTTTCAGTTGCGCATCGATCCTGTAGCAGGATAGTGAAACAGGCCGCCAGCTTTGTTCTCGCACTGCATACAAGCGCGTGAAGCGTATCTCGTGAAGCGTCGTTCGCTGGGGAGATATGTGATACGAACAACAGACACGAGAGCGGCCTTGCCCGGTGAAAGTCGCGTCTTGGCGCGACGGGGTGGGCGGGTGAAGAAATACAGCCTGTTTGACCACCCTGCGAGAGCGAAGAGTCTCAACAGGCTCGGAGGAACGTTTGGTGAATGGAGGAATGCTGGGTGGGGTGTTGTTGGGTCTGTTCCTCTTCGCCGCTGTCTCGGTTACACAGGCGGAGACGCAATCCGATGAGATGACGGAGGAGGAAGCATCGAGGCTTGGCGAAGAATTCGGGATCGTGGTCGGCGCCGTCGATGAAGCGATTCAGAAAGAACTCAATCTTGAGAGGCCTCAGGGGGTCGCGGTCTTCGAGGTCATTGGGAACTCTCGTGCAGACTATGCCGGTATCAAAGTGCGGTCCGTCATCAAGGAGATCAATAAACAAGAGATTCGAACCATGGCGGATTTCGGACGGGCCATTAAAAAAGCGATGAAGGAATGCAATGTGACCGTGGGAACCTATGAACCGGCTGATCCCGGTGATCCGGTCGGATGGGGAGTGAATTTTCACTTTGTCGGCTGCAAGCGGGATTAGTTGTGAGGAGTGAAGGGTGAGGGATAAGGAGTGAAGGGTAAGGCGAGTGGATGGAGAAGGGGAGTGCATTGGGGACAGAGTATTGCGATGCTCTGCTTCCTGTCCTTCGTTGGACTCGCCAGTCCCTTGAGTATGTTTTCTCAGGGACAGGCAGAGGCTCAGCACGTAGATGACCAAGTATCTGCGGATTGGGTGGCGGAAATCGAAAAAGTCTTCATCCGGTCGGAGGACTGCAAGCAGTGCCATGAGCGGCATTATGAAGAGTGGAAGGGCGTCAGAGAGCAGACGCCGGATTTGAAGACGTTTGGTCGTGTGGATGCAGCGCTTTTGCACGGGACATCGTTCACCTCACCGGTCTTTCGAACGGTTCTCGGTCTCTGGAAAGAGACGAGTCCGACAGCGGACGAGCAGCGCCGATGCCTGTCGTGCCATGCACCTGCCGTGACGGTATTCCCTGAACATGCCGAGAAGATCGCCGGCCAAGTCCTGAGTGGAAAATCTGGAGTGGAAGGGATCGGCTGTGCGGCGTGTCATTTGATGGCAGGGATGGATAAGCATGCATCCTCACCGCCGACGTTTGCCCTGCAGCCTGGCCGAACTCTCTACGGCCCCTATGCCAATCCGGAGGAGAATCTCGTCCATTCTGCTGTACAGTCGACTCAGTTTCGAGAAGCCAGTTTTTGCGCCTCCTGCCACTTCGATAAAGTGAAAGATGTCACGCAGAAGAATCTGCCCGGCGAAATCCTCGAAGGAACGATCTGTCAGGATTGCCATATGGAGCCTTCTACAGGGAGCTCGACGTCACGGCGTGGCGCCATGACCCGATCCATCGGCCGCCATTGGTTTCGCGGGGTCGTCGTCGCGGGGACGATGCTCAAGAACCGGAACGTGCAGGCCGAATGGATGCCGCGCATTGATCTGGAAGTGACGAAGACCGGCGCGACCGTGGAAGGAAGAAGTCTTGTGAAGGTCGGCAGCCTGCCGCACAGCTTTCCCGATGGCGATCCGGTGCTCAAACAGTTCTTCCTGACCGTCACGGCAAAGGATGCAAAAGGGCAGACCTTGGCGGAAGAGACGCAGCAGTTCGGATTATCCTACGACCAGCTTCTCCGTGGTCCCATTCCGGATCCCTTCATTAAGGGTGGGAATACGAGGAAGGTGCCGTTCGTATTGACGCTTCCGGAGGGAAAGGCCGCCGCGTCGATCGAAGCCGTTTTGAGCTATGCGCTGATTCCCACCCCTGCGCCTACTCTGCTGGAGAGATATCTGGCTACCTTAACGACCGATACCGCGCGAGACGAGGCGAAGAACATCGTGCAGGAATATACACAACGGCATTTCCTGACCTACCGTGTGAAGGTGCTTTCCTGATATGGCGGCACCGATGGGACGGGGACAGGGTAGGCAAGCGATCGGGCTCAGCGTCTCGCTGATGGTCTGCATGGCGTTCCTGTCGGCTGGGGCAATTCACACGGTGCAGGCGCAAACAGTCCAAAGCCAGTCCTTGATCGAGAAGACCTTCCCCCATTCCAACAAATGTAAACGCTGTCACGAACGGGTGTACGAAGAGTGGGAAACGTCGCCGCTATCAAAATCCATCCATTCTCCGGCGTTTCGTGCCGCTTTGGATGCGTATCTGAAGTCGCCTGGAGGAAAAGATCAGGCGCTGTGTTTCCGATGCCATGCGCCGCATGTCCGGGAGTTCTCCGAACAAGCACAACTATTTGTGGATCAAGCTAAACGGGGCGATCCCTCGCTGGACGGCGTGGCCTGCAGCCAGTGCCATTTGATCAAGCACGTGGATCGCGCGAAGCATCCTCCCGAGCCGAAGTATGAGGTCGGCGGAAAAACACTCTACGGACCCTACAAAGACTTTGTACAGAATTTGGCCCATCAGTCGATGGAATCGAGTCTGTTCCAGAAGTCTGATCTCTGCTTGAACTGTCATCAGTCGGTGCCGTCGGCAGCGAATCTTGGGAAGGCCAACGACTTGCTGGGAAATTGGGATCAAAGCCGGGCCGTGAAGTCCGGCAAAGAATGTCAGACGTGCCACATGCCGCAACAAGTAGGCGAATCCGCGAATGGGGAAAAGAAGCGGACCATTGCGAACCATAGCTTCCCAGGGCGTCTCGGTAAGCTTCGCCAGGAGGCGGCGAAATTAGCGGTGCAGACGAAAGTCGATGGCGACAAAACCACGGTGACGGTCAAGGTGCAGAGTCTCGTTCCGCACAACTTGCCGGCGACCCATCCGGCCTGGGCGTCGGTGGTGTTGAATTTGGAGATCAAGGGCAAAAACCTCAAAACCGTCTTTTCAGACAAGCGGGTCTATGGTCGGACATACCAGGACGCTCAGGGGCAACCGACGATCTTCGACTTTGAGGCTATCAAAGTAGCCGAGGATACAGTGTTGAAGCCTGAAGAGACGAGAGAGGAAACCTTTAGCTTCCCCACGCCCAAAGATACCAAGACGTTCGATGTCGAAGTCGGGCTGAACTACGCGCCGTTGACAGGCCCTGCTTCATTCCTCCAGCTGGTCGAAGCCGAATCCTCCCAAGGGTCACAAGATCCCGTCTTCCAGCCGATTGAGATCGTGAAACGAACGGAGAATGTTCCGGTGGGGAAGTAGCTAGGTATGTATGAAAGGTAACGGGTGAAGCGTAAAAGTCAGCTGCGAAATCGGATGAATTTGAATCTGTTCGGCACTGAGGTATACTGAGGCCATGTCTTTTAACCTCCCTCTCAAAGAGATGACTCTCCACGAGAAGCTTGCTGCGATGGAGTCTCTGTGGGAAGACATAGCTCGTACCCCAGAATCCATCCAGTCCCCTGCTTGGCACAAAGACATCCTTGATGAGCGCCGCCAACGACTCGCCGATGGTCAATCCCAATTCACCGATTGGGAGACCGCCAAAGCAGATATCCGAAACAAGATCTCGTGAACATTAAGATCCTGGACGAAGCCCAGGATGACTTGGTCCAGGGCTTCCGCTTCTATGAAGCTCGGGAGACTGGTCTTGGGACTTACTTCCTTGACTGTTTGTTCTCAGATATCGATTCCCTTCTCTTGTACGGCGGGATCCATCAAGTCGTCTATGGTCATCACCGCTGTCTCTCCAAGCGTTTCCCGTTCGCCATTTACTACAGCGTGAAGGAAGACCTTGTTCATGTGTATGCGGTGTTGGATTGTCGTAGAAATCCATTGTGGATTAGGAAACGGTTAAGGAGAGAGGGCTAATCGGACACTTCAGCTGGTCGAAGCCGAATCGTCTCAGGGATCGCAAGATCCCGTCTTCCAGCCGATCGAGATCGTCAAGCGAACGGAGAATGTCCCGGTTGGGAAATAGTCGTTCCTCGTCGTTCGTGAAGCGGCTCTTGTTCGGGTAAGGGATTGCCAACCGGGATGTAGTGAATCTCCCTGCCTTACCAGCCATGTGAAGAGGCGATCTGATGACTAGTCATGATCGCTCTATCCAATGATCAATGTGTAGTCTCGATCGAAGAAGATGAATAGGAGAAGCAAACAAGCGGCAGTGCTGGTAGCCCTGTGGGGGCTGGTATTATCCGGCTGTGGCTCCGATCAGGAGGGCCAACTGATCGCGGACCATCAGCGGGCGGTGTACGAAAGCCTGGCGCTGCAAGATCAGCTTCAGCAGCAGGGTGGTGGGCACGTTGCGGCCGATCTCGGGATTGGGATCTCGAATCGGGGCATGGGCAAGTTGTTGTCGCTGCTCAAAGGGCTGGTCATCAGTCCGACCCAGCCGCCGAAAGGGTACGAAGATCTATCTGTACGGATCGAGGATATTCAACTGGTCAGTAGGGCAGGCCGCAGTGAGTTGGAATTGGAGTGTTCTCTTTCAAGTCCTGCCAACTCTCTTCAGTTTGCAGCCACGATGACGGGTGATCTCCTGTTCTTGCCACCAGAGCTTGATACAGACATACCTGAAGATCAGCTGGCCTTCCGGATGAAGGTCCGAGAGCTCCATCCACGTCTTTCCTGGTATTCCTTGCCGCTCCAAAGTATCTCGACGATGCGCGACTATCTCCGGTATCGATTGATTGAACAGGTGGAGAAAAGTCTCGTCATGAAAGTGCCCACGGCCAAGCTGGACAAGCTTGTGTTGGGGCTTTCTGGAAGTGAAGTGATGAAGGATGAGGAGAAGGGTTTCCAGATCAAGATCGCCTATGCCAGTCCGAAGTTCGAGATGCCGCTCGTCGCTCGGTACTCGCAGTTCCTGATGACCGATTCGGGGTTTTGGATTTTTGCGCGGTACGGCGACAAGGCTCCGTCTATTCCCAAACCAGTGGCTCGTGTGCCGAAGGAACAACTGGAGTCTGAAATCGGGCGCCTGACGTATGCCCTTCGGGCTGCCGCAGCTGGCTTGAATTTCTGGTCCGGTGATTCAGCGATTATCGTCAGGAAGC
>CXWJ01008099.1_pt1 | contig 10234 bp, 11 predicted proteins | sample 590841 | NCBI WGS metagenome assembly CXWJ01 (sample SAMEA3498367, study PRJEB10139) | wastewater metagenome | biome: wastewater treatment plant; material: activated sludge | place: Austria | collected 2015-01-21 | reverse complement strand
CGCACGGCGATCTGCGAGTCGTCCACCGGCGTCTTGGCGCCGCCACAAGCGCCCAGCAGCAACGCTGCCGACGCAGCGGCGGCAAGGTGTCGAAGGGGTCGAAATGCGGGCACGAAGCGCTCCGGAATCTGAATGCGAACGAGGCTACCCGAGCGCCACCACGCCGGCAGCGCCCGAGGCGGGGGGAGGCGTCGACAAAACCGGCGATGTCGTGACATCCAGCGCGCACGGCGTCGGGCCGGGGCCACAAAGAACAACGGGCCTTGCGGCCCGTGTCGTGATGGCGGCAGGCGCGCGGCCCGCGAGGCTCAGACCCTCTTGCGGCGCGAAGTCGCGAAGCCGACACCGGCCAGCCCGGCGACCATCAGCGCCAGCGCCTCGGGCTCGGGGGCGGCACTCGCCACCGACTGGATCGAGCCCGAGTAGAACGCCAAGCCGGCCTGGCCGGGCAGGCGGTTGAGCACACCGGACACGTCGAGCGTGTAGGTGCCTGGGCCGAGGTTGCTGAAGCTGAAGTTCAGCGGCGTGCTGTCGGTGATCTTGGCGCCCAGCGTGCCGCCGGACAGCGACACCGAGTTCAGGCTGAGGTCGAGCGAGCCCCATTCATGCCCGACGGCGGCACCGCCGGCAGCGCTGCCGTGGCTGGTGAGCGTGAAGGTGTAGTGGTCGGTGAAGGCGCCCAGCGCCGACCCGGCGGAACCGAAATTCACGAAGGCGCGGCCGAAGCCCTTGGCCGACGTGCCGATGGTGCCGAGGTTCACATCGGCCTGAGCCGCCCCCGACATGGCGACGGCCATGGCGGCTACCAGGTGTTTCAACTTCATCGGTGCATCCCTGTGGTTAGAGTAAGAATGTTCTTGACTTGCAGCGAATCTTGACATTTCGAAGCTCGTCGCGTCATCCCCGAGGCACGGGGACACGACCCCAGCGCCGACGTGAAGGAATGCACGACCACATGCCGATTGCACCGCTCGACGTCTCGATTGCCGTCATCGGCGCCGGCCCGGTGGGGCTGGCGCTGGCTTTGCAGGCAGCGTCCGCGTTACCGCGCGCGCGCCTGACGCTCTTCGACGCACGCCCGGCCGACAGCGACGTCGGCGCCGACCCGCGCACGCTGGCGCTGTCGCTGCGCAGCGTGCGCCAGCTGCAGCGCCTGGGCTGCTGGCGCGCGCAGGCCGCGCAGGCGATTACCGAGGTGCAGGTCTCGCAACAGCCGCCGACGACGCTGCCCTGGCTGGACGAGCCGGTCGTGCGCATCCGCGCCGGCGACGAGGCGGTGCCGATGCTCGGCGCGGTGCTTGCCTACGGCGCGATCGTCGCGCCGCTGCAGGCCGCCTGGTTCGCGGCCGAGCAAACCGAACCCTCGCGGCTGGCGAGCCGCTTCGGCACGCCGGTCGCCGCGCTGAAGCCGCTGGACGGCGGCGTCGAGGTCGATGCCGGCATTGCCGAACGTTTCGACCTCGCGGTGGTCGCCGAAGGCGGCGTGTTCGCCGACCAGGCACGCAAGGCGATCTCGCACGACTACGGCCAGACCGCGTGGGTCGGCCGGCTGACGCTGCGCGACGCGCCGACGGGCGTCGCTTTCGAGCGCTTCACGCGCCACGGGCCGGTGGCGCTGCTGCCGCTGCGCGAAGGCGAAGCGGCGCTGGTGTGGTGCGTGAACAGCGCCGACGACCCGGTGGCCGAACTCGACGACGACCAGCGCCTCGCGGTGCTGCGCACCATCGTGCCGGCCGAGGCCGGGCGCATCGAGTCGATCACCCCGCTGAAACGTTTCGCACTCGGGTTGAACGCCGAACGCACGCTGGTCGACGGCCGCACCGTGCGCATCGGCAATGCCGCGCAAACGCTGCACCCGGTGGCCGGCCAGGGCCTGAACCTCGGCCTGCGCGACGCCGGCGCGCTGGTGGCCGGGCTGGCCGAGCGCGGCGCCCGCAGCCTCGACGAGGTGCTGCGGCGCCTCGAATGGCAACGCGCCCCCGACCGCTGGTCGATGATCGCCGCCACCGACTTCCTCGCGCGCAGCTTCACCTGGAAGCTGCCGGGCGCGGGCGCGGTGCGCGGCGTCGGGCTCGCCGCGGTTCAGGCGCTCGGCCCGCTGCGTTCGGCGCTGGCGCGCAAGATGATGTTTGGCTGAGGCCGGACGCAGGGGCGCGGAAGCGGCCCTGCGCCTGCCGAAGGACCAGCCGCGATTTCACGCGGCTGGGCTGGATTGAGGCCGGACGCAGGGGCGCGCGGAAGCGGCCCTGCGCCTGCCGAAGGACCAGCCGCGATTTCACGCGGCTGGGCTGGATTGAGCCCTTACGCTTCCAGCTTCAGGAACAGGTCGCGGTCGGGCGCGAAGTTCGCGTACAGCGGCAATAGCGCGCCACCGATCGCGCGGGCATCCGAGCCGATCGTCCCGGCCAGCACGGCCGGGCGCGCCACGCCTTCCCAATCGAAACGGTCGAGCGCCGCGCGCACCGCGTCGAGGGTCGCGGCCAGCAAAGAAGGTGCGAACGAGCCGTCGATGATCACGCCTTCGAGGTCGAGCAGGCAGGCCGCGGTGTTGACCGCGAGCGCCACGCCCGGCGCGGCTTCGGCAAGCCAGACCAGCGTGTGCTCGCGCCACGGACCGGAAAGCGCGCGGTCGTCGAGTGCCGCGCTCGGGTCGAGCCCGCGCGCGCGGAAGCGCGCCTCCAGGTTGAACAGCGAGGCCAGGCTCAGCAGCTGCGCGGGCGGTGCGCTGCCGCTGCCGGCGACGCCGAGCGGGAACGATCCCACCGCGCCGGCGTTGCCGTGCACGCCGCCGCGCAAATGGCTGTCGATGACCAGGCCTCCGCCGATGAAGGTGTCGACGAAGACGTAGAGAAAGCTGCCGATGCTGCGCCCGCGCCCGGCGACGAGTTCGGCGACGCAGGCCGCGGCCGTGTCCTTGACGAATTCGACCGGCAGTTCGGCGGCGCCGGGCAGCGCCGTCACGCGCTCGCGGATGTCGATGTCGTTCCACTTGTGCGCGAGCTCGGGGGCGATGCCGAGCACCTGCTGCCAGCCGCCGAGCGTCAGCGGCGCGGCGATGCCGATGCCGTGCAGGCGCTCGCGCAGCGCCGGCTTGAGCGAACGCCGCAGGTGGTCGAGGCGGGTATCGATCTCGTCGAACAGCGTGTCGGGATCGGGGAACTCGTAGGCCAGCGACAGGCGCTCGCGCGCCCGGCCGGTGAAGTCGACGAGCAGCATGTCCATGCCGCGCCGGCCGATCTTGACGCCGATCGAAAACGCGCCGTCCGGGTTCAGCGCCATCGGCACCGACGGCTGGCCGACCTTGCCGCGTTGCGGTTCGAGCTTGCGCACCAGGTCGTCGGCTTCGAGCCGGGCGATGATGATCTGCACCGTCTGCGCGGTCAGGTGCGTGAGGCGCGCGATCTGCGCCTTCGACAAGCTGCCCTGCAAGCGGATCGCCTGCAAGACCACGCGCTCGTTGAACTGGCGCATGCCGAGCTGGTTCGAGCCGCGCGGCCGCAGCCGCGCCTCGGCGCCGGCTGCGGCGGCGGTCGCGATCAGTTCGTCGACAGGCGGCAAGATGTCCTCACGGCCGCAAAGGCTCGGCGATCACGCCCTTCTTGAACAGGAAGTTGCCCCAGGCCTGCAGCTCGCCGGTCTGCACGATGGCATACGCGCGCTCGACGCGGTCGTAGAACGCGAAACGCTCCATCGCCTCGCACTGCGCGCTGCTCGCGATGCCGTCGGCGACGATGCGCTCGATGACCTCGCGCTGCAGCGCCGAGCGGTAGCCGGCCGGCGTGTCGCCGACCTGCATGTAGGCGACCGGCCGCTCGACCATCTGGTCGAGCGGGAACACCGACAGCACCGCGCGGCAGGCCGCCGCCATGCCGATGCCGGGCAGGCGGATGATCGGCTTGCCGCGGCCGAGCGACTCGGACGTGAAGTTGGCGTCGGCGAGCACGACCTCGTTGCCGTGCCCCATCTCGCACAGCACCTTGAGCAGGTCGGGCGACAGCAACGGGTCGATGCCCTTGAGCATGGTCGGCTCCTCCTGCGTCAGTGCGCCAGGTACTCGGCGGGGATCTTCTCGGGCGGCATCGCCCCGGTCATCACCGCCACCGTGTCGCTCATGCTGATCTTCTTCGGGTTCAGGATCGCCGCGCGCCGGCCGAGCCGGGCGACGTGGATGCGATCCGCGATCTCGAAGACATGCGGCATGTTGTGCGAGATCAGGATGACGGGCAAGCCCTTGTCGCGCACGCGCCGGATGAGCTCGAGCACCATGTTGCCTTCCTTGACGCCGAGCGCGGCGGTCGGCTCGTCGAGGATGACGACGTGCTCGGCGAAGGCCGCGGCACGCGCCACCGCGACGCACTGGCGCTGGCCGCCGGAGAGCGTTTCGACCGCCTGCGTCATCGAGCGGATGCCGACCTTCAGGTCGTTCATGCGCGCGATGCTCTGCTCGAGCATCTTCTTCTTGTCGAGCATGCGCAGCACGTTGCCGGCGAAACCTTCGCGGCGCAGTTCGCGGCCGAGGAACAGGTTCTCGGCGATCGTCATCGCCGGCGCCACCGCCAGGTCCTGGTAGACCGTCTCGATGCCGACGCGGCGCGCGTCGATCGGGCTCTTGAAGTGGATCGCCTTGCCGTCGAGCTGGATCTCGCCCTCGTCGGGAATGGTGGCGCCCGACAGGCACTTGATCAGCGAGGACTTGCCGGCGCCGTTGTCGCCGATCACCGCGAGGATCTCGCCGGCGCGCAGTTCGAAGTCGGCCCCGTCGAGCGCGGTGACCTGGCCGTAGCGTTTCACCAGGCCGCGGGCCTGCATGACGAGTTGAGCGGCAGCCATCAGCGGCCTCCCTTGCGTGAAAGTTGATCGACCGCCACCGCCAGGATCACGAGGATGCCGGTGATGAGGACCTGGTACACGGAAGACACGCCCATCAGCGTCAGGCCGTTGCGCAGCACGCCGACGACGACCGCGCCGATCAGCGAGCCGAGGATCACGCCGCGGCCGCCGAACAGGCTGGTGCCGCCGAGCACGACCGCGGTGATCGCATCCAGCGCCTCGGTCTGGCCGGCGTTCGGGTCGCCGACGCCGGTGCGCGCCACCGACAGCAGCGAAGCGATGCCGTAGAACACGCCGGACAGCATGTACACGCCGAGCAGCACGCCTTCAGGCGGGATACCGACCAGGCGCGTCGCCTCGGGGTTGTTGCCGACGGCGTAGACATGGCGGCCGGGCGCGGTTTCACGCAGCCAGAACCACACGCCCAGGTAGAGCAGGATCATGAGTACCGTGCCGTAGGCGACGTTCGTGCCGCCGATCGGAAAGGTCGTGCCGAGCCAGGTCATCATGGTCGGCACTTCGGTGATCGTCTGCGCGCCCGAATAGAGTTGCGTGATCGCGAAGGCGATGTTGAACACGCCCAGCGTGACGATGAACGGCGGCAGCTTGATACGCGTCACCAGCAGGCCGTTGAGCATGCCGAACAGGACCGTGACGGCGATGCCGCACAGGATGGCCAGCGGTGCAGGCAGGCCGAAGTCGGCCGCGACCTTGGTCATCACGATGCTGCCCAGCGCCATGATCATGCCGCACGACAGGTCGATGCCCGCGGTCAGGATGATGAGCGTCTGGCCGATGGCGATGACGCCGACCACCGCCACCTGCTGGAGGATCAGCGAGAAGTTCTCGCCGCTGAAGAATCGATCGGTCATCGCGCCGAAGAAGGCGCTGAAGGCGATCAGGGCGATGAAAGGCCCGAGCTGGCCGATCGGCGGCAGTTTTTCTTTCCAGTTGTCCACGGTGGTCCTTAGAAGGGGTGGGAAATGCGGCGGCACGCCCCGGGGCGGCGGGTCGAACCCGCACGCCCCGGAGGCGCCGCCGATCAGCGCCTCAAGGAAGCAGGACGCTTACTTCTTGCCCCAGCAGAGGTCCATGCCGACCTTGGCGTCCTTGCTGTCGACGCCGGCCATCGGCTTGTTGGCGATCAGCGTGACACCGGTGTCGGTGTAGCCGGCCTTGACCTTCTTGCCGTTCATCGCGTAGTCGACACCGGCTTCGACGCCCATCGACGCCATCTTCAGCGGGTACTGCTGCGAGGTCGCGGCGATCTTGCCGGCGGCGACGTCCTTGATGCCGTCGCAGCCGCCGTCGACCGAGACGATCACGACGTTCTTCTCCTTGCCGGCCTTCTGCAACGCGTTGAACGCGCCCGCGGCGGCCGGCTCGTTGATCGTGTAGACGAGGTTGATGTCGGGGTTCTTCTGCAGGCAGTTCTCCATCGCCGTCTGGCCCTTGGCGCGGTCACCGAAGCTGTCGGCCATGCAGACCACTTCGGCCGGCTTGGCGAGTTCGTTGTTCTTCGCGTCGAAGCTTTGCAGGCCGAACCCCTGCAGGAAGCCGTTGTGGCGCTGCGCGCCGACCGGGTGGCCGGGGAACAGGTCGAGGGTCGCGATCTTCGCCGGCTTGCCGGCCATCGCGGCCTTCGCATACTGGCCGATCAACACGCCGGCCTTGTAGTTGTCGGTCGCGAACAGCGCGTCGGTGGCCTCGGCCGGGTCGGTCGGGCTGTCGAGCGCGATCACCTGGACACCCTTTTCCTGCGCCTTCTTGATGGCCGGGATGATCGCCTTCGAGTCGCTCGGCGTGATCAGGATGGTCTTGGCGCCGGCGGCGATCATGTTCTCCATCGCCGTCACCTGGCCGGCGTTGTCGCCGTCGGTCTTGCCGGCGCCGGACAGCAGCTTCGCGCCCTTGGCCTTGGCTTCGGCGTCGGCACCTTCCTTCATCTTCACGAAGAAGGGGTTGGTCTCGGTCTTGGTGATCAGGCCGATGACCACCGGGGTCGATTGCGCCATGGCGCTGGTGGCGAACAGGGCGGCGGCGCACAGGGCGATCGGGGCGGTACGGGACATCGATGTCTCCTTGGCAAGGGGTGCTGCGGGTGGAGGCATTCTGAACACGATGAGTTAATAAATCAAGTAGATTGATTAATGGAAAACCCTGTAGCCGGGGGCTGCGGCTTGGGCGATGCTCGCGCTGTCGCGGCCGCACGGGCCGCAGGAGCAAAGACGATGTTCGTGGTGTGTGGTGAGGCGTTGATGGATGTGTTCGGCGGCGCCGACAGCGCGCACGGCCTGCTGCTCGATGCGCGCATCGGCGGCTCGCCGCTGAACGTGGCCATCGGCCTGGCGCGGCTGGCGCAGCCGGTGGCCTTCTTCGGCGCGGTGTCGACCGGCTTTCTAGGCCAGCGCCTGATGCGCGCGCTGCGCGACGAGGGCGTGGCCACCGACGCGGTGGCGCGGCTGGACGCGCCGACCACGCTCGGGCTGGTCGGTCTGGACGAAAGCGGCGTGCCCTCGTACGCCTTCTATGGCCACGGCTGCGCCGACCGGCTGCTGCCGCTGGAGGCGCTGGAGGCGCTGGCCACGGTGCCGGCGGCGGCGCGCGCCTTCCACTTCGGCTCCTACGCGATGGTGGTGGAGCCGGTGGCGGCGACGCAGCGTGCGCTGGTCGAGCGCGAGCACCGGCGTTGCCTGATCGCCTACGACCCGAACATCCGCCTCAACGTCGAGCCCGACATCGTGCGCTGGCGCGACACGCTGCAGTGGATGCTGCCGCGCACCCACCTGCTGAAGGTCAGCGAGGAAGACCTGGGCCTGCTCTACCCCGGCCGCGCGCCGGCGGAACTGGCGCACGAATGGCTGGCGCGCGGCGTGGTCTGTGTCGTCGTCACGCACGGCGCCCAGGGCGCCAGCAGCTGGCGCGCGGGCGATCAGTTGCGCGTCGAGCCGGTGGCGGTACCGGTGGTGGACACGGTGGGCGCGGGCGACACCTTCCAGGCGGCGCTGCTGGCCGGCCTGGCCGAGCGCGGCGTGCACTCACGCGAGGCGCTGCGCGACATGGCGGCTGCGCCGTGGCAGCAGGTCCTGCAGTTCGCCGCGCACGCGGCAGCCATCACGTGTTCAAGGCGCGGCGCGGACATGCCGCGCCGCAACGAACTGCGCTGATCAGCGCGCGGGCCGTGGGCCGCGGCTCAGGCCGCGAGCGCCTGCTGGGCGAGGCACTTGTTGCACTTGCCCAGGCCAGGCAGACGCGGATCGGGCTTGCCGTCACCGGTCTTGAAGTTGGCCTGGCAGCGGCGGCAGACGTACATCTTCGAGCTGGACATCATCGGCTTGACGCCGGGCCCGCTTGAGGGGCGCGCCGCCGTGTACTCGGCCTGGGTCTGGCGCAGCCGTTGTCCGGTTTCAGATACGACAGGTGCAGATGAACGTTTGGTGGCCATGAGCTTGATCCCGGAATTGGCCCCGATTTTAGCGGATCGCCGCCGCTTGCGCCCATCGGGGATAACCGTGAGCCGCGTCGTCACAGGCGGCGGTGGCGCAGCGCGGGCAGCTGCGTGCGCACCGCATCGCGGCGCTGCACATCGACCTCGGCCAGCACCACGCCCTCGCCCTCGGCCTGCATCGCCAGCACCTCACCCCAGGGGTCGACGATCATGCTGTGGCCCCAGGTGCGGCGGCCGTTCTCGTGCACGCCGCCCTGCGCCGGCGCCAGCACAACGCACTGGTTCTCCACCGCGCGCGCGCGCAGCAGCAGCTCCCAGTGCGCCTGGCCGGTGGTGTAGGTGAAGGCCGAGGGCACGCACAGCAGGTCGCAGGGCGGCTGCATCAGCGCGCGGTACAGCTCCGGGAAGCGCAGGTCGTAACACACGCTCAAGCCGACGCGCAGCGGCCCGGCCTGCAGCGCCACCGGCGCGGGCCCGGCTTCGAGCACACGCCCTTCGTCGAACTGCTCGCGGCCGTTGTCGAAGGCGAACAGGTGCATCTTGTCGTAGCGCGCGGCCTGCGTGCCGTCGGGCGCGAAGACCAGCGAGCTGTTGCGCGCGCGCGCTGCCGTTGCGGTGCGCAGCGGGAGCGTGCCGCCGACGAGCCACAGCCCGTGCGTGCGCGCCTGCGCCGCCAGGAAGCGCTGGATCGGGCCGTCGCCCGGCACTTCGGCGATGGCCAGCTTGTCCTCGTCGCGCCGGCCCATCAGGCAGAAGTATTCGGGCAGCGCCGCCAGCTGCGCGCCGGCCGCTGCGGCACGCGCGAGCAGCGCCGCAGCGGCCTCGAGGTTGCGCGCCACCTCGGGCGTGGACACCATCTGCAGCGCGGCGATCTTCATGGCGGGCCTCTTTCGGTCGTGGGGCGGTGTGCAGCCTGCGGCTGTCGGCGGCGGTCAGCGCGTCGTGCAGCGCCCATTGTGCAAACAAAGCACCCGGGCCGATCGCCGCCTTCCGCTGCCGGACGCCACTCGCCGATGTGCGGCAGAATCGACCAGTGCCGGCCGCGCTGCAGCGCGGCAACGGACCCAGGAGACGAGGGTGAGAGCATTCGATGTCGGAACAATGGCGCGCCGCACGCGGTGTCGCGAGGCCTGGGTCGGCAACCGGCGCAGCCCCGCCTGACACAGCGCCCCACCAGCGCAGCATGGCTTCGGTATCGATGCACGACGGCGGGTCACAGGGGCTGCAGGCCTCGAGCGCGCACAGCCGCTTCGTGCAACGCATCCGGCGCCGCTATGCGGCCGAACTGCCGCTGCTGCCGCCGGGCGGGTTCGACGCGGCCGGCGTGACGGCGCTGGTGCAGCGGCTGCGCGACGGCGGCCGTGCGCTGCCTTCGGCCCTGCGCGTGGCGCGCCAGTTGTGCCTGGAGCGGCTGGCCTGCCTGGACGTGGACGAGGCGGCGCCGCTGGCCACCGTCACCCGCGGCATGACGGCGCTGGCCGAGGCCACGCTCGAGCTGGCGCTGGCGCAGGCGCTGGCCGAGACGGAAGAGCGCCACGGCGCACCGCGGGACGCGCAAGGCCGGCGCATCGAGTTCTGGATCGTCGGCATGGGCAAGCTCGGCGGGCGCGAGCTGAACGTGTCCTCCGACATCGACCTGATCTACGTCTACGAGGACGAGGGCGAGACCGACGGGATCAGGCCGTCGCCGGGCCGCTCCCAGGNNNGGCGGCATGCAGCCTGCCGATGCTCGAGGACTACCTGCAGGTGCAGGGCCGCGAGTGGGAGCGTTTTGCCTGGCTGAAGAGCCGCGTGGTCGCGCCGCGCGCCAGCGTGGAAAGTGGCCGCGTGCTGGACCTGCGCGCGCTGGTCACGCCCTTCGTCTACCGCCGCTACCTGGACTACGGCGTGTTCGAGGGCCTGCGCCAGCTGCACCGCAAGATCCGCGACGAAGCGCAGCGCCGCGCCGCCGGCCGG
>CXWJ01002135.1_pt1 | contig 10238 bp, 12 predicted proteins | sample 590841 | NCBI WGS metagenome assembly CXWJ01 (sample SAMEA3498367, study PRJEB10139) | wastewater metagenome | biome: wastewater treatment plant; material: activated sludge | place: Austria | collected 2015-01-21 | reverse complement strand
GCGCGGAATGAATCGGGCGTGCCGCTGATCTCGTCCATGTTTCAACTCGCCCGCGAAAACGCAAACAGCGACCTGCTCTGCATCGTCAACGCGGATATGATCCTTATGCCCGATTTTGTTGAAGCGGCGAAACGAGTCAAAAGTCAAAGGTCAGAATTCGTCCTTCTAAGTCAACGCTGGGACTTGGACATTCCACAACCACTCGATTTTTCAACGGGTTGGGAGAATCGTCTATCGTCCATCGTCCATCGTCAAGGTTCCCTCCACCGTCCCGCAGGCTCCGACTTCTTCCTCTTTCCTCTTTCCTCTTTCCTTGATGTCCCCGCTTTCACTATCGGCCGCGCAGGCTGGGACAATTGGATGATCTACAAAGCGCGGAAAGAAGGCTGGGCGGTGATTGATTGCACGCCGTCTGTGATGATCGTGCATCAGAACCATGATTACTCGCATCTGCCTGAAAGCAAACCGCATTACGAGCACCCCGACACTAACGAAAACATCCGTCTCGCGGGCGGACAAGCTAACATTCGCTACACGATTTTGGATGCAACGTATCAATTGATAGATGGTAAACTTTCCCGCCCAAAGATGACATCGTTGAGGTTTACGCGCAAGTTGGAATTATTTCTGCGCGCCATCTTTTTCTTTTTGCCTGAAAACATGCTCGAAAACATCGCCCGCCCAAAACGCTGGCAGAAGCGAATCCACAAACTCTTCAAATGAGCCACAGGTCAAAGGTCTAAGGTCGCACGACTTTCGACATTTGACCTTCGACCCCACTTGACACCTGAAACCTGGAACTTGAAACTCAATGAGAAAAGGACAAAACCCCGCCAAGTTCGTCAAAGATGTAGCCAAGCCCGAGCGGATTACCGTCGCGCTGTTGAATTACATCCCCTTCTTGAGCGGATTTTATGCCGAGACATTGGATGTATTAAAAGTAAGTTTGGATTCCATGCGAAAAGATGCAGGCTTGCCGTTCGACCTGATGGTCTTCGATAACGGCTCGTGTGCCGAAGTGCGTGACTTCCTTGTGAAAGAAAAAGAAGAGGGACGAATTCAATATTTGATCCTCTCTGAAAAGAATATGGGGAAAGGCGGCGCGTGGAATATGATGTTGGCGGGCGCGCCTGGCGAAATTATTTCTTACACCGATGCGGACGTTTTGTTCTCCCCGAATTGGCTTTCGCGTTCTGTGGAGATTCTCGAAACCTTCCCAAATGTTGGCATGGTGACCGCGCGTCCCTTCCGCACGCCGCCTGAGTTTTATGAATCGACTCTCAAGTGGGCGCGCGAAAATGCGACGCTCGAAGAAGGCCAATTCATTCCGTGGGAAACATTTTTGGAATTTAACTTATCGCTTGGACAGACGGAAGAAGAGAATAAAAAAGTTTATGCAGAGACTAGAGACTGGAGACTAACTTACAACCCCATGTCGTTGCGAGGAGGAGCGGAGCGACGACGAAGCAATCTCCTGTTGAATGAGGAGACTGCTTCGCAAAAACCGCTCGCAGCGACATCTGAAATCGTTGCCTTTGCTGGCGCGTCGCACTGGCAGTTCACAGCGTACAAATCCACACTTCAGCAATTCCTGCCCTTTGACATGGACAAACCGATGGGGCAAGTCCGCCAGTTGGACAAGCGCATGAATGAGGCAGGCTTACTGCGGTTGATGGTGAGCGATCCGCTGGCGATGAATATGTCCAATACGCTGGGGTATTTGAGAGGGGAGTTGGGGAAGGAAAAAGAGAGTAGAAGGCAGAAGGCAGGCTTTGGGAAGCGGGTGTTGGAAGTTGGATTTATCAAGAAGATTTTTTTAGCTGTGTACAACAAGATATTCAATTGGTATTATTCATAGGGAGGAGAAATAATGATCACATTTACTTTTACAGCAGACGAATCTGGTGACCCGAGTCTTAATTTCAGAAAAGGCGCGTCAAGGTATTTTGTCATTTCAGTTGTCGGTACTCAATTTCCTGATTCGTTACGAGACTATCTTGGGAACATTCGCAAAAATTTGAGACTGGCAAACCATTACGAATTTGGTTTTCACAAGTTGGCATCTGTAAAGTTGCGTGAGAAGGTCTTCACCGCCTTGTCGGGAGCCGATTTTGAGGCTTGGGCGCTATATAGTGGATAAGGAAATTTAGACACATAAACGGGCATAATTAAGGCGCAGTTTGTGGAGAAAACCATGCCCAAGAGAAAGCGCCTATCCGCTATTCAAAAAGCACAGATCGTCTTGGAAGCAATCCGAGAAGACAAGAGTGTGCCTGTGCATGATGTCTCGGTGGGCGTATCCATGAGCGGTATCGTATCTCACCACAGGAGTCCACTTTCCATCTTCCGCAAATTGATATTCCAATTGCACAACAAACCGAAGGATTTGTCCGCGCTCTGACTCGAACATCACACGCAGGGCATTGTCGTAGTCCAGTAAACGGCGAAACTCAACGGCGCGCATGGGATTGTTTTACAACAAAATTGACCAAATATTCCTGCTCAACTTATCCCACGCTTGCATCGTAATGGACCTCGCCCCGATTTTGACGATTGATCGGCGCATCCGTTTTCCCTCTCCCAGGCGCTCTAACAATTTACAAGTTTGTTATCTTGCTGTTTTGCGAAGTTAAGGCGTGTTCTTTAGTTTTACAATACCAATACTGTAAACCATTCATTCAAAAGGAGATGCCCTTATGTTTGCAAAACGATTTATGCTCGCGCTGTTGACTCTCAGCCTGTTCCTTGCTGGTTGCGGAGGGGCAAAGCCCAAGACCTACACGGTCGGGGTGATCATGGAACTGGCATGGCTGGCGCCCGCCTACGATGGGTTCAAAACCTCGATGACAGAACTAGGCTATGTGGAAGGCGAGAACATCACCTACGTCTATAATGAAGCAGTGACAGGCGGCGACCAGGCGGCATTCGATGCCGAGGCAAAACGGCTGGTCGAACAGAATGTAGATTTGATCTTCACCATTGGAACCCTGCCCACCAAAGCCGCCAAAACAGCAGTGGAGGGAACAGGCATCCCAGTCGTATTCGACCCGGTCATCAACCCGGTAGAAGAAGGCGTGGTGCAGAGTATCTCCAGTCCCGGCGGCAACGTGACCGGCATCCAGGTGGTGAACCGGGCAGACAAAGCTTTGGAGTGGGCGCTCAAAGTTATGCCGGGGACCAAGTATGTTTATATTCCCTACAACCCCGATGATCAATTCATCGTCATGATCATGCAGAGTCTCTTCGATGGTGTCCCGCAACAGGGTGTGGAGTTACTGCCCGCCAGCGCGGTGACAACCCCAGAGCAGATGGCGGCGGCGGTCGAAACCCTGCCCGACGATACGATCATCTTTATCGGTCTGCTTTCGGCGAACCTCGAAGCCGGCTTGGATACGCTCGTCGCGCAAGCCGATCAATACAATGTTCCCATCTTTGCGACCGGGCGCGGCGGAGCCACGTCATTCCCAATTACCGACTACACCACCACGTTTGCCGGTCAAGCCGAACAGGGCGCGCAAATGGTAGACCGCATCTTCAAAGGCGCCTCGCCCGCTAATACGCCTGTCGAAACGGCTGAATACTATCTCTTTGTCAACCTCAAAGCCGCCCAAACGTACGGCGTTGAAGTTTCTGACGATATTTTGAAGCAGGCGTTTGAGATCACCCGCTAAGGCGTTGATCAATTCCCCGCTTCCCTCCCAGCCGATGGTTGATTCTAACCATCGGCTTTTTGTTGCGCCTGTGGAAAATAGTCCCGATGATCGGAAGCGAATCTCCGCGAGAGAAAGTTTCCATTTCTTCGCGCTGACGTCACTTTCGCTGTTGAATTTGGAATATTTATCATCTTTATAGAGTATCATTTCACTTTGTTTTGACTTTTCGTAAAAACATCGAATATCTATTGAAATTGAGGTCTGAATATGATAAAAAATTCCAAGAACATGATGCTCGACCGCGTGGATAAATCGCTCCTGCGCGCGCTTCAACTGGATGGGCGTTTGAGCAACGTCCAGCTGGCGAAAAAGATCAGTTTGTCGCCGCCCGCCACCCATTCGCGTTTGAAGCGGTTGGAGAAAGACGGCTACATCCGCCAGTATGCCGCCGTCGTAGACCGAGACAAGGCTGGCTACGACCTGCTCTGCTTCATCCACATCAGCTTGCAAATGCACAAAGTGGAGCAAGTGGAGAAGTTCCGCGAAGCCACGCGGCGCATGCCCGAAGTGCTGGAGTGTCATCACATCACGGGCGAGCATGATTATTTGCTGAAGGTTGTTCTGAAAAATCGTAAAGACCTGGAGCGTTTCGTGGTGGATAAGATCACCCCGATCCCAGGCGTGGCGCGGATTCAAACCAGCCTCGTCCTGACGGAGGTCAAAGCCACGATGGCACTTCCGTTGGAATAAAAAACATAAGGAGAAGATTGCATGACCAATTCCACACCTAAGACAATGGGGCAACAGTTCGGACGCCGCTCGTGGGCGGAACCCTGGAAGATCAAGATGGTCGAGCCGCTCACCGTCACCACCCGCGAAGAACGCGAGCAGGCGTTGAACGAAGCGGGCTTCAACACCTTCCTGCTCAAATCGAAAGACGTTTACATTGACTTGTTAACCGACAGCGGCACAGGCGCGATGAGCGACCGTCAGTGGGCGGGCATGATGCTCGGCGACGAGGCATACGCGGGGAGCAGAAACTTCTATCATCTCGAATCAGCGATTCAAAAAATCTATGGCTACAAATATATCGTCCCCACTCATCAAGGGCGCGGCGCGGAACATCTCATCAGTCAGACGGTCATCAAAAAGGGACAGATCGTGCCTGGCAATATGTATTTCACCACCACGCGCCTGCATCAAGAAATGGCGGGCGGCGTTTTCTATGATGTCATCATTGACGAAGCGCACGACCCAGTCAATTTACATCCCTTCAAGGGCAACATAGACCTCAACAAAGTACAGGCGTTGATCGATAAACACGGCGCGGAAAACATCGCTTACATCAGCGTCGCTGGCACAGTCAACATGGCGGGCGGCCAACCCGTGAGCATGGAGAATATCAAAGCCTTGCGCGCCTTATGCAGTAAGCGCGGAATCAAAGTCTATCTCGACGCGACTCGCATGATGGAGAACGCTTACTTCATTCAACAACGCGAAGAAGGGTATGCAAATAAAACCATCGCTCAAATCCTCAAAGAGTTTTGCGGGTATACCGACGCGGCCTGGATGAGCGCCAAGAAAGATAACCTCGTCAATATCGGCGGCTGGCTGGCGGTCAATGATTACGAAATCTTTGAAGAACTTCGCAATCTCGTCGTCGTATATGAAGGCTTGCACACCTACGGCGGGCTGGCAGGGCGCGACCTCGAAGCGCTTGCCATCGGCATTGAAGAGTCAGTCAAAGATGATCACATCCGCTCGCGCATTGGTCAGGTTTTGTATCTCGGCGAACTGCTCACCGATTGGGGCATCCCGATTGTCCAGCCGATTGGCGGACACGCGATCTTCCTCGACGCGAAGGCGTTTTACCCGCACCTCAAGCAGATCGAATTCCCATCCCAAACGCTGGCGGCGGAACTCTATCTCGATTCGGGCATCCGCTCAATGGAGCGCGGCATCGCCTCAGCTGGGCGCGACCCAAAGACGGGCGATCACTACTACCCAAAACTTGAACTCACGCGCCTCACCATTCCGCGCCGCGTTTATACTCAAGCCCATATGGATGTCGTCGCCGAATCGGTCAAGGCTGTGTACGACCAGCGCGAATCGTCTCGCGGCTTGAAGATGGTCTATGAGCCGAAATACCTGCGCTTCTTTCAGGCAAAGTTTGAACGACTTTAGCAACTGATAAAAACGGTCATTGAGTAAATTCTCAATGACCGTTTTTTATAAATGGTTCCTCAGCGCAATTTCCGTTTTGCAAAATACAGCAACAAGATTGAATAAATCTGATGGAATCCCAGCATTGCGCGGAATCCGAAATCCAGACTCACGCTTCCCTTCGCAGGGACAACTGCCGACCCGAAGTAGAGTTTTGTCGCCGCTCCAGCCTGTTCCACCATCAGCCATGAGCGCGTGCGTCCTACAAAATCACATAGCAAAATTTCACCTTCGCTTCGCGCTTCGACTGTCCACGCGGCGAAATGATCAATTTCTGCATTTGACAATTGCTTTGCCTGCAAATCGGTGGATGGTTTATTGACAAGCGCTTTCAAAATCAAGCGTTCGGTTTTGAAAAGCCAGGTTGTGTAGAATCCAAAAACAAACTCGGGGAAGGAAACTGGTTTGTCAATCGTTGTCGTGTAACAATCAACATAATTCCCATTCATCAAATGCTTTTCAAGCAATGAATTTTCAGGCGGCGGGCATTTTTCAACGGAAAGCATACTTATTCAGCCGAAACGGCTTCAACTCGAAATACCTTTCAAAAAGTCTGTCACGATCCCCTGAAACTCTTCAGGGTGATCCATATTGGGTAAGTGTGCCGCGTCATCCATTTTCACCTTTTTCGCAGAAGGGATTTTCTCCGCCATGTAGTCTGCGGCTCCCTGAATGTACGGGTTGTCATGCGCGCCGACGATCACCAGAACGGGAATCTTGAGGTCTGCCAGGCGATCAAACGCGAGGGTTTCTGTGTTCGGTAGGCGCTTGCCTAGTTTCATCGCTTCATACGCCAGCGCTTTTCGATTCATTTCATACAGCAATTTACGCATTTCCTGATTTACCTGTTCGGGCGTTCGATCCATGCCATCGAACCAAATTTGCGTTTCGATTTCAGCCACGAGATCAAGATCGCCTGCCTCAAATGCTTTTTCTGCTTCGGCAAATTTTGCAGGCGTTGGCACATCCAAGTCCAAGCCGCTGGGACCTGAACCCACCATAATCAACGCTTTGACTCTGGATGGATGCGTTAATGCAAAATCCATCGCCAAGCCTCCGCCCATGGAACAGCCCATCATGATCAGCGGTTCGTGAAATTCCAGGGAATCAAGAACCGCAACCAAATCAACCATGTGACTAAACTCGCCCTCGACGGGTTCACTCTTCCCATAGCCGCGCATGTCGTAGCGCAAAACCCGATGGGTGTCGGCAAAATATGCGAACTCGTTATTCCATTGACGGCTTTCCGCCACGCCAGCATGGATCATGACAAAGGGTAATCCACCACCAGCGGTCTCGTAATAGATCTGCGCATTGCCATTATGTACAAAGCCAGATTTGGTTTGATGTGTTGCCATGCAAGCCTCCTGCGACTTACTGCCCGACCATCGGACTGATCAATTGGAAATAGTTCCCATCGGGATCAGCCAACGTCGCGATCCACCCGCCGCCCATGTCGTACGGCTCTTTGATCACCGTCCCGCCAGCGGACTTGATCCGCTCAAACTCCTCTTGGACCTGTTCCGTTTCGAAATTAATCATCACCCGCCCTGGGTCTTTCGCGCTTCCGCCCATTTCGGAATGATCCAATATGGACATGAACGCGCCTCCCACCTGCCATCCCCAAAAACCATTCTCAGGGTCTATCATATCCGCAGGCTTGCCTAAAACCTTTTCATAAAAAGCCGCCAACTCTTTGGGCTGTTTCGTTCCGATCATCACCGAATTGAGATTCAACATGTGAGCATCCTTTCTGTTTGGAGGGAGGGGGGGTATTCTGCCTTCATTGTAGAACATACATTCTGATTTGGCAAGATAGAAATAGACCGTCTTCTGTCTAACTACCTGACACTTTCCTTTTTTTGGACGCAGATGAACGCTGAAAACGCTGATAAAAACTTTTGTCGCCCGTTTTTTTGAAAAATCCGCGTTCATCTGCGTTTTTCTGCGTCCCATTTTTAAAACTGTCAGGTAGGTAGTCTTCTGTAAATGGATTATATTCAAAACCATGATCCTCATCACTGGCGCGGGCGGTAAGACAGGAAAAGCGATTGTCAAAGCCATCTCGAAGGTGGAGCGTATCTGCGCGTTCGTCCATCGTGAAGAATACGTTTCAGTTCTACAATCTTTGGGCGCGGAGAGGGTCATTGTCGGCGACATGTACAACGCATCGGATGTTCGCTCCGCTTTGCAAGGCGCGCGGGCGATCTATCACATTTGTCCGAATATGAGTCCCGATGAAGTTGTGATTGGTAAATTGGTAATTGAGGAGGCAAACAAAGCAGGCGTGGAGCATTTCGTCTACCACTCTGTCTTGCATCCGCAAATTGAGGCGATGAATCACCACTGGCAAAAACTGCGCGTGGAAGAGATGCTCTTCGAGTCAGGGATTCCTTTCACCATCCTGCAACCCGCGCCGTACATGCAAAATTTGTTGGCAAACTGGAAGAGTATCGTTGAAGACGGCGTTTTGCGCGTTCCCTATTCTGTGGATTCAACATTCAGCTTCGTTGATCTTGAAGATGTCGCCGAAGCCGCCAAAATCGCGCTGACCAAAGCGAACCACAAAAACGCGATTTATGAATTGGCGGGGACAGAGCCAACATCCCATGTGGAGGTGGCAGAAGTATTCAGCAGAGTTTTGAAGCAAAAAGTAAGGGCTGAAAAAGAAGAGATTAGCCCCACAGGGATGCTTCGCGAAGACTGGAGACTTGGGGCAAGGGGGTTGAGTAAATATGCTTTGGAGAATTTGGTCAGGATGTTTGAGTATTATGACCAGTGGGGCTTGGTCGGAAACCCGAATACGTTGAAGTGGCTTCTGCAAAGAGAACCAAGTTCGTTTCCAAATTTTATTGAGAGAGTTAGGAAGGAGAATTTTGCAAAGCATTGACGCCGTTCTCTTCATGAAAAATATCATGAAGCCTCAGGTTGGCTCAGGAGCGACCGTGATATTGTTCTGATTCACTTTATTTGGTGTTAGCCCGAGTAGTACAATGATCCCATGTGACGAGTCTCATGAAAGGACTGTTCTATGAAAAACAGAAAAGATCATGCCGATGTAAAAGCGCACCCGCCGATATTGTTGTTGATTCACGTCGGGGCGGCTTGGTTGTTGGGGAGGTTTACCGTTTTGCCAATTATTGTTTCGCCGCTGATTCGCGGCATTGGGCTATTGCTGGCTGGAATTGGATTTCTGCTGGGCGTGTTGTCTTTATACGCTTTCACAAAAGCGCGGACGACGTTGAATCCGCATGGGTCGGTGACGAGCATCGTTTCAAGCGGAGTGTATCGCTTCACGCGCAACCCAATCTATCTCGGCATGGTATTCATGTTGATCGGCTTTCCGCTCGCGTTTGGGAATGTGTGGGGGATTCCGCTTGTCGTGGCATTCATCCCGCTGATGAATAAACTTGTGATTGAGCGCGAAGAGGCTTATCTGGAGAAAAAGTTTGGCGAGGGGTACACAGGCTACAAGTCGCGTGTGAGGCGGTGGTTGTAATCATGCCCATTCGAAAATCTGAAATCAAATTGGATGTAAATGGCAAGCCTGTCAACGCGTATCTTGCCTCTCCTGACGGCGGCGGACCTGGCGCGCTCCTCCTCCACGCGTGGTGGGGACTCAAGCCGTTCTTCAAAGAGACGTGTGATCGACTCGCCGAGCAGGGATTTACTGTCCTCGCGCCCGATTTGCGAGACGGTCAGATTGCGAAGACAATTGAGGAAGCCAAAGCGTTGATGGAAAAAAGCGACGGTCAACTCGTCGGTGATACGGTGATGGCGGCGAAGGATCATTTGCGCGGAATGGTGGACGGCAAGATCGGCGTGGTTGGGTTCTCGATGGGCGGGGCGTGGGCATTGACCGTTGCCGCGTACAAGCCCGAGCAAATTGCGGCGGTCGTTCTTTTCTACGGCAACGAGGGCATCGAGTATGGAAAGGTCACAGCCAAAGTGATGGGGCATTACAGCGACAACGATGAATGGGAACCGAACGAGTACGTGGAGAATACCTTCGCGGAGTTCAAAAAAGCGGGCGTGGACGCGGCGCTTCACATCTACCCTGGAGTTGCTCACTGGTTCGTCGAGTCTGATCGCCCCGAATATGACTCCGCTGCCGCGCAATTGGCGTGGGAACGGACGTTTGAGTTCTTGAGGAGAAGTTTGTGATCTTGCGAAGGGACAACTCGTTATGTTCCTATTCGTGAATCTGATGATCCCCAGCCCCATCTCGAGCAATGCTTTTTCCCGCCAGAAGAGCAAGGAAGAATCCCTTGACGTTCCCCCGCGCCTCATCATTCCCGAATCTGACAAGGCTTCGACAGGCTCAGCACAAGTCCGCAATCCCATCTTGCGGACAACGCCTTT
>CXWJ01038919.1_pt1 | contig 10240 bp, 10 predicted proteins | sample 590841 | NCBI WGS metagenome assembly CXWJ01 (sample SAMEA3498367, study PRJEB10139) | wastewater metagenome | biome: wastewater treatment plant; material: activated sludge | place: Austria | collected 2015-01-21 | reverse complement strand
TCCATACCCTGAACGGGACGGCAGTCGCTTTGAGCCGTGCGTTGCTCGCAATTTTGGAAAATTACCAGCAAGCTGACGGTTCTGTGTTGATTCCCGACGTCCTTCGACCTTATATGGGGGGTGTGGAGCGAATTATCCGGAAGTAGTCACAAGAGAACCTTGGTTATGCTTCTCGCCCAAATTTCCGACAGCCATTTGATTGCGGATGAGTTCGGTGAGCTTTATGGCGTGCCAACCTCGCGTACATTTCGCCGCGTGGTAGAACACGTTGCCTCGCAACCGGTTCGGCCAGATCTCATCCTCTTGTCGGGTGATCTTTCCGACGATGGCTCCGAAGCATCGTATCAGCGGATTAAAAAGTGCTTGGCAGACACGGGGATTCCTTACACGTGGATACCAGGCAACCATGATTCACTTTCGATGATGACGCGCATTTTGCCGCCAGTCACGTCCATGGATTTGACAGGGGGATGGCGACTTGTTCTCGTAAATTCAAAAATTCCAGATGATCAAAGGCACGACGGAGAAGTATCTGCGGATGATCTGGCAAAGCTTGATCAGGAACTCGGGAAGTCTCGACGCCGAACGGTTCTCGCGATTCATCATCATCCGATTCCCGTACGGTCTCGCTGGATTGACGAGATCTATCCCCTGCGCAATCGGGAAGCCCTTCAGGCGGTGCTAAAACGACACAGACATGTCATTGTGGTTCTCTTTGGTCATGTACATCAGGAGGTGGATATAACGGAAGGGGGGGTTCGATACTTAGGGGCACCGGCAACTTCGCAGCAATTTGTACCCTGTCGGGAGACGTTGGAATCGGACGATATACCACCGGGATATCGATTGATATGGCTTGAACCTAACGGGGGCTTGGAAACGCGGGTGATTCGATGTCCAGAGGGACGGTGACATTGGATTCAAATCGACGTACAATCGGGGAAGCGCAGAATCATGAGCCGGAGGGATGGCCGAGTGGTTTAAGGCACAGGTCTTGAAAACCTGCGTGGGCGTAAGTTCACCGTGGGTTCGAATCCCACTCCCTCCGCTTCTCGGATGCACCGTGATTCTTACGGCCCCATGAGGCAGCGGTGGGACGATGTGCTAGGTAGGAACGAGTGCCCTGCGGCGGGTTGGGATTGGCGAAAGGGTCCTGCCTATGCTTGCCCACTTTATGCAGATTGCGGCATCCCTGCTTCGCTACTGCAAGGCAACTCGACAGAGATGCATGTCGGATGTCATGTACAAGTACTTTCCGTCATCTGCGAGAGCGCCCAATACCTGGATCGTGTGTGTGACAACATGTTAGATCAAGAGAATCCACGAATGGGGGCCCGTGATGTGGCAGGAACTTCCTATCTGTCGCCAGTTTTGAGTTAGGTGCTCAGATCTTCCCCTAGGTTGGCGTCGACCCGTCCCACATTGGCCGCCTCCTACGCCTCGTATCCTTGTTGCCAGACATTCTTGAGGCGATCCTGCGCGGTGACGATTTGAAGGGAATGCGTCTGGCGGTACAGAGAAGGAGAGTGGAATTGCTGAGGAGGGAGCGGGGGCGGTAGCGTTGGATTTGAGCGAGCCTCATCCGCACTCGATACAAAGGGTCACAAGATGCGTTCACGAATTCCCGGAGAACCAATAGAGCTCGTCGCCATGCCTCACGATCCAAATCCCATTCCTGCTGGCTCGAAGGAAACAATCAAATCCGTTTGGCAACGCCGTATAGGTCCGGGCGATTGGCTACAGTTGGATATGAAATGGGATAACGGACGACAGTCGATGCTTGCCGTTCTACCTGACAAAGTTGTATTTCTCTACAGTGATGTCAACGAGTAGATCGCGCTGAGACGACTCGGCTCGTCTATCGTGGAACAGTGTTGATTGGCTTCGCCGCGATGTCTTTCGCCGCAACGCGGCTCGAGTCAATAGCCAGGGGGCGTGAGCCCCTGGATTACGTCGTGTTCAAGATTTCTAGCCGCAACGCGGCGACAGTTCTTTCCGGAAGAATCCGATGCCACAATCATTCGGAAGCCTGTACTTCCACTTGATCTTCAGCACCAAGAATCGAATCCCGTCGATTTCCGAAGTTATCCAACCGAGACTCTTCGAGTACATGGGTGGCATTCTTCGGAATCAAAACGGTCGTTTGGTTTCTGCAGGTGGTATCGAAGACCACGTCCATTTGCTCGTTTCTCTTTCGCGACAAGCATCTATTTCAAACACGCTTCGAGACTTGAAGAGCAACTCGTCCGGTTGGATTCACGAGACATTTCCCGAGCAGCGTTTATTTGCGTGGCAATCAGGTTACGGGGCGTTTTCGGTGAGTTACTCAGGGCTCGATTCGGTACGAATGTATCTGGCGAATCAGAAAGAGCATCACAGGAAACAAACATTCCAGGAGGAGTTCATCGCAATACTCAAGTTGCACGAGTTGGATTACGACGAGCGATACATTTGGGACTGAGGCGATGTGATACGATCTTTCGCCCCGTTGGGGCTAGGTGTGTGTGCAATTGGATTTTCATGGGTGGGTGCATCCGATTCCAGGGGCTCACGCCCCTGGCTATTGACTTGTGTCCCTTCGGGACGGAAGGAATCGATGCACGCCGTATGCTTCGAGCCGCATCTCCGCGATCGGCAAGTGCAGTTGGCGAACGCACGCATGTTTCGAGCACGCCTAAAGTGACGATTCGTTCGAGTACGGAATCTTGGAGCGATGTCTTGCCCTTTCTTCATGGCGCAACGCGGCTCGAGTCGATAGGCAGGGGCTCACGCCCCTGGACAACTTTGTACAGAATGCGGCATCCCTGCATCGCTACTGCAAGGCAACTCGACAGAGATGCATGTCGGATGTCATGTACAAGTACTTTCCGTCATCCGTTAACGCACAATTAGAGATCGCTTCGCCGGTCGAAATCGTACCCAGATGCTGACCTTCGGAATCCAAGACGACAACCCCGCCAGGCCCCGTTGCAAACAAGGTCCCCTTTCGATCGACTTTCATTCCGTCAGGAAGTCCGGGCCCTTCCAACTGCAATGCCTTCGCGTCGGCCAGAATACGACCTTGTTCCACGCCTCCGTCCTCACGGACTCGATAAGCCATCCAGATGGCAGCTTCAGGTGCTGACTGGGCTACGTACAAGGTCGCTTCATCGGGAGAAAATGCAAGTCCATTGGGGGCTCGAAGCGAGTCGATCAAGAGCGTCGCAACCCCGTCAACACCAACGCGATAAACCCCTTGGAACGGGATCTCTTGCTTAGGGTCTTCAAATCCCCCTTCAAGCCCATAGGGGGGATCCGTGAAATAGATCGCGCCGCTGGAATGAATGGCGAGGTCGTTTGGGCTATTAAAGCGTTTGCCTTCGTAGCGGTCTGCGACGCTTTGGAAGCGAGCTGCCGGAGATAGCAACGATTGGTCCATCCGTGCCACACGACGGTCTCCATGTTGGCACAGTATCAGCCGGCGTTGAGCATCGATCGCAAGCCCATTCGAGCCCGGTTCACCACCGCGTGTTGCGTCTCCTGTATAGCCTGAAGGGTGAAGGTACTCTGACAGACCGTCCTTTTCCGACCACCGAAAGATTGTATTTCGAGGAACATCCGAGAAAATTATACAATTTCCCTCTCGCACCCAAACGGGTCCCTCGCTCCATTCAAAACCTGTAGCCAACAATTCAATTTTTGCATCGGGAGAAATCAGCATGTCGATCCGCCGGTCTTTTCGATGCACGGCCCCAATCGTTTTCGGCGGTTGGACGGCAGTTTGGGCCGCTGCGGATACCGAAATGACAAGCATCATCAAAAAAGGCAAGCCATACGACCGAATGTGACAATAGAGTGGCATTTTTATGGGCTCATCGGGCGATACACTGAACGTGAAATGTGTGCGTCGAATGTATCAGACGCCTTCGAGCCGATCAATGAACCGATTTCAGATCGCGACGCCCGCACGAACAAGGGAACGATACCGAACCTAAGCCTGACGTATTCAATCCTGCCAGTGCAATGATCTTTGGCAAATGGTTGCGAGGATCAAGAATGCCCGGCTCTCGTTGGTCGCCCGGGTTCATTGGCCGCGCAGCGGTCAATAGAAGGCAGTCACAAGCGGGAGGGGTTCCTAAGAAGTTCGGGTCAAATCGATCTCCTTTTCGAAGTGAACGGCGACTCCGCGTCACAGTACCTTTCACAATTTCACTTCGAAGGCATATGGACGGGACCCGATCCTACCGGATATTCGCTTGATATAATGGCATGAGGAGACGCGTTCAAATGCAACAGCGACCGTCGAAACAAGAGTACTTTGAGTATTACGGAACCTATGTCGACAAGGTCCCCGATGGGGATATTCTGGAACTTGCGACGGCCCAATGCGATGAACTCCGTAAAGTGCTTGGTTCGTTGAAAGAATCAGAGGCCATGGTACTGCATGCACCCTATACTTGGACCATCAAACAAGTCGTTGGTCACTTGATTGATGCGGAACGCATCTTTGCCGATCGGTTGCATCGTTTTGCCGCTGGTGATCAACAAGCTCAACCTGGAATGGATCAAGACAAGTATGTGGCAGAACAAGACTTTCAAACGCCCAAGTTACAGTCCCTGGTTGATGAACTGACGCTCTGCCGAGAGGCTAATTTACTCTTGATTCGGAGGCTCATGCCTGGTGCGTGGGACTATCGTGGCCTTGCTTCCGGGTATTCGTTTAGTGTTCGCGCCCTGGCGTGGATTTTGGTTGGGCATATTAACCATCATTTGGATATTCTGCGGAGGCGAATTGGGATGCCTGACAAGAGATCCGACGACTAGGGCCTGAAGGCAGGTGATAAAGCGATACTAGAGCCCGTCAAGTGAATGTTCTCATTCCTCGGATGCCCTCGCAATTCGTCGCAAGGATCTTGAAACCTCTCCCCCCTCAGATGGCTTTCTGCGGTCGTCGGGTCTTTGTTCTTTGCGAAGCAAACGCGATTACAGCGTAGCATTGTCCTGTATAGCCTTTTACAATGCACTTGTGCTCGGCATGGAGAGAATCGTTAAGTGGGAGATATCGGCAATGCATGAATTGGTGCAAAATGTCTTAAGGTTAGCCCGCAGGGTGCCTTCCCAATCTTCTTGGCTAATTGTTGTGCTGAATTTATCACACTTCTTCGCGAGCGCTGTTCCATTGTACGGGGCCACAACGACCTATTACTTTCATTACGGTCTTGGCAGCGATGAAACGTTCATTCTGGATGAGTCGGGAAACGGGCACGATCTCGCAACGTATTTCGATGGCACGTTTGCATACGCACCGTTGAGCGCGCCGGTTCCGATTGTTGGTTCAGCCCGGGCCTTTGATGTTGCGTCGTCGCTCGACATTGTCGATGGGCTTAAAAAGGGTGGATTAACAGATCAAGATCCCATTGGCGAGACCGAAATCATCGCCGCAGGTGGGTTTACATTCGAGACCTGGATCCGCCGAAATCCGAATGATGGCCTAGGGCAGCACATTTGGAATCCAGAGGGGATGCATTCCATTGAAATCTTAGGTTCGACAACCCCTGGAAATCAATCGATCCAGTTAGCACTGCGAGGTATAACTTCCTGGACGCTCCCTGTGAACAATATACTTCCCGCGAATGAATGGCATCATCTCATGGCAGTCATGGCCACAACCAACGGGACGGGGGGTGTCACATATCGCATGCTGATCGATGGACATCAAGTTGGTGCGACATTGACCGGCAATTTATTTTCCTCTTTTACGACGCTTGAAGGACGCAACGAGCGGCACGGGATCGGCTGGAATGAATTTGGTGCACCCGCGAACGGGTTTAATGGTCAACTAGCGTATTCGCGTTTGAGCCTGGGAGTTGTTGACTACGCCGATTCCTTGGCATTTGGTAGGAATATTCCAGGGACGATTGTGGGGGATTTCAATCAGGATGGGCTCTATGGCTGCAGCGATATCGACGGTCTCGTGGCGGCTGTGGCTGCTGGAACAAATCCGCCAGCTTTTGACCTAAATGGAGATGCGCTCGTCAACCAAGTCGATTTATCCGCCTGGCTTACGAACGCGGGTGCCGCGAACCTACCATCGGGTAGTGCCTACTTGCCCGGAGATGGAAATCTGGATGGAGTCGTGGATGGCTCCGATTTTGGAATCTGGAATGGCAGGAAGTTTACATCGACCGCAGCCTGGTGCGGTGGAGACTTTAACGCGGACGGCATTGTCGATGGATCAGACTTTGGTATTTGGAACACCCACAAGTTTCAGTCGTCAGATTTCGTTACCGTAGTCCCGGAAGCGATGCAGGGGTGGATGGTCGCCTGCATGGCTCTGCTGCTCTGGTCCAATCGACGGTTACCCATTTAGAGACATCGGATTTCCGGTGGTCCGCGAGACTTATTCAATCCTGCGCAGTTAATGATCTTTGGCAAATGGTAGCGTGACTCAAGAATGCCGGGCTCCCGTTGGTCGCCCGGGTTCATTGGCCGCGCAGCGGTCAAGAATCTATTTCAATCTATTTCACAAGTCATCCCATCTGTTTGGTAGGCTCCTTCGCCGCCTTGTTCACGGCCGCAGGTCCAAGCGAGAAACACGCGACGTGGGGACCAATGGCCGCGATAATCCAATCCCCATGTTCCTTCCTCGGCAGTCCGCCGCCGACCCAAGATGGCAGAGCCGCCCCCGACGTAGCCACCGGCATAGTGACCATTGACCGATGGCTTTGCCCAGCGCGCGATGTCTTGCGGCCATCCGGCCCGGCAATGACGGCACTGTTCGTAACGTCCGGGGGGGCAGTCCGACCAATTCCGGTCGCCTGGCTTTTCTCGACGAGGTTTATGAGGAAAGCCAACCGCCCGGCTAACTCCGTAGCCCCGGGGACGAACGAATTCGTCATGGCCTATGGGTTCTTTCGGGTCAGGGTGGACTTCGAAGACCGGCGCATCGTCGCTCACCCAGAACTCGGCGGGACCCTCTGTCGAAACCGCGTGCGATGATGATTCCGGTTCCTGTGACACCAATACATACGGACGGAGCACAAGTGATAGCAAGATGGCAGAGATCTGACCAAATCGGCACACACCTGGACACAGAGCATAGAAAATCGCAGACCTCGAAGCCATATCCGATTCCCTGTGTGCAATAAACGCTTAATGACATTGCTACTTCTATGAGATCGTCCGGCATAATCCGTATCCCTAGAATTCTTTAACTTCCCCGCGAGGAGTCACTAGATTGCCTAGATTCTTGCCTGGGGCAAAAGCGTCCACCTATCGGTGAGGCTTCGGGTGATGAAGTTTGTTCTTGACGTGTTGGCATCGTGCCGAGTACGGTCCGCGCCGTCGAGGGGGAATTTGTTAGTGAAACACGGGATGTAAATCTAAGGTCGCAATTGAGATCAACCGTGAATTTCGTGAATCGACACCACTCTTTGGGGATAGTCATCGGCGGCATGCTTCTTGGCATACTCGGAGGCTGCTCGACATTGCCAACATCGATCGACAAACCGCTTAGTTCTGGATTGGGGCTCGCGCCTTTGGGAGCCGACGCGGTCGCTCTCGATACGTGTTCGATCATCATGGATGATTCGCAGGCAAATGAAGTGACAGAGATATGGCAAAATCTTGACGAGCAGTTCTTGCCGCCAGAGCAGCGAACATTGATGACGCAGAATGGCTTCCGTTGCGGGACCGTGGGCATGAAGCTCCCGGATTGTCTATTGAAGGCGCTTGGGCAGTCTGCGGAACTTGACACGAAAGGGACGGAGTCTGCGCAAACTGAGTCGAGTGCTGCCACCCCTGGGGAACGCCAGGGCCAGCGACTGAAGATCAGCGAGGGGCGCGAGACCATCCTTGTTACTGCTGAAACGCAACCTGAGATCGCTATCCTAGTTGCGGATCAAGGAAACGTGAATGGCAAGGTTTTCCGAGACGCGCAAACCGTACTTTCACTCAACACTCGCGCAGTTGGCGATGGAGATGTGGAAGTGAAACTAACCCCGGAAGTTCATCACGGTCCCAATCGACAACGAATCATTGGGTCGGATGGAACGCTACGAATGGAATCAAGTCGCGAGCGAGAGGTATTTGCCAACCTCGCGATTCAAGCCAGGCTAAGCCCAGGGCAGACGATGGTGATTTCCTCTATTGGACCGGAGGCTTCGCTGGGTGGAAGGTTCTTCGGCGGTAACAAACGGAGAAAGTTGATGTTGATCCGTTTAGTTGCTTCCAAGCAGGATCGGTTGTTCAGTTTATGGGCCGAACAGGGTAAGACGGATCAAGAACCTGAGGTCGTCGCGGAATAGTTCGCTGTGCCAACAAGGGATGTTACTTGTTGGGGCTTTTCAGTTCGAACAGGACATCATTCTTGCCGTCATGCGGTACCTTCAGTCGAAGACTTCCGTCGGTATATTCCAACGGCCATTGCCTTTTGGATGTCTTAATCCGCGCTTTGGGATCATCCACCCAAATCTCTGTTTGGCCATCCTCGGCTACGACAGGAGGTGCGTGTTGGCTTCCATCCGCAGGAGAAATCATCACGCGGTGTTCTCCCACAACAGCTCCTTGGCGTTTCGGCGTTACTAGCTCAAGTCGAAATTGCCCTTGATCATCCGTTTGGCCAAAGGATCCTGAACCAGGATTGGGTACACCTTCCGCAATCGGTTGCGTGGTTATTATGGCCCCGGCGAGCGGCTTTCCATCGAGAAGGATCTTCCCTTCAACGGGTGCTATAGCGGGTCCATCGCTGCAACCAATGAGCACAACGAAGGCAAGGAGAGCCGCAACTCGGGCAAATCTAGGTTCGACTTGCCAGGAACTCATTGGACGCTCACGGATTCCCGTCCGGCAATGGTTGAAAGCCCGCCAAACAAGAAGATATCGATGGAATCCGAAATATACTGCACAGATCCATCGCACAGGGTCGCATTGAGGCCGCCGGCGTGCAGGCTCCCCCATGACCGTTTACACGGGTCGTCACCAAAATCACCGGGAATTTGAAGACATCGGTCGTAATCATTGATGATTGAGCGCGTCTGGAGAAATGTCAGCGAACGTTGATAGGATGTATAGGTGTATGCCCAGAATGTTCGGCGACGTTTTGCTTCGGCTGAAACTGCGAGGTGCGATTTCTCGGCCACAAGCATCGTCTTCGAAGTTCCGTCGGCTATTTGACGGATGCGAACGGGTGTCGTGAGGCTCCAGGTCGATAATTCGACTCGATTCGGTATCCACGGGTTGTTGTAAAGCTTGCCCATGCCTGGGAGAGGTCCACGTTCATGAAGAAACTGTTTGTTCTGTTCACTGGAACTATCCCAATAGGCACTGGAAGCGACAGTACAAAGGCCAGCATTGCCGCGATACGAGCCGCGATTGTAGAACATGTTCGCGCCAGGACCGCTCGCGGGTTTATCGCTGAGAGTTGTCTCCTCATCTGACGGACAATCATAAACCGCAACATTTCGCTCGCGAACGATATTGTTTGATTTGCCATCTTGATCTAAATCGATCAGGCTTTCGTTGGCTTCATCGAAATCGTAAATGTCATAAAGCGCCTGTTCTTCAATAAAGGGGAGAATGTAAATTGTCCAGCCGGCCTTGCTCCTAGTACTGCAACATGGCCCTTCCGTAACACCTCCCGGTGGATACGTGCGAACGGCACTTTCGTAGCTGACAACTCCGAGAGCTAGCTGCCGCATGTTGTTTTGACATTGAGCGCGCCGGGCGGCTTCCCGGGCCGCCTGGACCGCTGGAAGAAGAAGTGCCACTAAAATGGCAATAATGGCTATGACGACGAGTAACTCAACGAGGGTAAAACCTCGCTGAGAGTCCCGAAAATCCTTCGCAGCAGCCATAGATTGATTTCCTCTAAGGGAAGAGACCGCTTGTATTTTTCCTGCTTATATTCTTGACATGTGTTTCGACAAAAGTCAACGGAAAGGACCCTAAATTCGTATGACGCCCGCATTTAATCCGTAACGCGTCCGACAAACGTGCTATACAAAAACAGTTCACCATGGAAGTCGACGCTGGCATGCGGAGAACCAAGGCGTTGTGAGAATGCATGCCCGTTTTTATGATCAGCGTTGGAAATCAGGCCTGACGACGGCCAATTAGCAGCGTACTTTCAAGGATCTGGAAAACTCCCATGAAGGAATACCACTATGAAGAAATGGCAAAAATGATTGACCATTCGCTCTTGCACCCCACACTGACGGATCAGGAGCTGGAGGCTGGATGTCATCTCGCCGCTAAATACGGG
>CXWJ01003081.1_pt1 | contig 10242 bp, 4 predicted proteins | sample 590841 | NCBI WGS metagenome assembly CXWJ01 (sample SAMEA3498367, study PRJEB10139) | wastewater metagenome | biome: wastewater treatment plant; material: activated sludge | place: Austria | collected 2015-01-21 | reverse complement strand
CTCTTATCCTGTTACTTACACATGGAAAATAGTTGATGGCGGTGCAAATGCTCCCATGTCATCCCAATACCCTACTCCATTTATAGCGCAACCAGGAGATAATTATTTTTTTAGTCCTAAAGCCGCAACAGGTAATAACGTAATGGTTATTTATGTAAACAATGTGGAGCAAAATGGCGGAAGAAAAGCATCGGGTAAACAGCAATGCACCACTAAAAACTTTGATGTTTTTGTGACTTGTAAAAAACAAATTGACCCTTGCACATACTTGATAACCTTTGGATATTATAACGATAATCCCGGTTTAACATTTACTATTCCGCACGGACTGGACAATCGTTTTACAGGAGGAAGTATTATAAGAGGAGAATCGGACACGGTTTTTTATCCCGGCTTATATAACGATGCATTTAAAATAAGAATAAGTTGCGGCACCACAGTTGTCTGGCATTTAAAAGGACCATTTGGACCAAAATCGGTTAATACCACTGCACCCAATCAAAACCTGTGCATAGCACCAATTAAGCCTTATGTAAATTGTATAACACCAAGCACATCAAAGCCCGGGGTAATGGAAGTAACATTTGGATACGAATACAATGATACCGATACAGTAAACATACCTGCCGGTGCCGATAATGTTTTAAATAACGCTACATGGGGAACCCCTATAACACAGTTTTTACCCGGCAAACACGACAATGTTTTTACTGCTGAATTTACCGGAACAAATATGGAGTGGCATTTAAAAGATTACACCAATAATACTTACAATATTAAAGCATACAACCAGTATGCAGGAACATGTGTGGAAGCAGTAAAGCCCTATGTAAAATGTATTTTAAAGAATAACGATGGCAGCACTACTGCATTTTTTAATTACAATAATTTTAACCCAACAGCACATACCATATTAAAAGGCAGCCGAAATTATTTAGTAGGCGAATCTTTGCCAACATCATTACCCGAAAATTTTAGCACCGGTTACAACGACAATATTTTTAATTCCACATTTACCGGAAAAGAATTAAAGTGGGTTTTAATTGGACCCGATGGCGTTACACGCTATGCAATTGCAAATGATGAGTACTGCCGTGTGTGCGATGCAAGCGATAATATTTCCGGTGATCGAATAATAACCAACTCATACCCAAACCCTGCTGTAGAAAATTTAAGCATCAATATAAACACATTAAAAACCGAAGGGCAAAATTACATTGTGCAGGTGTGCGATATGTTTGGTAAAACTTTAGCCAGAAACGAATACACATCAAATGACAACAATGTTCAACTGCCACTATCTGATTTNNCCTTGCGTGAAAATACTGTGCGTAATGAATACTAGTTTAACCTTACAAAATCAATCCTTCTAAAGAGCAGTATTATTGCTTTGCGCCTATCCATTTTTTGTTATTTTCGCACGCTCAAAAAATTTAACCCTATTATATAGTAGATTATGAATGAATTAGTTTATGCTGTGCCCGCTTTAGGAATTGTTGCTTTGTTGTATATGTGGATAAAGGCAAGTTGGGTAACCAAACAAGAGGCAGGCGATCAAACAATGCAGGAACTTGCCGGACATATAGCCAATGGTGCAATGGCATTTTTAAAAGCTGAATGGAAAGTACTCTCTTACTTTGCTGTAATTGCGTCTTTATTACTTGCGTACTCCGGCACATTACACGGCACGCCCGAAAACCCGGTGCATTCAAGCCCCGTAATTGCCGTAGCATTTTTAATTGGCGCTGTATTTAGCGCTACTGCCGGATGGATAGGAATGAAAATAGCTACACGGGCTAACGTGCGCACAGCACATGCAGCTAAAACATCTTTAGCAAAAGCATTGGCAGTATCTTTTGGTGGAGGCACAGTAATGGGCTTAGGTGTTGCAGGCTTAGCAGTATTTGGTTTAGGATCTTTGTTTATTGTGTTTTATAAAATGTTTGTACCTGCGGGTGCGGTTATGACTGGCGTAGAAATGAAACAGGCTATTGAAGTGCTTGCCGGATTTTCGCTTGGTGCTGAAAGTATTGCATTGTTTGCACGTGTGGGCGGTGGTATATATACCAAAGCTGCCGATGTAGGTGCCGATTTAGTTGGTAAAGTAGAAGCCGGAATTCCTGAAGATGATCCACGCAACCCTGCAACTATTGCTGATAACGTAGGTGATAACGTTGGTGACGTTGCCGGTATGGGTGCCGATTTATTTGGCTCTTACGTTGCAACTATTTTGGCAACAATGGTTTTAGGTCAGGAGATAGATGCAACAGGTGATAAGTTTAACGGCTTATCTCCTATCCTTTTACCAATGCTTATTGCAGGATTAGGGATTGTTTTTTCAATTATAGGAACATGGTTTGTAAAAATTAAAAACGAAACCGATAGTGTTCAAAACGCATTAAACCTTGGCAACTGGTCATCTATCATTTTAACAGCTATTGTATCTTATTTCCTTGTTATGTGGATGCTTCCTCAAACATTGAGTATAAGAGGATATGAGTTTACCTCTCTTAATGTTTACTTAGCCATTGTTGTAGGATTGGTTGTTGGTACTTTAATGAGTATGATTACGGAGTATTATACTGCAATGGGTAAGCGCCCTGTAAATTCCATAGTAAAGCAATCATCTACCGGTCATGCAACAAACATTATTGGTGGTTTATCAATAGGTATGGAATCAACCGCTGTGCCAATGATTGTGTTGGCAGCAGGTATATATGGCTCTTACGAACTGGCAGGTTTATATGGTGTGGCAATTGCAGCAGCAGGTATGATGGCAACAACCGCTATGCAGTTAGCAATAGATGCTTTTGGTCCTATTGCTGATAATGCAGGTGGTATTGCAGAAATGAGTCATCTGCCAAAAGAAGTAAGACAACGTACCGATAATTTAGATGCAGTAGGTAACACCACAGCAGCAACCGGAAAAGGTTTTGCCATTGCATCAGCCGCACTAACATCGCTTGCATTGTTTGCAGCGTTTGTGGGCATTGCAGGTATTTCAGCCATTGATATTTATAAAGCTGATGTGTTAGCCGGATTATTTATCGGTGCCATGATTCCATTTATATTTTCATCTCTTGCCATTGCTGCCGTTGGTCGTGCTGCTATGGCAATGGTACAGGAAGTTAGACGACAGTTCCGCGAAATACCGGGCATTATGGAATACAAAGCAAAACCTGAATACGAAAAGTGTGTTGCCATTTCAACACAAGCATCTATTCGCGAAATGATTGCACCAGGTGCCATTGCATTAATTGTTCCTGTTGTGGTAGGATTTTTATTTGGACCCGAAGTATTAGGCGGTGTGCTTGCCGGTGTTACAGTTAGTGGTGTGTTAATGGGCATGTTTCAAAGCAATGCCGGTGGTGCATGGGATAATGCAAAAAAGTCTTTTGAAAAAGGGGTTGATATAAACGGACAGATTTATTACAAAGGCAGCGAGCCTCACAAAGCTTCAGTTACCGGTGATACTGTTGGCGATCCTTTTAAAGATACATCAGGCCCATCCATGAATATTCTTATTAAGCTGATGAGTATTGTATCGTTGGTTATTGCTCCGCATATTGCCACTGTTGGTATTGACAAAAACAATAATACAACCACAGAAAAACATGCTGTTATCGAAACTTCAAAATATCCTGATATGGATTTTATAAACATGAAAGGATTATTGGTTGCTGATATCGCACACTCATGGATGACTTTTAACATTGATCATTTTTTAACTACTGCAAGCGGAACATTTTCTATTGACACTTGTTCGTTTACCGTTGGTGATGCTCTTGAACAGTCAAGTCTATTTGTAAAACTGAATGCAGCATCGGTTGACACAAAGATGAAAGACAGAAACGAATACTTAACCGGTGCTGAATTTTTGGATGCTGCAAAGTACCCTGCAATTACNNTGGTGAAAGACAGAAACGAATACTTAACCGGTGCTGAATTTTTGGATGCTGCAAAGTATCCTGCAATTACTTTTCAGTCAACATCAATTTCAAAGAGTAATAACGGCAAATACAAATACATTGCAAAAGGAAATCTTACCATTAAAGATGTAACAAAAGAAGTTGAAATGCCTTTTAGTTATGTGGGTTCTTCGGCAGATGATTATGCAAAAAAAGATGTGTATTCATTTATAGGCGAAGTAAAAATTAACCGCCTTGATTTTAATGCCGGAACAAAAAGCCCAGTTGTGGGTAGTGATGTTAGCGCACAATTTTCAGTGGGGATGTACAAACAATAATAAATTTGAACAAAAAAGGAAAGCTGCCAAATTTCTTTAACAGCCTTCTACATTAACTAAAACCAAAATCAAACCTTATACAATTCTTTCGTCAAGTGCTTTTGCTACAGCTTCAGCCGCTGAATGCACATGCAATTTCTCGTAAATTTTTTTACAATGAGAGTTAACAGTATGCCAGCTAATTTTACAGGCTTCGGCAATCATTTTGTAACTCATTCCCTTAATAAGCAATCCCAATATTTCTTGTTCCCTGTCAGTCAGTAGAAATGTTTTGCTCCCACGGTTGTCTTCCTTCTTAAAAATATCTAGTACCTTACCTGCAACTGATGGTGTCATTGGGGCACCACCATCTTTTACATCTCTAATTCCTTCAATTAATCTTTCAGGTGGTGTTTTTTTTAAAAAATAACCATGAGCGCCACTTCTTATTGCATCAAATATTCTAGCTTCATCATCAAAAACAGTTTGCATAACTACCATAATGTCAGGGTAGTTTCGTCTTATTTTCTTTAATCCTTCTATTCCATTAACCTCAGGCATATCAATATCCATCAATATAACATCGGGGTTTAATCGCTCCACCTCGCTCAATACATTTGAGCAATTTTCAAAAGTGCCTACGCATTTCATATCCTCATTTTGGTTAATGAGCATCTCAAGGCCTTCACAGCGCCCGGCATTGTCATCATAAACCATTACCCTAATCATGTTGCAAATTTAACTATGAGGTGCTAAAATTCTTATCCCTAATCTTAGTGATTTTGGAATAACGAAAATACCGTCCTGCTATTATGCTTTAAAGGAAAGATTAAATGAGGTACCCACCCCTGGAGCCGAATTAATATCAATTTTTCCCTTTAAAAGCTCTGCCCTTTTGTGAATGTTTATCAAACCATTTCCGGCATATTTTACAGTTGTGTCAAAACCTTTACCATCATCCCTAATTTCAAGTACAATATCGCCATTTTTATGTTTAACAGTAATCCATATGTTTTTGCAATCGCTGTATTTTACTATGTTGTTGGTTGCCTCTTTAAAAATAAGGTAAAAGTTTTTGCGCTTATTCATGTCAAGCTTTACCTCATTTATTTTTTCGGGCACATTAAGGTGCATTAAAATATTTTTTGCTTCGCACATTTCTGATGCTATGGCACGCAGTCTGATAATAATATTTTCAAAATTGTCATTAATGGAATTAATCATCCACACAATATCGTTCATTGATTCCTGAGAGATTTGCGTATAGTCGCCAATTTTCTTCAACAATGCTTCCACTCCCTCTTTACCCGAAACTGTTTTTTCCTTTGCAACAGCTGTAAACAAAGCAATGCTGCTGAGATTACTGCCAACCTCATCGTGCAAATCGCGCGCAATGTTATTACGTATTTCCTGTACACGCAGTTTTTGATTTAACCTTATTACGAAAATTAGATAAACAACACCAACACCAAAAGCAATTAATAGAACACGAAACCACCATGTATTATACCACGCTGTTTCTATAGAAAAAATCACTGTTGCATAATTATCATCCCACTGTCCGGCATGATTAGATGCTCGTACTTTAAATGTATAGCAGCCTGATGGTATATTGATGTAGTTTGTAAATCGTCTGTTGCCGGAAAACACCCATTCCTTTTCGAGCCCTTCGAGCATATAAGCATACTGGGTTTCTTCATTTCGGTAAAAGTTTAGTGAACTAAACTGGAAGGAGAGATTATTCTCGTCATACTTAAGGAGCAATGGTTTGTCTGAAATTGCACTCTCATTCATGCCGACTTTTATTTCGGTAATAATTACATTTTGAATGCCATGTTCCTGAGTAATTAAATCAGGATAAAAGCAGTTGAAGCCACCAATGCCGCCAAACACCATTAATCCATTTAATGTGCTAATTGAAGAGTTGGTATTGAACTCGTAATTCTGTACGCCATCGCGCAACGTGTAACTTTTTATCGATTTTGTTTCAGGATTAAATCTTGTTAAACCTTTGTTGGTGCCCATCCAAAGCAATCCTTTTAAATCCTTTTCTATGGAGTAAATAATTTCATCAGGTAACCCATCGGCAACATGATAAGAGTTAATTAAAATGCCGTTTTTATTGAGTAAATGCAAGCCTGAACCATTTGTTCCAACCCATACATTTTCGTTGTCAAAAACAAGAGCGCGCACATCCATATTATATAATACAGATGAATTATCTTTTATAAAGTTCGAAAAGTTTTGCGTACTATAATCATATTTAAATAGTCCGTTTTGTGTACAAAAGAACAATTGAGAACTACTGTTGGCGTTAATGTCAAAAACAATGTTAAAAGTGAGCGAGGCACCTGTTTGCAAGGCAGCGTTTATATATTCAACATGAGTAGATGAGGCGGAATTAAAGGAAAAATTATTAGTATTAATACGTAGGATGGAGTTTTGTCCGGTTCCCATCCATAAATAACCCAAACTATCTAAATAAGCACATCGTATTGAGTAAGTTTCGTTAGTAATACTATCACGCAATAGGTTAATAAGGGACANNAGGTTAATAAGGGACATTTTTTTTAACCGATAGTTGAGTACGTAAATTCCGGCACCCCCCCAGCTTGTTATATAGAGGTTACCTTGCTTATCATAAGCTGCATCGCTAAAGGCGCCATATTTTAAAACAGGTTTGCCATCAACAGGGCTTCGTAAATCATCAAAGGTTTTTTTTTGATGGTTAAAAGTATAAACACCTTCAAGTGTAAGAACCAAAAAAGTTTCCTCGTTCAGTTCGAAAATTTTTCGCACATTATCTTTTAAGAAAGAAACATTGTTGTTATTGATTTGAATAAGACTATAAGGCTGAAAAAGTTTTGCATTTCTTTCACCTTTTAAGAAACCTGTACCCGGCATTGAATAAAAAACAACATCTCCTTCATCAACTATATAGTTACTTGTATTAATTGGAAAACCCGGTGTTTTTCCGCTGATATACTGTGTTGTTTCTCCTGTCGAATAATTAACTTTAAAAACACCTGATGATATTCCAGTAGCCCATAAGTAATTTCCCTTTCCTGCAAATAACCCGGACGAAACCAGCGTGTCAAGTTTTGTTTCGGCATGAAGCCAAATTGTTTTTAGGGTTTTGTTCTCTGTATCTAAAACATCAAGTTTTCCGCCTTTTCGTAAAAAAACGGCATAACGGTTTTCTTTTACAAGTTTTGAAATGGGGTTATACCCACTAACCATATTTAAATTGTGTCTGTAGTATTCAATAAAGCTGTTAGAAGTGGTATCGTATTTAAAGCAGCTTTCGTGGGATACAAAAACAGGAAGGTTTTGTGTGTTTACAAAAAACAAAACAGGTTTGTTCACATTTTTTCGATTTTGAAAAGTAGCACTCTGCACCTCTACTTTATAAAACTTTTTTGTTGTAATATGGAACCTGTACATAGTAATGCCGTCAGATATATAAATATGGTTCCTGTAAAGCAAAGTATAAACTTCATTATTTAAAGAGAAGTTTTTAGGAAACGGAACGTAGGTAAGTTTGTCTGTTTCGGGTTCTATATAAACCAGGTTTTTTTTAACGCAAAACCACGAGTTAGGTGTACCATTTATCCAAGTAACAAAGTAATCGCTGTTTTTGTAATTAATTATTTTTTTAAAAGTTTTTGTAGACGGAAAATAACGGCTGATGGAGTTCCGTGTTTTAAAAAACATGCGTTTGTTTTCATCAATAAAAAGTGCGTCAGTAAGCGGAGACAGCAAACCCGATTCTCCTTTTGGATCGGGACGAAATACCTTAAAATCATAACCATCAAAACGTGTGAGACCATTTTCTGACATCAACCATAAAAAACCCATGCTGTCTTTTGCAATGGCCGTAACAGTGCTTGTTATTAAACCATTTTCGCGAGAATAGCTTGTGTAACGGTAATCAGTTTGTGCAATTGCATTAAGGACATTTAGGCAATGCATTATGCACAACAAAAAACTCAGAAAAAATAATGGTGACTTGCGAGAATTATTCACTTGGTAAAGATAGAATTTCAAGGAAAAAACTTCAAGAAAAGATATAATCCCGTAGTATGTTTAATTCTTAACTTAAAGTACTTTATTGGAAATGCAGAGGTGTGCATTTTTTTGGCTTATGCAATAATTTACCTATCTAACTTTTTTACTTAAGATATCTACATCAAAAAAATTATCTTTATCCCTAAATAAATTCATGCCGTTATAATATGCTTAAATCAAACATACTTACAATTTTGATTTTTACTTCCATTAATCTTTTTGCCCAATACAATGGAAAACCACAATACCAAATAGAAACACACCGTGCGGGCGCTTACCTCGGTGCCTTCAATATAGAACTCTTTCCACTTATAGCGCCCCTGCACACACGCAACTTTGATAGTTTGGTTAGCATGCAGTTTTTCGATAGCACCGCTTTTCATCGGGTGGTACCTGGTTTTGTTATACAGGGAGGAGACCCTAACTCAATAAGTGGTCCTGTTTCTACCTGGGGGTTAGGACAGCCATGGCAGCCTACTGTTAATGCAGAGTTTAGCGTTGTAAGGCACGAACGGGGTAGACTTGGCGCTGCACGCGATGTTGATACCAATAGCGCCAACTCGCAGTTTTATATTTGTGTGGCTCCATCACTTTTTCTTGATGGGCAATATACCGTTTACGGACAGGTTACAAATGGCATGGCTGTGGTTGATACTATAGTATCAGAACCTCGAGATGCTAACGATGTTCCTTTGCAGAAAATAGAGATGTTCATTACCTACACAGGTATAGATTCTACCATACCTGCGGCACCTATCCTTACAGCTCCGGTCAATAATGCAACTGGTATTCTTAATACACAATCTTTTCAATGGAGTACTGTACCAAATGCTGTAATGTATACTATTGAGTTTAGTACCGATTCCTTGTTCAGCTCAATTGTTTTATTTGGAAACTCTGGTACTAATTCAAAAACATTTACGCAGTTGCAAGGCTCTCAAACCTATTGGTGGCGCGTAAAAGCAAACACCGGAGGAAAAGAAAGCCAATACTCAACTCCATTTACATTTAATGGTGCTACAGCTGCAGCAAATCTTATTTATCCTTCCGATAGCGCAGTGGGGCTGCCTACTGGATTTTCATTTTTATGGAGCGCTGCTCCCTTAGCCACTGATTATACCCTGCAGATAAGCAAAGGAACCGTATTTTCTCCGGGTAACATCATTTATAATACAGATAGCATTGCTGACACTACTCAACTTGTTTTTGGACTTAACACAAACTTTAGATACTACTGGCGCGTACGTAGTGCAACCAATGGTATTCAGGGTTATTATTCAGTAAAGTACACCTTTTTAACAGGCACCACAATTGGCGTACAACAATTGAGTAACAATGGTGTTACCCTCCAAAAAATTTATCCAAATCCTGTTCAAAACAAGCTTAATATTAAAATTGAAACTCGGGAAAGCGCCAAAGCCACCATTTTAGTTACTGATTTATCGGGTAAAATTATTTCCGAAACGCCCATCTCTTTACTCACGGGCGAAAATGATATTACTATAGACATAAAAAATGTCTCCTCTGGTACCTACCACCTCATCATCACCGAAAATGATTTTGAAGTACGAGACCAATTTTTAGTCAGGTAATCTTAATGTCAAAGTTTCAACTGAAGTGGTTTCATTAGAAGCAACAGCAAGAAATTAAGTGCTTACTAACTCGAAAAATTATCTGGAATTGGTTTTAACGCAGAAAAAAATAATGTTAGTTACTATCTAACTTTTATTGATAGAAAGTGATTATTGAACTATACAGAATTTTTGGTTTTAGCATGTATTTTAAAAAAAAATAGTGGAGGTTTATTAATGGTTTTTTTGTTGGTTTCTATGGTATTAATGAACCATACTTATTTTTAAAAATGGGCTTTATAGTTTGAAAAAATAATGTAGGTTTTATAATGCTTTTCTTATTAGATTGACGGGATTATTGAACCATACAGAATTTTT
>CXWJ01014054.1_pt1 | contig 10245 bp, 8 predicted proteins | sample 590841 | NCBI WGS metagenome assembly CXWJ01 (sample SAMEA3498367, study PRJEB10139) | wastewater metagenome | biome: wastewater treatment plant; material: activated sludge | place: Austria | collected 2015-01-21 | reverse complement strand
CACCTGCCGCGGCAGGATGATGGACGAGTCGATGCCCACCACGTCGTCGCGGCCCTGGACGACCTGGCGCCACCACTGGCGCTTGATGTTCTCCTTGAGTTCCACGCCGTAGGGACCGTAATCCCAGGCGGCACGGGTGCCCCCGTAGATCTCGCCGCACGGGTAGACGAACCCGCGGCGCTTGGTGAGGGCGATGACATTGTCGAGGCGGCTTGCCACGTGTGTGCTCCTTGTCGCACGGCGTTGCCCGGCTGGCAACGCACAACCCGGCCTACATTACCGCTCGCGGCAGGTTCTCCCCGACATCGTCGGGGTCGGCGTAGGCGCTGGGCTCGTCGATGGCCTCGCTGAGCAGTCGCACCAGGACCAGCTTGGCCTCGTAGCCGTTGAAGGAGCGCCGGTAGGAGCCCACGTCAGCCCATTTCGAGGTGATCGTCCACAGCGTCGGCTCGTCCAGGTTCTGCAGCAGCCACGCGTCCTGGCAGCCGCGGCAGCCGGCGAAGAAGGCCACGGCGGCCTCGGCGCGGGCGCGGAAGTCGGCCGTCCGCTCCGGCGGCACCTGGAAGCGGCTGATCGCGAGCACGAGCGACATGATAGCCAGGCGACGCCGGCCACGGACGCCGACNNCGGACGCCGAAAGGGGCCCCGCCGTGGCCGGCGGGACCCCTTCGGTTCGAACCTGCGAGTTACTTCAGCAGCGCCAGGCGATCGGGATCGTCGGCGAAGACTTCCTTCGCGTTGTCCTTGGTCACGATGATCGGATCCAGCTGGTAGATCTTCACGTCGATCTTGCCGTTGTTGGTGGTCACATCGGTGGCGGGCATGCCGTTGCCGGCCTGCAGGCTGTTGATGATCTCAACGGTCTTGGCGACCAGGGCGTTGGTCGGCTTGTGAGTGGTGGACCACTGCACGCCCTCCCACACCAGGGTGACCGACTCGTTCTCGGCGTCCAGTCCGGTCACGACCGGAACCTCCTGGCCGGCGTTCTTCGACGAGGTGAGGATCGCGCGAGCGATGCCGTCGTTCGGGGAGAGCACGCCGTCGATCTTCTTGTCGGAGTAGAAGCCGGAGAGGATCGAATCCATCCGGGACTGCGCCTTGGCGTTGTCCCAGTCGGGAGTGGCGGCCTGCTGGAAGTCGGTCTGGCCGGACTGGATGACGATCTTGCCCTCGTCGATCAGCGGCTGCAGCACGCTCATCGCGCCCGTGAAGAAGTTCGGTGCGTTCGGGTCGGCCGGGCCGCCGCCGAAGAGCTCGACATTCCACGGGCCGGCGCCCTTCAGTTTGGTCAGGCCGTCGACCAGGGACTGACCCTGCAGCTCACCGGTGCGCAGCGAGCCGAACTGGACGACGCCGTCGATGGCCTCGGTGTTCTCGATCAGGCGGTCGTAGCCGATGGCGTACGCGCCGGAGCCCTTGACCTTCTCCAGCACCGAGCCCAGCTGAGTGCCGTCGACGGGGGCCACGACGACCACCTTCGCGCCCTGCTCGATCATCGACTCGATCTGCTGCTGCTGGTTGGGCACCTTGTTGTCGGCGGCCTGGATCAGCGGCTTGTACCCAGCTGCTTCGAGCTGGGTCTTGAACATGTCCTGGGCTTCCTTCCAGTTCTGGGTGCCCAGCCACGGCAGCGCGACGCCGACGGTCGCGCCGGCCTCGAAGCCGCCGCCACCGCCACCGCCCTCGGTGGACGAGGCTTCCGGGCTCGGCTCGCCACGGCCGCCGCCGCCGCAGCCGGCGAGGGCCATCGTCGAGGCCAGCACAAGGGCTGCGACGCCCTTGGTCCATTTCTTCATGTGAGTTTCCTTTCCGGAACGTCCGCTCTGGACGGTCCGAGTCGTGGGGTGTCGTGATTGGTTGTGGGGTGTGTCGCCATGGGGCGAGGAGTCAGGCAGCAGCCTTCGCCGGCTCGTCCTTCTTCTTGCTGAACCTGCTGAAGAGCGACTGCTTGCCCTGCCGCTTGCTGTAGACGTCGAAGGCGACGGCGGCCAGCAGCACCAGGCCCTTGATGACCTGGGTGCGGTCGGCGCCGATGCCCATCAGCGACAGGCCGCTGTTCAGCACGGCCATCACCAGGCCGCCGACCATCGACCCGACAACGGTGCCGATGCCGCCGGAGACCGCCGCGCCGCCGATGAAGACGGCCGCGATCGCGTCCAGCTCCCAGGAGGTGCCGTCGGACGGACCTGCCGCCGTCGAGCGTCCGACGAAGAGGATGCCGGCCAGGGCCGCGAGCACCGACATGTTCAGCATCACCAGGAAGTAGGTGCGCTGGGTCTTGACGCCGGAGAGCGCCGCGGCGGCCCGGTTGCCGCCGACCGCGTAGATCGACCGGCCGAACGGGGTGCGCTGGGTGAGGACGTGGTAGATGATCACCAGCACCATCAGGATCAGGCCCGGGATCGGGAAGGAGGTGCCGGGACGGCCGCTGCCGAACAGCCAGGTGATGTAGCCCAGAACGACCGCGCCGGCCGCGATGCGCACGATCACCGGCCACAGCGGCGGAGCCTCGGCGCTGGTCTGGACCAGGTGGCTGTGGCTGCGCCACTGGCTCCACGCGTACCAGCCGATGCCGATCAGGCCGAGCACCAGCGTCGAGTTGTTCATCTGGGTGAAGGCCGGCCCCCACTCCGGCAGGTAGCCGGAGCCGAAGACCGAGAACTCCGAAGGCACCGGGACCGAGATCGAGCCGCTCATCCAGATCACCGCGCCGCGGAAGATCATCATGCCTGCCAGCGTGGTGATGAAGCCGGGGATGCCCACCTTCGACAGCCAGAAGCCGTGCCAGGCGCCGATGACCGCACCCAGCGCCAGGCCGGCGATCATGCCCAGCCACCACGGGAAGCCCAGCTCGGAGATGCTCATCGCCGCCGTCATGCCGACCAGGCCGGCGACCGAGCCGACCGACAGGTCGATCTGGCCGATGACGATCACCATGACCATGCCGATCGCCAGGATGAGCACGTAGGCGTTGCCCGAGATCAGGTTCTGGACGTTGGACGAGGTGAGCATCCTCCCACCGGAGGTGATGTGGAAGCCGATCAGGAGCGCGACCAGCGCAAACACCATGGTGAGCTGGCGGATGTCCCCGCCAAAGATCTTCTTGAGGTTCTCCACTGTTGGATTCCTATTCTTGGTCTCAGGCGGCTTGGGTGGTGGACGAGGACAGGGTCATCATCCGCATGAGCTTTTCCTGGTCCGCGTCGGCGGCGGGGATCTCCCCGGTGATCCGTCCTTCGCAGATGGTGTAGATGCGGTCGGAGATGCCGAGCAGCTCCGGCAGTTCCGAGGAGATCACGATCACGGCCTTGCCGGCGTCGGCGAGTTCGTCGATCAGCTTGTAGATCTCGTACTTGGCGCCGACGTCGATGCCGCGGGTGGGCTCGTCGAGGATGAGCACCTCAGGCTCGGTGAACATCCACTTCGAGAGCACCACCTTCTGCTGGTTGCCGCCCGAAAGGGTGGAGACGCCGACGTCGACGGTGGCGGTCTTGATCCGCAGCGCGACCCGGTACTCCTCGGCGATCCGGCGCTCGGCCGCGAAATCGAGCAGGCCGCCGGAGAGGATTCGCTTCAAGTTGGCCGACACGATCGTCTTCTTGACGTCGTCCAGCAGGTTCAGACCGAGCACCTTGCGGTCCTCGGAGACGTAGGCCAGGCCGGCGGCGATCGCGTCCGGAACGGTGTCGACATTGATCTCGCGACCGTTGAGCTTGACCGATCCGCCCTGCCAGATGCCGTAGCTGTGGCCGAAGATCGACCGGACGAGCTCGGTGCGGCCGGCGCCCATCAGCCCGGCGAAGCCGACGATCTCGCCGCGTCGCACGACGAAGTTGGAGTCCTTGCAGACCAGCCGTCCGGGCAGCTCGGGGTGCTCGACCCGCCAGTCCTTCACCTCGAAGATCACCTCGCCGATGGTCGGCTCGTGGTCGGGGTAGCGGTTGTCGAGCGACCGGCCGACCATCGCGCGGATGATCCGGTCCTCGTCCACCTGGCCGGCCACCACGTCGTAGGTCTCGACGGTGCGGCCGTCGCGGATGATCGTGATCGCGTCGGAGACCGCGGCGATCTCGTTCAGCTTGTGGGAGATCATGATGCAGGTGATGCCCCGGGCCTTCAGGCCGCGCATCAGCTCCAGCAGGTTCGCCGAATCGTCCTCGTTCAGGGCCGAGGTCGGCTCGTCCAGGATCAGCAGCTTCACGTCCTTCGAGAGCGCCTTGGCGATCTCCACCAGCTGCTGCTGGCCGACGCCGAGGTTCTTGATCGGGATGTCCGGGTCGAGGTTGAGACCGACCATGTGCAGCAGTTCGGCCGTCCGGCGGCGCTGCTCGCGGAAGTCGATGAGCCCGCGATTGGTGATCTCGTTGCCGAGGAAGATGTTCTCGGTGATCGACAGCTCCGGTATCAGAGCCAGTTCCTGGTGGATGATCACGATGCCGGCGTGCTCGGAGGCCTTGATGTCCTTGAACTCGCACTCTGTGCCCTCGAACAGGATCTCGCCGGTGTAGCTGCCGTGCGGCCACACCCCCGAGAGCACCTTCATGAGAGTGGACTTGCCGGCGCCGTTCTCACCGCAGATCGAGTGGATGTCGCCGCGGCGCACGGGCATCGTGACGCCGTCCAACGCTTTGACGCCGGGGAATTCCTTGACGATATGCCGCATCTCCAGAATCAGTTGCTGGTCCTGCGCCATCTGCACCTCCATTGGTCCCGAATACCGGCGCAGGCATCATTGCTGCAACCAGTCGGACAGCCTGCCATGTTCCGGGCCCTCACCACAATGATTGTGATCAACCCGTTATACCGGCGTGTCGCGGTCTGCCACAGGATCGCCATCGACAGCTTGACTAGGGAAAGCGCCAGGGCGGGGCCACGCCGCCCGGTTTTCCGGAGGCAGGTTCCTAAATCGAGACAGGTCCGTCCCCAGAAAAATTCATCGCTCGACGTATGGCAGCGAGCGCAGGCCGCGCTCCAGGTGCCATGCGGCGAAGGCCGCGACCAGTCCGCTGCCCTCACGCATGACCGGCTCCGACACGCCACGGGTGGCGGGCCAGTCGCCGGTCAGCAGCGCTGTCAGGTATTCGACGGTCGACAAGCCCGGACGGGCGGACGCGGGCGGCCGGCAGCGCAGGCACACCATGCCGCCGGCGGCCGGCGAGAAGGCCTGGTGCGGGCCGGGGGCGCCGCACCGCGCACAGTCACTGAGGCTGGGCGCGTAGCCGGCCATCGACAGCGCCCGCAGCAGGTAGGAATCCATCACCATGGCCGCCGGACGCACCCCGTCGTTGGTGCCATTGGCCAGCGCGTGCAGGGCGCCGACCAGCAGGTGGTACTGCTGGCGGGCCGGCTCCCCCTCCTCGACCACCAGCCGGTCGGCGGTCTCGACGATCACTTGACCCGAGGTGTAGCGCTGATAGTCCTGCCCCAGCGGTTCGGAGTAGGGGTCGATGGTGACGGCCTGAGTGATGACGTCCAGCGACCGTCCGGTGGCGAACTGGAGGTCGACGTGGGTGAACGGCTCCAGCCGGGCGCCGAACTTGGACGAAGTCCGCCGCACCCCGCGGGCCACTGCGCGCAGCTTGCCGTGCTCGCGGGAGAGCATGGTGACGATGCGGTCGGCCTCACCCAGCTTGTGGGTGCGCAGCACGACCGCCCGGTCACGATAGGTGGGCACTCCCCCATTGTGGCCGCTGCCTGGCGACCCGCCTCGCAGCCATGCCGGTTCGGTGTTAACGTTCAACCACCGCATCCATGCCGTCAGCAGGAGGATCGATGTCGATCGAATCGGCGGCGCGCGCTGCCATCGAGGCCGGCCGCACCGCGCTGGGAATCGAGTTGGGCTCGACCCGCATCAAGGCGGTGCTGATCGGGCCGGATCGCACTCCGCTGGCCACCGGCAGCCACGACTGGGACAACCAGTTCGTCAACCGGGTGTGGACCTACTCCCTGGACGCCGTGTGGGAGGGCCTGCAGGCCTGCTTCGCCTCGCTGGCCGCCGACGTCCGGGTCCGGCACGACCTCGAGCTCGCCAGCGTGGGGTCGATGGGCGTCTCGGCGATGATGCACGGCTACCTCGCCTTCGACGCCGACGGGGAGTTGCTGGCGCCGTTCCGCACGTGGCGCAACACGATCACCGGCCCCGCCTCGGACGAGCTCTCCGCGCTGTTCGACCACAACATCCCGCAGCGCTGGAGCATCGCCCACCTGTACCAGGCGATCCTGAACGGCGAGGAGCATGTCGGCCGGATCGCCCAGCTGACCACGCTGGCCGGCTACGTCCACTGGCGGCTGACCGGGGAGCGGGTGCTGGGCGTCGGGGATGCCTCGGGCATGTTCCCGATCGACATCGCCACCGGCGGTTTCGACGCCGGCATGCTGGCCCAGTTCGACGACCTGGTCGCCGACCGCGGCTTCGGGTGGAAGGCGGGCGACATCCTGCCTGCCGTCCTGTCGGCCGGCGCCGACGCCGGACGCCTCACCCCTGCCGGAGCTGCCCTTCTGGACCCGACGGGGACGCTGGAGGCGGGCGTGCCGTTCTGCCCGCCCGAGGGCGACGCCGGCACCGGCATGGTGGCGACCAACTCGGTCGCCCGCCGCACCGGCNNCCGCCGCACCGGCAACGTGTCGGCGGGGACCAGCATCTTCGCCATGGTGGTGCTGGAGGGCGTGCTCTCGCGACGCCACGAGGAACTCGACCTGGTGACCACCCCGGCCGGCGACCTGGTGGCCATGGTCCACTGCAACAACGGCGCCAGCGAGCTCAACGCCTGGGCCGGGCTGTTCGGCGAGTTCGCCCGGGCGCTGGGCTCGGAGGCCGGGCAGGCGGCGGTGTTCGAGGCGCTGTTCAGGGCATCCCTGGCCGGTGACCCGGACGCCGGCGGGCTGGTCTCGTACAACTACCTGTCGGGCGAGCACATCACGCACCTCGAGGAGGGCCGTCCGCTGCTCGTCCGCACTCCGGAGAGCTCGTTCTCGCTGGCGAACTTCATGCGCGCCCACCTGTTCGCCGCCCTCGCCACGCTGCGGGTCGGCATGAACGTGCTGCAGCGGGATGAGGGGGTCGCGCTGGACTCGATGTTCGCCCACGGCGGCCTGTTCAAGACCGAGGGGGTCGCGCAGCGGTTCCTGGCCGCGGCGATCGACGCCCCGGTGTCGGTCGGCGAGATCGCCGGCGAGGGGGGCGCCTGGGGCATCGCCCTGCTGGCCGCCTTCGCCGCCGACGGCGCCCCCGGCCAGAGCCTGGGCGACTTCCTGGCCACCGAGGTGTTCGCGGCCGCGCCGCTGACGACCGTGGCGCCCGACCCGTCCGACGTCGCCGGTTTCACCGCCTACATGGAGCGCTGGACGTCCGGACTCGCCGTCGAGCGCGCCGCGGTGGAGCACCTCTGACACCCTCGCGGCGCCTGATGTCGCAGTTGTTCGGCCTCTCGTCCAAGTAGGCGAACAACTGCATCATCAGGTGCGCGATCACGACCCTCGCGGCGGGGGCGGGGGCGCGTCCAGGGCTCGGAGCATCCGCTGCAGCATCTCGCGGAGCTCGCTTCGGGCCGGCTCAGCGAGGTCGGTCGCGTACTCGACGCCGGCGGGGATCCAGCTGAGGCCGTACATGGTCTCCCGCCAGTCCGCCCCGCCGACCGGCCAGCGGGTGTGCGACTCGTCCTCGGCGGTGCCCCCCTGCCCCCACACGCCGAAGTGGGCGCGCATCTCGTCGAAGGGGAGCTCCATGACCGCGTCGGCCTCAACCGCCTGCCGCACCCAGGAGCGGGCGACGAGGACGAAGTCCTCGATCTCCTCCGGCGTCAGCGGCTTGGGGGTGAACCGGGCGCGGGCGTGCTCGACCTCGTCCAGCCGGTCGACGCGGAAGGTGCGCCAATCCTGCTTCTCTAGGTCCCAGCACAGCAGGTACCAGTGGCGATCCGCAGGCGCCAGGGCGTGCGGCTCCACCCGGCGGCGGGTGATCTCGCCGGAAGCGGCGGTGTAGCGGAACCGGACCTGTTCGTGGTCGCGGCAGGCCAGCGCGAGCTCGCCGAGCACCTCGGACGAGACCGGGGCGCCCGAGGAGATGCCGGCCGGCTGCACTGTCTGAGCCAGGGCGTTGACCCGGCGGCGCAACGGCGCCGGAAGCACCTGTTCGAGCTTGGCGAGAGCGGTCAGCGTCGTCTCGTGGCCGCTGACCAGTCGCTGCGCCGCCGCCACCCGCAGCCCGATCGCCATGGCCACCGCCTCTTCGTCGTTGAGCAGCAGGGGCGGCACCGCGCTTCCGGCTTCGAGCCGGTAGCCGCCCGCCGCCCCGGGCGTCGACTCGATGCGGTAGCCGAGATCGCGCAGCCGCTCCACGTCCCTGCGGACGGTGCGCTCGGTCACGCCCAGCCGCTCGGCGAGTTCCGTCCCCGGCCAGTGCCGATGGGTCTGCAACAGGTTCAGCAGCGAGAGCGCGCGGGCGGTCGTGTCGGACATGCTGCAATCTTTCCATTGATTGAGGACGGAATCTGTCCGGGTTGGGTTCTAGTCTCGTCGCATGCCCAATGAACCGATCATCGACGCGCAGGGATTGACCAAGCGCTTCCCGGACCATCCCAAGCCCAACTCGAAGAAGCCGGCCGTGCCGGCCGTCACCGATCTCACCTTCCAGGCAGCCCGCGGCGAACTCGTCGCCTTCCTGGGACCCAACGGCGCCGGCAAGTCCACCAGCCTGCGCATGCTCACCACCCTCATCCCGCCCACCGCCGGCCAGGCCCGCGTCGTCGGCTTCGACATCCACCGGCAGCCGGCGGAGGTCCGCGCCCGGATCGGCTACGTCGGGCAGCTCACCAGCGGCAGCTTCGCGCAGCGCGCCCGGGACGAGCTGCTCAGCCAGGGCGCCTTCTACGGCCTGTCGAAGACCGAGTCACGCGCCAGGGCGTCCGAGCTCATCGAGTCACTCGGGCTTTCGAGCTTCGCCAACCACTCCGTCCAGCAGCTGAGCGGGGGCCAGAAGAGACGCCTCGACATCGCGCTCGGGCTGATGCACGCGCCGCCTCTGCTGTTCTTGGACGAGCCTTCGACCGGGCTCGACCCGCAGAGCCGTGCGAACCTGTGGCAGCACATCCTCGAACTGCGGCAGCGGCACGGCACCACGGTCTTCCTCACCACCCACTACTTGGAGGAGGCCGACCGCTACGCCGAGCGGGTCATGGTGATGGACCGGGGTCGGGTGATCGCCGACGACACGGCGGCCCGGCTGAAGGCGAACCTCGCCGGCGACGTGCTGACCTTCGGCTTCGACTCCGCCGACGAGGCGGCCCGGGCGGTGGCGGTCGTCGAGCGGCTGACCGATCGCGAGGTCCGCCTCGAGAACGACACTTCGGTGGGAGTCACCGCGCCCGACGGCGACGCCCTGCTGCCGGTGGCGGTGCGGGCGCTGAGCGCCGAAGGCATTGCCGTCCGGCGGGCGACCGGCGTCCCGCCCACCCTGGACGACGTGTTCCTGACGCTCACCGGGCGCACCCTGCGCGAGGCCGGCGAGGGCGGGGACGAGGCGGACGAGGACGCCGCGCCCGACGAAGACCTGACCCATGACGAAGTGAAGACTGGAGCGATCCGATGACTGCTGCCCGACCCGACACCGCGGTGCGAGCCAACCTCGCCCGCGACACCTGGAACGTCCTGTCACGGGAGCTGAAGCCCGTGCTGCGCGACCCCTTCTCGCTCATCTTCAGCCTGCTGCAGCCGTTGGTCTTCCTAGGGTTGTTCGGCCCGCTGCTGGTCGGCTCCTCGGGGGCGCCGGTCGGCGAGACGCTGCGCTGGTTCGTGCCCGGCGTGCTGGTGATGATCGTGCTCTTCGGCACCGGGGCGGTGGGCTCCAACCTGCAGTACGAGATGATGACCGGCTCCCACGAACGCACCCTGGTGGCGCCGCTGTCCCGCGCCTCGCTGCTCGTCGGACGGGCGCTCAAGGAGGTCGCCCCGATCATCGTCCAGGCGCTGCTGATCGTCGCGATCGCCTGGCCGTTCGGTTTCGCCGCCAATCTCGCCGGACTCGCGGCCGGGCTGGTCCTGCTGGCCGTGTTCGGAATCGGCCTCGGCTCGCTGTCGTACACCCTCGCCCTCGGCACCAAGGATCGGGAGTGGCTGTTCTGGGGTGTGCAGCAGACCCTGATCTTCCCGCTGCTGATCCTGTCGGGCATGCTGCTGCCGCTGGATCAAGGCCCGGGCTGGATGCGTGCCGTCTCGACCGTCAACCCGGTCAACTGGGTGGTCCAGGCC
>CXWJ01037353.1_pt1 | contig 10255 bp, 12 predicted proteins | sample 590841 | NCBI WGS metagenome assembly CXWJ01 (sample SAMEA3498367, study PRJEB10139) | wastewater metagenome | biome: wastewater treatment plant; material: activated sludge | place: Austria | collected 2015-01-21 | reverse complement strand
CTCGAGCGAACCGAACCCAGGCGAACTACCAATTTCCGGACCGCCGAATTTGACCTCGACAGTGTGTACGGGAATGGTCCCACAGGATCTCCTGAACTGTACGATACCAGTTCCGGGGACATCAAATTCAAGGTGGAAGCTATTCCTGGCTCAGAAGCGGTGTCTCGGAAGGGAGCTCAACGGTTCGATCTACCTCGCGATCCGAGTAACAATAATGCGATCATCGCAGACAGCCGAAATGATGAAAACCTTCTCCTCAGCCAATTTCACCTGGCCATGCTGAAGTTTCACAATGCTGTGATTGATCGGTTACGTGCAGATCCAGCCAATGCCAACCGTTCTGCTCAAGATGTGTTCAAGGAGACTCAGCAACAAGTACGGTGGCACTATCAATGGATCATACTCAATGAATTCCTGCCGCTGACGATCGGGCAGGATCGAGTGGATGAGATCTTGCGGCACGGTCCTCGCTTCTACAGGGTAACCGACCGGACGCAGGACTCGGTCTTTCGTTCACCACGCCGTGAGCCGTTGATTCCCGTCGAGTTCGCGGTAGCGGCCTATCGGTTCGGCCATTCCCAGATTCGTCCGAGTTATCGGGTGAATTTCGGGGCAGCTGATGGAAACGAGTTCTTCGCCTTCATCTTCACCGAGTCAGCCGCTCAGGATGGTGCCGACCCCAATGATCTTCGCGGAGGGAAGCGCGCACCACGCCGATTCGTCGACTGGCAGACATTCTTCAAGTTCGATGATATCAACTTTCGTCCCAATAAGAAGATCGACGGCAAGTTATCGACGCCGTTGATGTTGCTCCCAGGTTCACCTGTGCTGGCGCCAGGCTTGCCGAATGACGGCGTCCAATCATTAGCCTCTCGAAATCTCATGCGGCATGTGAATTTTGGGATTCCATCCGGACAAGCCATCGCACGGGTCATGGGCGTCCGAGTCTTGACGCCTGCGCAGCTCGCGGAACTGGCTCCCTTCAACATGGATAAGAGCACGCCGCTCTGGTACTACATCCTCAAGGAAGCAGAGTTATTCGAGAACGGTCTTCGGATGGGTCCGGTGGGAAGCCGGATCGTCGGCGAAGTCTTCATCGGCCTCTTGAAAGCCGATAAAGATTCCTACCTCACCGTTAACAAAAACTGGAAGCCCACCTTGCCGTCCGCCAAGGCCGGTGATTTCGAAATCACCGATCTGCTGACATTTGCAGGCGTGGTTCCCCCGCTCCAATAGATTTGCCCGGCAGCTGTTGATGGGTACCTTCTCCAAGAAGGTACCCATCGAACAACGAGGTATGGTCAGTCGCAAGCGCTCCTTCATATTCGAGCTCTCGTGATCGGCGCAGCAGTCACAACCTGCGGCATGCATGTCAAAGTCGACCACGCCACCCCGGCGATCTAACTCACTCAAGCAACGGGCATCAAGCATCTACTTGAGCTGTTTGCGCCCCCGCTGGCAAGGGGATTTCAGGCCCGAGAGTGAGAAACCTATGTGTTCGGCCGCAGCTTACTGCGGCAACCCTCAAACGTAGAAGATGATGCAAGAGTGGAACGGAGGGGACAATGAGGTAACCCAGAGGTCTCGACGAAAAAGATCACTGATAGCGTTTGATAATTCGTGCATGTCTTAGGACACTAATTCCTTCCACATCGCCTAAAAGGTCTGCGTATTTATCACTGCCGTGATAAGGATCTATCGTCGAAAAGCGTCCTTGCCTTTGATCACATCCTGCAAGAGTTGATCGGCGAGTTTGCCAGCCTTCCAACGGCGGTAGCGTTGGAAAATCAGCAACCACAGCACAACCCCACCGACTCCGATAAGAATCATCCAGACCGTGTCATCCATTGAAATACGATAACCAGCGGTGCCCAGTATAGGCAAGCCCAGTATGGTGATTCACTTGAACCGCGAGAGCCGGACTCTCTCGTTCGGCATGGATTGAATAGAGAACCAGATGAACGATGCTACACACTCGCAGTGCTCTCAGGATCAGTCAGCAGCACGGTTTTGCTTTAACAAAAAATTCCGCAGTGCGACGGCCTGGTTGTACTGTTCATCTTTGGCTGAGTAGAGCAGCGTGACCGGGCTGGCCTTTGCCTGTTCTGTAATTACAGAGAGCAACGCCCCCTTCGCTTTCAGTTCAGCACGATAGCGACGTTGAAACTCCTCCCACCGAGCAGGTTCGTGGTTGAACCATGTTCGCAAAGCCGTTGATGGGCTGATATCCCTGAGCCAAAGATCAAGCTTTGCCTCAGCCTTGGAAACTCCGCGAGGCCAGAGTCGATCGACTAAGACACGAAACCCATCGGACTTGACCACCGGTTCATAGACACGCTTGACCAGGATCTTCCCCATTGGACTACATGCCGATAGTTTCGATCTGCTTGATTTCCTCAAGAAGTAACGTGAATCGATCAGATTGCAAATCATCTTTCATATGCTGCGGATTCGTCGTACCGGTGAGCGGTAGCATGCCGACTTGCTGAGCAAAGCGGAAGACAACTTGTGCGAGACCTGTCTGGTACTTAGCTGCCAGGGCCCGCAAGTCCGGTTCGGTAAAGATCCCAGAATTGGCGGTGAGGAGCGAGAACCCTTGGTATATGATCTGATGTGCTCGGCAAATCTCCCGCACTGCTTGATCCCATCCGAAGGCTGCATAGCACCGATTCTGCACCATCATCGGTTTGTGCCTGGCTTTCGTACAGAGCAGACTCAGCTGCTCCGCCGAGACATTGCTGATCCCGATCGCCTTCGTCTTGCCGGCGTCATAGAGAGACTCGATCGCTGCCCACACCTCCCAATCTTCAGCACGTAACCCTCGTCTCGAATAGGGACCATGCAGCACGTATGAGTCGAGATAGTCCGTATGGAGATGCTCAAGGGAACTGTCAAATGATTGCTGCACCTGTCTCGTGATACTCGCGCGTGCGTCGTACGGAAGACGATGGTCCTGACCGTTGACAGGTGTGAACTTCGTTTGCAGAAACAGCTTGTCGCGGGTGATACCCTGCTTCGCGAGTTGCAGCAGTGCCTCCCCCACCCTCGCCTCATCGTAATGGACGAGCTGATTCGCCGTATCGATAGCCGTAAACCCAGCTTCCACCGCCTGAAGCACCAGTCCAGTGGTAGCTTCTTTCTTCCAGGCCGTGCCGTACATGAAGGAAGGAATAGATACATGATTGTATGTGGTCAATGGCATGAAAGCATCTCCTATGAATGTTCGTACCATACACACTTCGTAGCCATGGTCTCAATGTGAGAATGACGCTCCGGGCAGCCTGCCAAGTCAACGAAGCCACGACGCTCATTCAGTGCGCAAACAGATTTGAGGCGGGTTCAGCCGAGCACCGCATACGTGATACAAACGCGACGCGCATAGTTTCTCTAGCGTGCCAGACGGCAAGACAAGAATCCATGGCCGTGAGAGCTTGACCTCGTTGCAGTAGGGCGCGTAGCATAGCCCCAGACGTTTCAGCCACGCCGTCTGATTCATTGTTCGCCCTCTTCATCTCCCACAGGCGACCGATCATTCAGACTCCGCCGCTCCAACGCCAAAATCGCTCTGCGCATTGTCGATGAGACAGTCTAACTCGGTTCAGCTCGGCAGCACGCCGAACAAGGAGGAATCGTGATGGGACTGCAGAACCCTATTACCAGCCAAATTCTTGAATCGCTCCAAGGTGCCTCTGAATGCGAATTCGAAACCCTGGTAGCTCGATTTCCACAGTTTACCTGGAATGAGCTCAATACTGAGGTATCTCGCTTGAGCCGAATGGGGGAAGTCATCATTACGCGTGGCGTAGGAACCTATACGATCAGGCTGGCGACTGTGCTGCGCTAGCCACTCATTCATTCCAAGCCACTCCCGCATGAGGCATAATGTGACAGATCAGTAGTGGATAGGTGGCGGGTCTGGATTCCTATCGACCAGTCATTTCTCCACCCAGGAAGGTGATGAGCGACTATTCCGTTTCTACAGTGGCAGTCTCGACGTGAGACTTAATAGAGTGCATCAATGGAATCAATCACCATTACAGAGCTCCGGCTCAGCTACCGCTATATCAAGGACCATCCCTGGGTGGTGACTGCGGTCAATGGGTTTCTTTCCGCTTACTTCATGGAACAGCCGAGCTTTCGCGTGCAACGTCATTTTGATGAATTAGAATCCGGCATGCACGTCTGGATCTGCGAAGTGCCCAGTACAATGAAGATGACGACCCTTTTACGAAGGCTCCAAGCGGATATCCCCCCCTGCCAATATAGCCATGTCACAACCGAACCGACCGTCCCTCCACAATATGTCATCGACTCTCGTGAATCGAGTTGACGACCGAACATTGCGCTAATGTGCAAAGCACGTGGCCAGAACATGACAGTGGAGTATAATGCATCATCATGAATCGTGTGCTCGTGCTTGGGGCTGGAAAGATCGGCTCCCTCATCGCTTGCCTTCTGAATCAGTCCGGTCGGTACGACGTTCATCTCGGCGACATGACCCTGGAGGCATCGACCCATCTCGTCAGCCAACTCAAGTTGGAACGAGTGACCCCCTGTCTGCTGGATGTGCGACATCCGGACGCAGTCAGCACGTATCTCTCCGCCCATCGATTCGATGCTATTCTCTCAAGTCTCCCCTATTTTTGTAATCCCACGGTAGCCGGCCTTGCCTTGACCCATCAGTTGCATTATTTCGACCTCACGGAAGACGTCGAGGTCACCAACCAGATCAAAGTGCTAAGCGCAGGAGCCACCCAGGCCTTTATGCCGCAATGCGGTCTGGCACCGGGGTTCATCAGTATCGTGGCACACGAGCTCATGACACACTTTGATACGTTGGACACGGTCAAGATGCGTGTCGGTGCGCTGCCGGTCCATCCCAGCAATGCCTTGAAGTATTCGCTGACCTGGTCGACCGATGGACTGATCAACGAATACGGCAACGTCTGCTATGGGATCGAGGAAGCCGAGAAAGTCCCGCTTCAGCCGCTCGAAGGCTACGAAACGATCGAGCTGGACGGCCTGCTCTATGAGGCGTTCAATACGTCGGGCGGACTCGGCACGTTGGCCGATAGTTATGCCGGCAAAGTCCGCACGATGAATTACAAGACCCTCCGCTACCCGGGCCNNGAAGGACCTCAAGCTCAATGAAGACCGGGACACCTTGAAACGTGTCCTCGAACGGGCCGTGCCGCAGACCTTACAAGATGTCGTCTTGATCTATGCCTCGGTCACGGGCACAAACAAAGATGGTTTCTTCGAAGAGAATTACGTAAAAAAAGTGTACCCGCAATGCATCAAAGGCAGGCTCTGGTCGGCCATCCAAATGACGACCGCATCCAGTGTCTGCTGCGTCATGGACCTTGTCTTGAGTCATCCCGAGCAGTACCATGGATTTATCACTCAGGAATCCGTCTTATTGCGACACTTCTTGGACAACGAATTGGGAGGTTGCTTTCGATGAGCACGAGTCATTCCGCATTGAGGGATCTTGGCATCCAAGCCGTCAACTCCGGTGGCAGTACCGGTACTGGCTGGTGGTCAGGACGCAATGATGGAACGTTGCTCCCCTCGATCAACCCAACGACTGGAGAGCAGATCGCCGGAGTCTACCCCTGTTCGTTAGAAGACTATCAGCGCATCATGAAAGAATCGCTTGAGGCGTTTCAAGTCTGGCGTATGGTCCCCGCGCCGAAGCGAGGTGAGATCGTTCGGCTGATCGGCCAGGCCCTGAGAGAGAAGAAAGATCAGTTGGGCACGTTGGTGTCTCTGGAAGTCGGAAAGATCAAGGCCGAGGGTGACGGAGAAGTGCAAGAGATGATCGACATGGCCGATTTCGTCGTCGGCCAATCACGCATGCTCTACGGAGCCACGATGCAGTCCGAACGGCCGGCGCACCGCATGAGCGAGCAGTGGCATCCGCTCGGTCCGGTGGGCGTCATCACGGCGTTCAATTTTCCCGTGGCGGTCTGGGCCTGGAACGCCTTCCTGGCCGCGATCGCCGGGGATACCGTCATCTGGAAACCGTCGCCGAAGGCCCCGCTCTGCGCCGTGGCCGTCCAACAGATTTGCAATCGTGTGATGCAGCAACAGGGCTATGCCGGTATTTTTTCGCTCTTCATCGCCGAGCAACCGGCGCTGGTCGAACAGATGGTCCAGGATGAGCGCCTCCCGCTCATCTCCTTTACCGGTTCGGTGCCGGTCGGTCGGAGAGTCGCGTCATTGGTGGGACAACGACTCGGCCGAACCTTACTTGAACTGAGCGGTAACAATGCCGTCATTGTCGATGAGACCGCCGACCTGGATATGGCTGTCCGCGCAATTGTGTTCGGGGCCGTCGGGACTGCGGGCCCACGCTGCACGACGACCAGACGTCTGATTGTCCATGAATCGCGGTGCGAGGAGCTCATCAGCAGACTTGTGAAGGCCTATGCACAAGTCCAGATCGGTAATCCGTTGGAAAAAGAGGTGCTCATGGGACCGCTTATCGACCAGGTGGCGGTGGAGGGCTATCGTGCCGCCCTCGATGAGATCAAGAAAGAAGGCGGAGTGATCCTCCACGGAGGGCGTGTGCTGACCCGCCCTGGATACTTCGTCGAACCGACGATCGTGCGGGCTCAGAATCATTGGCCGGTCGTGCAACGCGAAACTTTCGCACCCATTCTCTATGTGATGACGTTCACTACGATCGATGAGGCCATCGCGATCCAGAACGACGTCCGACAGGGACTCTCCTCTGCTCTCTTTTCGAACGATGTGCGTCGGAGCGAGCGCTTTCTTTCGGCCTCGGGCAGCGACTGCGGGATCGCCAATATCAATATCGGCACATCCGGTGCGGAAATCGGTGGTGCGTTCGGCGGAGAAAAAGAGACCGGCGGGGGCCGTGAAGCAGGCTCGGACTCCTGGAAGGCCTATATGCGCCGCCAAACCAACACGGTTAATTGGGGAACGGAGTTGCCGTTGGCCCAAGGTATTAAGTTCGGATCGTGAACGAGGTGTAATATGGATCAGACTCAGGAACTTGATAACCTCATGGAACGCATGGTGGCTGATTATGTTGAGCGCAACCAGGCTGCCAACGTCTTAAAGACTATGCTCGACGAAACCGGCGTTGGGTTTACGCCGGTCATCGACCATGTCACCATCAGAACATTGGATATCGACCGAGGCGCCGAACCGTTTGTGACCTTGGGCTATGCGTACGACGAAACCTTGCAGTACGACGACTGGTACGCGAAGGTCTATCGAAAACCAGGATATCCCGGGCTCTTTGTGGATCAGGCCTACCCGGATGAGCGAGGCAAGACCAGCATCATTCCTGGATGGGTGAACAAGTTCGGCGACAAGGTGTTTCACCATGTCGCCGTGCGCGTGGAAGATATTGAACAGGCGGTCGCCCGATTGAAACAAAAGGGCGTGGTGTTCGCGGGTAACATCGTCGGAGAGCGTGGCGGCCATCTCCGGCAGATCTTCTCTTCCCCAGAAATGGTCGATGGTCAGCCCTTTACTGTCCTCGAGTTGGCCGAACGCCATCGCGGCTACCTTGGCTTCCTGCCGCCGCAGGCCGATAGTCTAATGAAATCGTCAACTGGCAAATAAGAGAAGATTCCCCCGTCAACCACTTTCGACTCAATGACATCCAGGTAAGACACACGACGATTCTTCTACCCCATATCGCTAAGAGTATGGTCCGGATTACGGTCGCGGGCGATGGTCTTTATGGGTTGGTCCTTGAAAATGACCACGACGCGGTCGCACTACCCATTGCCCTGTCACCCTGGTGGATGAAACCCGACACTACGTCTTTTACACCGACTGCTGCGGATTTACCTTAGTACCCACAATTACCTTTGCAGTTGACAGAATTCTGTACAGTTTTATATAGTCCTCGAAAAAGGAGCTACCATGGCAATTTCGGCAAAAGATATTATCCCGCTGACGACTGCTCGGGCGAAACTAACAGATTTGTGTGAAGAGGTCCGCACACACCACACCGAAAAGATTCTCACCAAGAACGGAGAAAGCTGCGCCGCGCTCATTGATGCCGACAGGCTCGATTACTATCATCGCCTCGAGCGCGAACACATCCATGTCGCGCTCATTCAAGAGGCCACCAAGAGCGTGCAGGATCTCAGGTCCCGCAAAGTGTTGAGCGTGATACAGTTGAAGGCGAGGCATGGCCGGTAAGCGGCCGGTCTTCACCGAAAACTTCTCTGTCAATCTCTCGGCAATTGAAGCGTTTCTTGGCGTAGACGGGGCACCAGCTTACCAGCGGCTGCTCGACCGTGTATTCGATGACATTGTTCCCAACCTCATCCAATTCCCCCAGTGCGGTCGCCTCTTCCTCGCCCATCCACTGCGATCGACAAAAGCGACGATCCTGGCCAATAAACTGAAACAGATGTTGCGGAGCTCGGAAGAACTTCGCGAGTATATCCTCGGTGATTATCTGCTGCTCTATCTCATACAGCCGAAACGGATTGTCTTTCTTGCCATCAAACATCACCGCCAATTGTCGTTTGATCTGACGACGTTTTGGGTGGAATAGCCTGGTCTTTTTTCGGATGGTGGTTGATGTTCGGGCTGTGCGACGGACGAGAGTCGTCAGATCAGCCCATATCGCGGAGGGTATGGTCCGGATTCCGATCACGCGCGATGGTCTTCATGAGCTGGTCGCCGAAGAGGACGACGACGCGATCGCGTTGGTCTTTCACCATCATCGAGGCCGACGGTGATTTAAAAGTGGACGGCTCTCCCTCCAGCCAGGCGCTACAGCTAAAGGGCAACGCATCCAGGATGGTTTCCACGCGGTATTCATGACGCAGGCGATACTGCAACACATCGAACTGCAGTCGACCAACAGCGGCAATCAAGATCTCCTGATCATGAAAGCTGCGCATGATCTGGACCGTCCCTTCCTGAGCCATCTGGGAGACCCCCTTGTCGAAAGCCTTTCGCTTCCCGACATCGGTCGGCCGTAGACGCGCGAAGATCTCAGGTTGGAACTGCGGCAGCGGTTTGAAATTGAACCCACCGGTCAGCGACACCGTATCGCCGATGGCAAAGACGCCGGGGTTGATAATTCCGATAATATCGCCCGGGTACGCCTCCTCGACCGTACTCCGTTCCTGTGCCACGAGACTATGCGGTCGTGCCAGACGAATGTCGCGACCCAAGCGATGATGTTTCACGACCATATCGCGCTCGAAACGTCCTGAGCAGACGCGAAGAAAGGCGGTGCTGTCGCGATGTTTTGGATTCATATTCGCCTGGAGCTTGAACACATAGGCGCTGAACGGCATATCAATCGGGTCGACCGTGAGTTCAGCCCCATTCTCCCCGTCAGCTGACCGCGCACCGGGGCTGGGCGCCAACTCCACAAAGGCATCCAGAAAACTCTCAATACCAAAGTTCGTGAGCGCGGAGGCGAAAAACACCGGGGTCACCTCACCGCTGAGAAACTGTTCGCGCGTGAACGGATTCCCCGCAATCTCCAAGAGCTCCAGATCATGCTGTACGTGCGCCAATATCTCTTCCGTCACTCGGCTGTGTGAGCCAAGCTCCGAGAACGGCAGCATATCGGTCTCCACCCTGGTCGCTCCGCCATGCATGGTCTTACTGAACAACTGCACCTGATTATCCGCTCTGGTGACAATACCCACGAAGTCGCTGCCGGACCCGATCGGCCAGTTGACGGCGCTCGCGTGAATATTCAACGCCTGCTCCACCTCCGTCATGAGATCCAGGGGAGGACGTCCAGGCAGATCCATTTTATTGATCAACGTCAGGACCGGAATCCTCCGCATGCGGCACACCGCAAAGAGTTTTCGGGTTTGCGTTTCCACACCTTTCGCCGCGTCGATTACCATGATGGCGCTATCCGCAGCGGTCAATGTGCGATAGGTATCTTCAGAAAAATCCTGGTGACCCGGCGTATCGAGCAAGTTGATGACCGCGCCCTTGTACGGAAACTGCATCGCGGACGCGGTGATCGAAATTCCTCGTTCCTGTTCCATGCCCATCCAATCCGAGGCCGTCGTCTTTCCACCCTTGCGTCCGCGCACCATGCCGGCCGTGCGGATCAAGCCTGAATAGAGCAGAAGTTTTTCAGTCAGCGTCGTTTTCCCGGCATCCGGATGACTGATAATGGCAAAGGTCCGCCGTTGCCTGGTGGCAGCCGCAAGTTCATTCAACATCGTTGTATCAGGCATCATGATTGACCCGGCAGTGTATCATATTGCACTCAGAAGAGGAG
>CXWJ01007632.1_pt1 | contig 10257 bp, 13 predicted proteins | sample 590841 | NCBI WGS metagenome assembly CXWJ01 (sample SAMEA3498367, study PRJEB10139) | wastewater metagenome | biome: wastewater treatment plant; material: activated sludge | place: Austria | collected 2015-01-21 | reverse complement strand
AGACCGACGACGACCCCACCACCACCCCCTTCGCCTCCCTAACCCTCTCCTTCACCATCGCCAAACAAACAAACCCCAAAACCGCCAGCATTGCCCAGAAGGCAAACGGCGCGCCGGGCCACAGCGTCGCCAGACTATTGCCGACGGGCGGGGCGATGAGATTGCCGATACTACCCAACGCAAAGGCGAAACCGACGGCCGTCCCGGCATAGAGCGGGCCAACCCGATCGCTTTCGATCGTCATGGTCGTGAAGATCGCCATGAAGGCGTCGCGCACCGACCCGGACAATAGCACCGCCGCCCAGACCAGGCCGCCACTGACAAAACTCAGCAAGGCAAANNCGGCAGATAACCGAGAGCGCCCTGAATGGCACCTCCGACACCTAATAGCCCCAAGGCCAGCAGCCAGACATTCTTCAGACCGGCGACGTGGCGCAATGCGGCCCGGACGGAGATCGATTCTCCGGCTGCCGGCTGGGTTGCGCTTGTTCTGGTGAAAATCCAGGGGATGCTGAAGGCCGCACCGAGCAGGCCATAGACGATCAGCACGTTGCGCCAGCCGCCCAGCAAGGGCGAGAAAACGGTGGCGCTTAACAAGGAACCGATCATAAAGCCGAGGGCCATACTCATTGACTGTACGCCATTGGCCAAACCCAACTGCCGCGGCGGGAACCACTGCCCAAGGACTTTGATGGTGTTGATCAGCACAATAGAGGTAAACCCGCCCATCAGGAGCATCAGGATCGTCATGACGGCAAAGCCGCCGGCCAGCCCACGCGCCGCGCCCAGCAAGCCGCCCAACAGGGTGCTGGCGACCAGAACCCGCTTGGGACCGAGCTTGTCGCCCAGCGCCCCGCCGAGCAAACTGGTGACAATTCCCAGCAAAGCGCCCACGCCCCAGATGACACCCACCTGCACCAGATTCAAGCCCAGGTCATCGGCGATTTCCTTAGCCAGCACCGACATCCCCATGGTGGGAATGGCGATGACAAACATATTGGTCAGCGCCACAAGAATCAGGATGTGCCATCTATAGTTTTGATTGTCTTTGTTGTGGGGGTCAGTCATGGGGGGCCTATCAGGTTTGGTGTGTCCGTGGCAAACGAATGTTGCCGGCTTGCCGCTATTTCATCCCTTGCATTGTGGTTGATTCTGCCTGATTGTCCAGCAATTCGGCCGATTGAGCACACCGGCCTGGGCTATAACAGGGTTATTTGCACCTTGACAATTTGCTCTTTTTATTTTACTATTTAGTTAATTAGTTAACCAGATTGTGTGGTTATGAACGATCCCTTAAGCCTAACCTTCGCCGCCCTGGCCGACCCCACCCGCCGGGCCATGCTGGAACGCCTGTCGCGGGGGCCGGCCACGGTGAAGGAACTGGCCGAGCCGTTCCCGATCAGCTTGCCGGCCATCTCCAAACACCTCAAGGTGCTGGAACACGCCGGGCTGATCGAGCGCGGCCGCGAGGCCCAGTGGCGGCCGGCGCAATTGCAAGCCGGGCCGCTGAAGGACGCCTCGCAATGGCTGGAGACCTACCGCGAGAACTGGGAAGATAATTTCGACCGCCTGGAGGCGTATTTACGCCAGATTCAGCAGCAGAAGGACAGTTAATTGAGCGAGCCGGTTGCCCGGCATTTGCCGGGCTGCAACCGGAAAAAACGACAGATCACGGAGGTAAGGAAGGTATGATGGCCGACACAACAGTTGATCGCGAAATCGTCGTCACCCGCTTGTTCGACGCGCCGCGTGACCTCGTCTTCGCCGCGTTTACCGAGCGCGAACACATTGTAAATTGGTGGGTGCCGGGCGGCACAACGATTCACGAATACAATGGCACGCCGGGCGGGCTGTGGCGTTATAGCCTGCCCGGTCCCGAAGGCGAACAATATTCGTTCAAGGTCAAATTTATCGAAATCGATCAACCGGCGCGGCTGGTCTACGATTATGGCGCCGACGCCGAAGATGGCTCTGAACCGGTGCGCACCAGCGTGACCTTTGAGGAAGAGAACGGCCGAACCAGAGTCACCTTGCAATTGATGTTCGCCACGGCCGCCGCCCGCGAGGAAGCGGCGGGCTATGGCGCCGCCGCCGGGGCGCAGCAGGCGCTGCGTAGCCTGGCGGATTATCTGGCCGGGCTACAATGAAACAGCCACAGATTTCACGATCGTAATCGCTGTCGCAATCGTAATCGATCTTCGCTTTTCGATTACGATTGCGAATACGATTCCCAATCGCCAAACGATAAGAGGGACACATGAGCACCAAGAAAGAAACGCAAAAGACCGACAAGGGCTTCACCGCTGAAGAGAAGGCCGCGATGAAGGAGCGCGCCAAAGAGATGAAGGCCGAAGCGCGCACCAACAAGAACAGAGCGGATGGCGAAAGCGACCTGCTGGCGAAAATCGCCGAGATGCCGGAATCTGAGCGCGCTATGGCCACGCGGCTGCATGAGATCGTCAAGGAGAACGCGCCGGCCCTCTTTCCGAAAACCTGGTATGGCATGCCCGCCTATGCCAACGCCGACGGCAAGATCGTCTGTTTCTTCCAGGCCGCATCAAAGTTCGGCTCACGCTATTCGACGTTTGGCTTCAACGATACGGCCAACCTCGACGACGGCCATATGTGGCCGGCCTCCTTCGCGCTCAAGGCGTTGACAGCCGCCGAAGAGATCCAGATCGCCACCCTGGTGAAGAAAGCGGTGAGCTGATTAACCGCCCACAGTCACGTAGGGGTCTGGCAACCGGGAGAGGCGCTGGTGGGAAACGACCAGCCTCCTCTCCCGGTTGCCAGACCCTTCTTCGGCAGAAAGACNNGGGGGCGCGGAAAGGGAGCGGTAGGGTAGCTTCATCCACCCCGGCCACATGCGCCACTAGAAGGCCGTCAATCTTGAAATCCTGTCAACCCCACCCATAATCAGCTATCATTTCCCCCACAGAATACACCCCTATTCAGGAGGTCGCCTATGTCCGACACCACCATCAGCGGCTATCTCATCCGCCGCCTGCAAGAGCTGGGCGCGCGCCACGTCTTCGGCGTCCCCGGCGACTACGTCCTCGGCTTCTACAAGGCGCTGGAAGAGAGCGCGCTTGAGGTCATCAACACCTGCGACGAGCAGGGCGCGGGCTTTGCCGCCGATGCCTACGCCCGGTTCAATGGGCTGGGCGTGGTCTGCATCACCTATTGCGTCGGCGGGCTGAAGGTCGCCAATACCACCGCCCAGGCCTACGCCGAGAAGTCGCCCGTGGTCGTCATCAGCGGCGCGCCGGGGGTGAACGAGCGGCTGCGCAANNGCCACGGTGCTGGACAACCCACAGACGGCCGTGCGCGAGATCGACCGCGTGCTCCACGCCGCCGTCAGCGCCAATCAGCCGGTCTACATCGAACTGCCGCGCGATATGGTCAACGTATCCATCAGCGCCCAACCCCCTCGCCCGCCGGGAGAGGGCTGGGGAGAGGGTCTGCCTCCGGANNCTGGTGGAGGGCAGCCGCCTGCCCGTGGCCGCCACCATCCTCAGCAAGTCGGTCGTGCGCGAGGATCACCCGCTCTATCTGGGCGTCTACATGGGCGCGATGGGCCGCCAGGAGGTGAGCGAGTACGTCGAGGGCAGCGATTGCGTCATCATGCTGGGCGTCTTTATGACCGACGTGAACCTGGGCATCTTCACCGCCCGGCTCGACCCCGGCCGGGTCATCAACGCCACCGGTGAACGCCTGTCCATCCGCTACCACGCCTACGACGGCATCGCCCTGGCCGACTTTCTGCCCGCGCTCATCGCCGCCGGGCCGGAGCGGCGCGACCCCGACGCGATCCCCCACCCGCCCACGCCGCCGGAGTGCTTCCCCGTGCCCGACAAGCCGCTGACCGTGCGCTACCTGTTCGAGCGGCTCAACCAGTTCCTCGACGACAGCACGGCCGTCCTGGCCGACCCCGGCGACGCCATGTTCGCCGGCATCGATATGACCATCCACTGCGCCTCGGAGTTCAGTTCGCCCGCCTATTACACGTCGTTGGGCTATGCCGTGCCCGCCGCCGTGGGGGTGCAACTGGCCCGGCCCGATCTGCGCCCGCTGGTGCTCGTCGGCGACGGCGCGTTCCAGATGACCGGCATGGAGCTATCGACCGCGGCCCGCTTCGGCTTGAATCCCATCGTCGTGGTGCTCAATAACCAGGGCTACGGGACGGAGCGGCCGATGCTCGACGGCCGCTTCAACGACATCCTCAACTGGCGCTATAGCGACGTGGTGCGCGTGCTGGGCGCGGGCCGTGGCTATGCGGTAGACACCGAGGACGAACTGGAAGAAGCGCTGCTGGCCGCCCGCGCCGATCGGAGTACCTTCCAGATCATCGAGGTGCGGTTGGCCCCGGATGATCGCTCGGAGGCGTTGCAGCGGCTGACGGCGGCGTTGGCTCAGCGGGTGCGCTAAGCTGATTCCCGCCGTGTCTGATACGGGCTACAATTGACCCATGAGCAAAATCCTCTTTGTCACGCCCCCGGCCCATGGGCATTTGAATCCCGTCCTGCCGGTGATGCGGGAGCTAGTCCGGCGCGGCGAGCAGGTGCTCTGCCTCAACAATGAAGATTTTCGCCCGCAGATTGAGGCCACCGGCGCTGAATTCCGCGCCTATCCACCGACGCTATTGACGGCCGCCGCCATCTCGCAAGCTCTGGCGGATGGCAACCTTTCCAAGCCACATATGTTGATGATGCGGGCTACCGAAGAACTCGCGCCCTTCACGATGGACGTGCTGGCTCAGGAGAGGTGCGACTTGGTCATCTTCGACTCGCTGGCGATTTGGGGCAAGATCGCTTCACAGGCCTTGAATGTGAAAGGGGCGGCCACCATCGGCCACTTTGTCTTTGACCTGGCGTCCATGAACCTGAGTCCGCGCGAGTATATGACCCTGGCGGCTCAGTTTCTCTCCCAGGCTCCTAGATTGCTCACGGAGCGACGGCGACTTAGGCAACGATTCGGGGAAGCCTACCCATCTAAACAGCCCCTCTTCCCCATGCGCGATCAACTGAATATCGTCTTTACCGCGCGCGAACTACAGCCAAAATCGTCGCTCATTGATGATACCTTTCTCTTTGTAGGGCCGGCCATCAATCCGCAAGCTCGCCATGACGACTTCCCCTTTGATGCTCTGGGGCAAGCGCCCGTCGTCTATCTGTCGCTGGGAACGGTGCATCACACCAACACTTCGTTCTACCAGACCTGCTTCCAGGCCTTTGCCGATTACCCGGCACAGTTTATTTTGTCGGCCGGGCGGCAGGCGAATATGGCCGAGCTAGGGTCGATCCCATCCAACTTCATCGTGCGCCCATTCGTCCCCCAGCTTGAAGTTCTGCAAGCGGCCGACGTTTTCATCACCCACGGGGGCATCAACAGCGTCCACGAAGGGCTGTACTATGGCGTACCGCTGATCCTGATCCCCCATCAATTCGAGCAATTGTTAAACGCCCGCCAGGTGACGGCGCGCAACGCGGGATTGCTCATCGATGAGCAAGTGCAACACAAGCCGGTTACGGCCGAACGATTGCGCCAGGCTTTACAGGATGTGCTGACCAATCCCGCCTACGCGGCAGGCGCCAAAAAGATACAGCAGTTGTTGCACGAGACCGGTGGCTTTCGGCAGGCGGCCGACGCCCTTCAAGCCTATGTGTAAAGCAGTTCTTCTGTCGCCGGGTCAGTGGGCCGGTTGGGGCATCCGGGCCTGTACCCAGGCCAAACCCTTGTCCAGGTCGCCGAACATCGCGCCGGGGCAACGGTACATGCGGCTCATGATTCTGTTGGCCAGCGGCGCGTAGAAGGCGACGAACTTGCTGTTGGCGCTGACGATAGCCATGCCCATGCAGTCTTGCGCGAAGCGATCTCGATTAGCGGCGAGCCAGGCTTTCTGATATTTGGCGACGCCCGGCTCGTGCTTGTGTTTGTCGTTGTGATGGTGATCGTCGTCGTCGTCGAGGTTGCCGTCGAACTCCTTGTCGAAATCGTCGTCCTCGGGGTGTGCTTCGTCAAATTTATAGTGCATCACCACACCGAACTTGCCTTCGCGGGCCAACAGTTGGTCGACTTCGGCAAACAGCCGTTTGACCTGTTCGAGAGACATGTGCTCGTCGTAGATGTTGATCATATATAGGGGAGTCAGGCGTTCATCGATACTGAATGACATGGGTTGTTCCTCTGGGGAAATACAATAACATTGCTTAGAGAGCAGATCAATCACCCCTGTTCAGACAGATTTGAACTGCTGTTAGGTTGTAATTGAATCCAGGCCAAGAGAATAGCGATATGTCCAAAACCATCATCACCGCCGCCCTGACCGGCGTCCTGACCACCCGCGCCCAATCGCCCGCCATCCCCTACACCCCGGACGAGATCGCCGCCGAGGCCCGCCGCAGCGTGGAAGCGGGGGCCAGCATCGTCCACATCCACGCCCGGCAGGACGACGGCCGCCCAGCCTATGACGTGGACACCTATGCCCGCATCGACGCCGCCGTGCGCCGCGCGTGCCCCGACGTGATCATCAACTACTCCACCGGCGCGGTCGGCGTCGGCCGCGAAGAGCGCGTGGCCCACATCGCCGCCCTGCGCCCCGACATGGCCGCGCTGAACATGGGCAGCATGAACTACGCCATCTATTCGGCCAAGCACAAGGCGTTCTACCACGACCACGTCTTCGCCAACCCATTCGGCGACATCCTCTACTTCCTGGAGGCCATGAACGCCGCCGGCACGCGGCCGGAGATGGAGTGCTTCGACACCGGCCACATCCACAACGCCAACCCGCTGATCGACATGGGGGCCTTACAGCCGCCTTACCAGTTCAGCCTGATTATGGGCGTGCTGGGCGGCATCCCCGGCACGACCCGTCACCTGGTGCAGCAGGTCGATAACCTGCCGGCCGGGGCGCATTGGCAGGTGATCGGCATCGGCGCGCGGCAGTGGCCGCTGGTGGCCGCCGCTATTTCAATGGGCGGCAACGTGCGCGTCGGGTTGGAGGATAATCTCTACGTCGCGCCGGGGCAGTTGGCGCGGTCGAATGGGGAGCTGGTGGCGCGGGCGGCCGAGTTGGTGCGGTTGGTGGGGGGCGAGGTGGCGTCGGTGGCCGAGGCGAGGGAGATACTGCGGCTGCCACGAGGGTAGAAAAAGAGAAAAGAGATTCTATTGACGAGATATACGGCCCTGCCGTATAATGCCCTGGAGTGGCACTATGGTTTTTGTGGAGACGACCACATTCACAAAGCACGTTGGCAACTACCTAACTGACGATGAATACTTGGGTCTCCAGTTGTTCCTTGTGGAATGACCGGACTTTGGGCAGATCATACGGGGCATTGGCGGCGTTAGAAAACTACGCTGGGCAGCCGCTGGTAAGGGAAAAAGTGGTGGGGTGCGCATTATCTACTATTGGCATGTGACCAAAGATAAGATCTGGATGCTGACTATTTATAGCAAATCCGAGCGCGAGACAATACCCGCTCACATCCTTAGCCGAATTGCGGAGGAAATAAATTATGACTGAGCGAAATATTGGGCTTGAGATTCTTGAGGGCATTCGGGAAGTCAAATCCTTTGAGCGTGGAGAGATCAAAGGATTAAGGACGCGCGAGTTGAAAACTCCGGCTGCACCGGAACAGATTAGAAAGCGGATGGGTCTATCTCAAGCTGCGTTTGCCGGGTTAATGGGCGTTAGTGTACGGACGGTGCAGGATTGGGAACAAGGTCGCCGTGAGCCGAGCGGCCCGGCGCGCTCGCTTCTGCGTATCGCTGAGCAGCGTCCCGAAGTATTTTTGGAACTCGCCTAGAGCCAAAACATATATGGATATTGAAACCTTACGCCAATGGCTGGCCGAGCGTGATTCATTCAGCATCCTGGAAACGGTCGATGTAAACACCGGGGTGCGGCGCGCCCTCCATGAGTTTGACTATGTGATCGAAGCGCCAAACTGGACGCGCGACGGCCGCTATTTGGTCTACAACGGCCGGGGGCGTCTATACACCTATGAACTGGGCACGGGTGAAATCAAGGAAATAGACACCGGTTTTGCCATTGATTGCAACAATGACCACGTCCTCTCGCCCGACGACAGCCAGATCGCTATCAGCCACTTTACCAACGAAGATGCTACCTCGCGCATCTATATCGTTCCCTTTGCGGGCGGTCAACCCCGGCTCGTGACCGAAAAAGGCCCCAGCTATTTGCACGGCTGGTCGCCGGACGGGGGGCGGCTGGCCTATTGTGCGGAGCGGAACGGCCAGTACGATATTTATACCACCTCGGTGAATGGCGGCCCGGAAATACAGCTCACCAACACACCGGGGTTGGATGATGGCCCTGAGTATGCGCCCGACGGCCGCACCATCTGGTTCAACTCGACCCGCAGCGGCTTGATGCAAATCTGGCGCATGAACGTCGATGGCTCGGAACAGACCCACATGGTCAAGGAAGACGCCAACTGCTGGTTCCCCCACGTCTCCCCGGACGGTCATTGGGTTGTATATATCGCCTATGGCAAAAATGACGTGGCTGCGGGTGACCATCCACCGAACAAGCATGTGGAAATAAGGCTGATTTCGGCCGAGGGTGGTGGCTCCAAGACGATTGTCAAGCTCTTTGGCGGGCAGGGAACGCTCAACGTCAACTCGTGGGCGCCGGATAACCAGACGATTGCCTTTGTCTCCTATCGGCTCAAGGAATGAGCCAAATGAAATCAGGTTGAAGCTAAACCGATAACACCCAACCTCTCTGGAAGTAATGATGATGAATATCCAACCAGTAAAGACGGCCATCATTGGCTGCGGCGCAATCAGCGCTCCCTATTTGAGTACGATGATCAACAAATTCAAGATACTCGATGTCGTGGGTTGTTGCGACCGTAATCCGGAAAAGGCCCAGGCCACAGCGCAAAGATTCGGCATCAAAGTCCTTACGCTGGAAGAAATCCTGGCTGATGAAACCATTGAGATTGTCGTCAATCTCACGACGCCGGTAGCCCATTATCCGGTAATCAAACAACTTCTCGAGGCGGGCAAGCATGTCTATACCGAGAAGGTTTTAGCCGTCGAGCTGGAACATGCCGCCGAGCTTGTGGATATTGCCAATCAAAAGCATCTATATCTTGGCGCGGCGCCCGATACCTTTTTGGGGTCAGCGATCCAGACGGCAAGATATGTGGTTGATAGCGGCCTGCTGGGCGAGATTACCTCTTGTTATTGCGCGCTGACGCGCGACAGCGATATTCTCAATCGGGCCTTCCCCTTCACCGCGCGTAAGGGCGGCGGATTCGGCTTTGACGTGGGGATTTACTATATCACGGCCCTTCTGAGCATCATGGGGCCGGTCAAAGAAGTATCGGGCGTTGTTAAGACGAGAAAACCGGCAAGACCGGATTATTCCCTGGAGAAGTTTGGCGAAACGTTCCCGGTCGAATGCGAAAACTTAATGTCCGGCATCCTCCACTTCGAAAGCGGCGCGATTGGCAACGTCTTATTTGATGCCAATTCAATCTTCATTTTGCCGGAGAAGCCCAGTCTGGTCGTGATCGGGACGATGGGTGTCATGTATATGGCTGATCCGAATCAGTTTGGCGGCGATGTTCGCGTTATCTTGAAGGGCAATAATGAGCCTTTTACGATGCACCAAAGTCATGCCTTCCATGATGAATGTCGCGGGCTTGGGGTGGCCGAAATGGCCTGGTCTATGAGGATGGGCCGGAAAAACCGCGCCAATAAGGAGATGGCCTACCACGCGCTGGAGATTTTGCACGGCATCGTCAGGAGCAGCGAGACAAAATCAAATCAGGCCATCACCTCAGCCTTTGAGCCAATGCCGCCCCTGCCGCGCGGGTATGCGGGGCAGGGTTTCTTTGAGTTTATTGAGGAGGCGGGGATTGCCTTATAGCGGGGAAACTCCTCCCGCTATTGAAAATGAGATACACTAATTGAGGTGAAACGATGGTTCGGATACCAACTCATAGGCCTCCAACTCATCCCAGTGAGATGCTAATGGAGGAGTTTTTGATGCCGATGAATCTGACACAGCGGGACTTAGCCGACGCGATCCGCGTGCCGTACCAGCGAGTGAACGAGATCATTAACGGGAAACGTGGCGTTACGCCCGCGACGGCGCTACGCCTGGCCCGCTTTTTCGGTATGAGCGCCGGGTTCTGGAGGAATCTTCAGTTACGCTGGGATTTGTATCATGCCCGACAGGAAGAAGCCGAGGCGCTCGATTCGATTCAGCCTTATGCG
>CXWJ01005844.1_pt1 | contig 10262 bp, 10 predicted proteins | sample 590841 | NCBI WGS metagenome assembly CXWJ01 (sample SAMEA3498367, study PRJEB10139) | wastewater metagenome | biome: wastewater treatment plant; material: activated sludge | place: Austria | collected 2015-01-21 | reverse complement strand
GTGATCGGACCCAGACGGAGGTGGAGTGCCGATCAGACGGCTAAGGAAGGTCTGATTAATTCGGAGTTTAGAGCAGAAGTCATTCAAATCCTGAGTGTTCTGAGTGTTGGCTGGCTGAAAAGTTGAATTAATCAGATCCTCCCTAATATGGCCAGGACTGATATTGGGCGGTGTCTTCAGGGAAAAGGACTCGGGATCCATGCGTCGCGACCAATACCATAACGCCATCGTCTTCAATCTTCTGAATTCCAAGGAGGTGTTGCACGAAACAGTATGAGCTCATCACGATAGGTGCTCTCGGTCTGTTGGTCCTGGCCCTTGTCCTACCAGTGGGAGCGCTTGCCAAACCCAAAGGTACCGCGAAAAGTTGTACCACCCAAGACCTCAATACGAACTTCGGCGCATCCTGCAACGATCAGATGCGACAGGACATTATGAGCAATAAGCCGTACGCGCACGTGCTCTTTTGCGGTGGAGAGACCATGCTCTGTTGCACGGTGGAAAATGGGAGCAACCGAGTGATCAACTGCCGGAAGCCGGCCGGCACCCGCGTCATGCCGGGTATGTCAGGTGCCTTCGCCGGTGCTTCTGGAGAAGCCGCTGTTCAAAAACGCAGCGTCGAACGTGGAGCACCAGCGGATGAAGAGGCTCCGATACCTTCGTCTCTCACACCAGATGTCGCCAGAGAACTATTAAAGGACCGCAATGCTAAATAACTTGGAAGTCACCGTACGGCGTCGGAGTAGAACGTACGGTTTCGGGCGCCCTTCTCATGCTCCAATGAGCTGGTAGAGAAGGTACATTGTATCCGGTGATCCCATCGTGAAAGGAAGACGATCCTGGGAGCCGCTCCCCCGGTGCTTCTTGGACCCTCTACCACGCTCAGACGAAGTTTCACAGGGCAATGTCAGCCTATCGATTCTCCATTTCGTGGTTGACCCTGAGCCGATTTCCTTCGTATCATCCGGGTCCCGCAACTCGTTATCGCAGACGGCTTTCCGCCGTGGCAGCCGGGAGGTGGGTTTTGCGCGCCAGACGATCCTCGATCCGCGATTCCATCGTGCGCCATCGTGTTCAGTCTTGTTTGAACCTTTCTCATCTCTCCGGCGACTTACTTGCCAAGACACGAATTTTGGCTTCAGCCGTCACTCTTTACCACGCCGTGGTGCTTAACGAAAGGAGTTCCGCAATGACACGTTCTTCACCCGTGCTGGCTTTTGCCGTTGCCATGGGAACATGGTTGCTGTGCAGCGCACCTCAGGGTTTCACCGCCGAACGCCCATTTGATCCTACCGATGATCCCGACATGGAATCAGCCGGTGAAGATCTCCGTGGGCGCGAAGCGATGGCCGCTCCGCACGTGAAGCAACTTCTGCAACAGCAGCGGCAATTTATCCAGCAAAACAATCTACCCTTCTCGGTCGGTTTCACTTCTGCGACTGAGCGCCCATTGCCGAAATCTCGCATGGCGCCGGATGTCAAAACCAGAAACCTCCAAACCATGCAGGCACAAAACGAAGAGGCGATGCGGATTCTGCAAACCGCGAAAGTTCCTTCGGTTGAGCACCTTCTCAATCAGCGCGCACTGCAGCCCATTGCGCCAATGCTACAAAGAACGCCGCAGTTAGAGATACAACCACGAAGCATTCCCGGAGAAGAACGTCCAACAGAATCTGGCACTCAAGAGGAGAGTACGACAGAACCTGCGGCGGAAGGAGAAGTCAGTTCCCGCGCCGTCTCAACTCCCTGTGCGTCGAAAAGCGCGTTCGGATACCAGCAGGGCACAGGCGAAGCGCTCTCTCCGATCAGGAATCAAGGAGCCTGCGGGAGCTGCTGGGCTTTCGCTGCGGCAGGAATCGTAGAAGCGAGCAAGCGGATCAGGTATGGAGGTGTCGCCAACATCTCCGAACAAGAATTGATCGATTGCGCCGGAGGTATTGCGCACGGAGCCATCGATGGATGTAACGGTTTCTATATTGAGCCGACTATGATGCATATGCAATTCGATGGGGTTGCCAAAGAGAGCAACTATACCTCCTATAAGGCACAGGACCGAGGTGTCTGCAATAATCCGTATTATCGCTACTCCGTGTCGACCTGGGGCTGGGTCGGATTCGGGTATGCCACTGTCGCACAAATTAAGAACGCGTTATGTCAGTATGGCCCTGTTGCGACAACTATTGATGCGACCAATCTCTTTCAAAACTACACCGGCGGCGTATTTCAGCAGAAAGCGAATTCTACCTATGGGCCGTTTCCTTCCATCAATCATGCCGTGATCATTACAGGTTGGGATGATGCCAAGGGCGCATGGCGTGTCCGTAACTCCTGGGGGACCGGTTGGGGAGAGAACGGCAAGGCGTGGGTCAAATACAATCACAATGCCATCGGCTGGGATACAGTCTGGGCCGTCGCTAAAGCACCGCACTGACACATTGGGCTTCTGGGGATGGGAGCTCTGCTTCCGTCCCCACCTCTCCTGTCCAGGCTGGGCCATGGTCGCACTTCAACGCTGACCATTCTCCCCCGATTGCCTTCGATTACTCAATCGCGAGTGATCAACGGAGTCGACAACGCCTTGGACAACCTCGTGCCGTCTGGCCATTCAGGGGAGTTGGCAGGTTGCTCCCAACTGGTTGACTCAGGAGTCGGCTCCCTCCTACACTCCATGCCGATCATGCCCATGAACCTTTTGCTCTTGCAGACGACTCACCAAACGGTACAACACGGCAACGTCTTCTCTCTTGTAGAGGCGTTTATGTGAAAGGAGCCACCATGAGCGATTCTGGGGAGAAACTTCCAGGCCATAACAATTCCGGCTTGTCCCGCCGTGATTTATTCAGGACTGCGGGACTGGCAACCGGCGGTGCCTTGTTGCTGGGGCTCCCGAATATCCTGTCAGGTCAGTCCGGTACGGCTGAAGCCGCAATTCAGAGAGAGACTTATACAGGCTTCATGGTACTCCTTGAATTGGACGGTCAATTCGCCGGTCGAATTGCCACGGTCGATGGAGGCGGAGTCTTTGCCGATATCGTTGTCGAACCGCTCGGACAGATTCCGTATCAGCTAAAACGGCCGGGGCCTCCTCGATTCGAGGATATCGTGCTCGATGTGACGTTGGGTGCCATCGAGAAGCCACTATCAGGATGGCTCACCGACACACTCACCAAGAATGCTGCACCCAAAAACGGAGTCATTATCTATGCGGATCTGAATAACAATGAAATCAAGCGTCTGGAGTTCACCGACGCTCTCCTGACCGAAGTAACTCTTTCTGAAGCCGGCGCCGCGAACGCCAAAGACCCTGTTCTCCTGACACTGAAGCTCACTCCGCAATCCACACGTCTGACCGGCGGGAAGGGTAAAGTCGCCGGGGTGCTTGGCACGAAACAGAAGCAGATCCTTTCTTCGAATTTTCGCTTCAACGTACAAGGCTTGGAATCATCCTGTGCACGAATTGCGAGCGTTGAAGGTATCGGAGTCAGCCGCATTGCCTCCGGACCGCAACCGAACCAAGAGAAGTTCAGGCAGCCCTTCGTGCAAAGTGTGCTGAACTGTTCGACAGTGCGGATTCTCGTGCCGGAAATGGATGCAGGCCCATTTTATGCCTGGTTCGACGAGATGGTCATCAAGGGGAACCCGCTCGCTGAACGAGGCGGCCTACTCGAATGGTTCGATCCGACGATGAAGAATGTCGTCGCCTCTGTCCAGTTTGGCGGACTCGGCATCGTCCGCTATGAACCGGACCCGACACAGCCCGGTGCCAAGCAGAAAGTCGGCTTGGTCGCCGTCGACATGTATTGCGAAACGATGAACATCCTGGCTTGAGCAGTTGGCAACCTTTGGTCTCAATATGGAAGACTGTGTCTAGTTCTGGGATCCTCTATGGATTGCTGCTTTTCGGCCCAATCCATTGGATCAATAGCGAGGATTTCTCCATGAGCGCATGGATATCAGGGTTCTTCCTGATGAGCGTGGTTCTCACTGTCCCATCAGCCGTCCTGGCGGTCGATTCTAATCCAGAGAACACGGCTGAAGAAGCCGCTCTCATGGAAGTCACCTCAACCGTTACGGACAATCAAGGTATTGAATCGCGGGGAGTGACGAAAGTACGCACGCTCCTGCCGGATGAGATCGTGCTCGCGAAGAGCGTGTTCCAAAATACGCTCAACTACAGTATGGTCCGGGTCACCAATACGCTCGGCCTCGGCGAACGGCCTTGGACTACCAACAGCCCGCCGTTCTACATGCTGAACGTCGGACCAGACTATCCCAACATGACCGCAAACGACGACCGAAAGCACCTGTTGATCCACGAACTGACCCACGTCTGGCAGGCTCAACATCTCGTGCCGATCACGATGAACTCCGCGGTGCATCAGACTTTGAGTGCTATCAACAACGGCGGCGATGTTTCAGCGGCCTACTCGTATACCGTGGGCAAATCCTGGGGGCAGTACAACATCGAACAGCAGGCCAGCATGGTGGCCCACTGGTTCACACCGACGAATATTTGCTTTGACAGCGGCACTTGCGGCGGCGGGATGAAGACTACTGATGCGCGCTATCGCTACATCCGAGACAACATCAGACAGAATAAGGCGTTTTGAAGTTTCTACAACCTGCTGCTTTCGGATGCTGAAAGGAGCCTCATGCGAATACGACCGACAGCGAGACTCGCATTCATCATCATGGCTTTGGTGTCATCGCTCGCATTGGTCACCGGCCTGGCCTTGGCTGGCACGATGCTGGCACTGGAGCAACGCACCCACTTCTCGACGGCTGAAGGCGAGGACGTAGTCCTCGCCGCAGGGTCGTACGCAGTTGAGGCAGCCGATGGCGCCATGCGAGTCCAACTTGTTCATGATTCTCCTCGAACCGACGAATGGTTATTGACAGCTTTTAAAACGCATCACACGGAATCTCTCGAACGACCTGTCGCGATGACAGCTCTTGAAAATACGGATGAAGTACATCTCCTCATCCTGCTTCCCGACGGAACAGGCTTGGATGCCATCGGCTCGATCAGTGGCCTCCGGTCACGAGCCGCCGCTCCGGCTCAAACCCTGTCTCAAACTCAAATTAGCCAGCATCTCTCGGTACAGCAGGGCATCGCTAAAAGCTTTTCACCGGTAAAGCCAGGAACCTCCACCTTTACGCTGGACCCAGCGTCGCTTCCCCCTCAGATAACGGCCTATACCATCTCCCCCGCGGTTTTTCCCGTCTCGACAGTGCTGCCAAGCGTCTGGCCCGCCCAGCCGGTTCCTTATCTGAACCTTATACTCAAGCTGACCCTCGCGATGGGCGGAGGGGCCGCGACTCCCTATAAGCAAGTTCGAATCGTCGGATTTGATGTTCCGTTGATGGCAGCGGGACAACATGGCTACTCGGGTTGCTTTTTCCGCAAAAACCAACATATCGGTACTGGCTATCTGCTTCCGATCGATTCTCAAGGACGTGTGGAACTGATGGCCGCCGGATGGCTTGAGGGTCAAGGAACATCCCCGGGACATGGAAACTGCGCGGTACGCGTCCGCATGCAACTAGCTCAGCAGAATGGAGTATTCGGCAATCCGCTCGATGTCGTCTATCTCGGCATACCCGTTGCGGAACCCACCCTGTACACCATCTCCAACACCTGGTCATGGAGAAATCTACTCGGCTTTCAGAATACCCGATTTGTCGGTGTGTGCACGGGAACTTCCGTGGGGGTCAAGATGAACAATCTCGCTCCTCCCTCAACGACCTCTTATTCGGTGGGTATCGTCGAAAGCAACAACGACCTATCCCTGAATCTCCGGAGTGAACCGGTCGGCCCGGACTGTCAATTCCAATCGAAAGCCATTCTCCTTCCGAACGGAACCCGCCTCCGCAGCATGACCTGGAAAACGGCCAAGTCAGGACCCCAGGAAAGCACATGCCGAGTCTGCACCAGCCGAGACGGCTGTACCTATGGAGGGCCGTCTCACATGGAGGAGCCCTACAACCGAGGCGCAGCGATCATTTTGAATCCTGAATCGTGGCCGTTCGGGAGCAATGGCGTCGGCTATTCCATCACAAGCAACGATCGGCCCATTCTTACTCCCGATAATGTCATCGTCTGGGAGGAGTTCTCCTCACCTGGATTGAAAACATTTCTTCTCCCGATGTGGACGAGACTACAATGCGGTAACACCGCGACGAACGATCATGGCATACGTCTGATTCTTGACACCATCCAATTGGAGGGCCCTCCCGGCTTGAATATCCCCTAACTCCAGTCCGACAAATCTGGACGGCATTGACGGTACAGATGGAAACACCGCACACTGGAACTCTCTTACACCGGAGGAGACACGATATGCACCGGACACTGGTATTCCTTTCGCTCATATTCTCATACGCCGTTTCTCCCGCCTTTAGTGCGGATGAAGTCATGGAACGAGCGGTGCAAAGTCAGGTGGGTGTCATACAGCAGGTGCCTCACGCCGGCACTCCTATCCAACCAGCGACAGTCGAACAACAACTGGCCGCATTGCAGCAGCAAGTGCAGGCGTTGCAATCCCAGATGGCCGCCCTACAGTCCGTCGTAAAAATCACCTCCGACGGGACAGTGACCATCCTGAGCCCGGTGTCGATCTCAATTCAGGCAGGGAAGGACATTACAATCGGAGCCGGAAAGAATGTATCCATCGGGTCCGGTCAGAATATCTCTGTTCAAGGCAACGGAACCGCACTTATCCAGGGCAAGGGCGTGCTGGATCTAAAAGGCACACTGATCAAGCTGAATGGAGGATCCAAACCGATTGCCACTGTCGGCAGCCAAGTACAGGTGCCAGGCCAACCGATCGGCCAGGTTTCGACCGGCAGCGGAACGATCTTGGGCAACTGAGGCAATCGATAGGGAGACATGTCACAGTTGAAAGGAGATCCCGAATGAACGGACTGCTAATCAACGGTCCGCTCCAAACACCCATCAGGCCTATATGGAGCGTTCCTCTCAATGCCTTCTGCCTATCAGTCTTGATCGTCATGGGGTTGCCGGTACACCTTCAGGCTCAGATAACGACCACCACCAAAGTCCTTCCAACTCTGTTCGCCATCCAGCTTGGAACAGCGCCGCCGGTGCAAATCCAGCGATACGAAGGGGGAGAACCGGTGTCGACCGCCGTGGTTGCCATCGAATCATTTTCAGAGCTTCCGAATAAGCAGCCGAGCCCACTTCTTTTTCGAGACATCACGTTCGATTATCTCCCGATTCCTGGAGCCGGTCTGAATACGGTGCTGACGGATGCTCTCGGCGGAAATATCCAACCGATCTCCGGCGCCATTGTCATCATGGACTCGATAAAGAAGGAATTGTCCCGCCTCTCCTTCAACGATGCCTACGTGCGTAGCATCGAATTTCCCGACATGGATGTGACGCTCACCGGTCAGATGCCCGTGATCCGAATTTCATTGGCTGTGCCGCACACGGCTACATTCCCTGGCTCCAACCAGATCATAGCCTATAGCGCCGCCGTCAAAGGGCCTGTCAAGTCTAGTTTTCAGCTATCCATCCAAAATCTTGAGACCAACTCTCACAAATCCGTACGGGTTGAGCCATTGCGGTTTACCGTGCCGATCAATTTTCAGAACAGCCAGACCCAGGTGGGACGACAGCTTGATGTTACGGGGCGTCCGGACTATGCGAATTTCATCGCTGTTCTCCCGGAGACGGAGGCCGCCTCTTTTATCGCATGGCAGCAGCAGCTCACCTTGCAGGGAGCAAACATCAATCAGCTTGAAAAGACCGGCACGCTTCAATGGTTATCCTCAGACAGAACCAAATCGTTTCTCTCGTTGCAGCTACAGAACCTGGGAGTCTTGAGCGTGATCCGCATCCCCAGCAAGCCAGGCTATGTGGCGGTGGAAATGTACTGCGAGAAGGTCGTGCCGCAGGTATTTTGAGGATCTACAGACGATTGACCTGACTCTGCAAGGAGCAGCGATGGACCATTCGGATAGGATCGGTACTGAACTGCCGGACACGTCTTCCCGACGCGCGTTCTTGAAGCGCGCCCGATCGTGGGGGATCGCGGCGGCGGTACTTCCATGGCTGGCACACCTACGGGCTGTGTCAGCACTTGCTGTGGTTGAAATCCAGGACCTCTCCCTGGAGACCACCTCGCCTCCCTCGGCGACAGCCCCTCCACCGCTCTCTGGTTCCGGCGCGTCGACAGACTACAATCTATTTCAATCGCCGCAGCAATATGCGTTAAGTCTGGGCACTGGTCCCCCGGTGCAAGTATTCGGATTTTACGGAGGCGAACCCGTCGCTCAGTTTATAACCGATCCCGCAGCCGCAGACAGCAGTTTCCCGAGGAAGCTCGCACGCATTCAGTACCGGGATATCGTGTTCTACTACCTGCCGGTGCAAGGGGCGGCGATCAACGCATGGCTGATCGACAGTCTGACGGGAAAAGTTCCTCTCGTCAGTGGAGGCATCCACATACGGGGCGGCCAATGGGGCATGTCAGGAAATGCGATCCCTAATTCCTATAGCAGCCATATGTCGTTCGCCGGAGCGTTCATCAAACAGATCGCGTTCCCCGAGACAGATCGCACATCGGAGATGCCGGCTCCCCTGCGTATCACATTGGCCATTCAACAGGCGGAGTGGCATCCCGGAGCAAGTTGGAACATCGCCCCCCTGCAGGCAGACCTGTTAAAGGGGCCGTTGAAAAATCAGTTCACGCTTGGCATTCAGAATCTGTCTCTGAACGACGTGACGCGCATCGACCCGATCGTCCTCTCCATGACCCTCATGCCGGCCTCCCAGGGCGGCGGCTATCAGGGTGCGGCCCCCCGGGAATTGTCCACTCTCCGCATACAGCTTCCAGAATCCACGGCTCGCGATCTCTACACTTGGCACAACGATTTTGTCGTCAAAAGGCTCCCCGGTGGAGAACAAGAGCGGATGGGGCTCATTCAGTGGATGAATCCGCAGAACCCATCAAAGACTGTACTAAAATTGAAACTGTTCGGTCTGGGCATCCTGAGTGTCATACGGTTGCCCTCCAAACCGGGCTATGTCCAGGTGGAAATGTACTGCGAGAAACTCGTGCCGGAATTACTGTGATGGACAATGGGCAGCTACGTCATCGCCGCATTGGCAAGGCGAACACCATGACCTGTCGTCGCTACCCTCTCCGCTGGATCAAGGTTGCCGTCCTGTTCAGTCTCAGCTTCCTGTACGCACCCTCCATGAGCTGGGCCGCCAACGAATGCGCCGTCGAGTTCAGAGTGGGGAGCCAGACGCTGACAAAGGCTGTGTCAGCCGGTCAAACCTTCACCTATTCGCCAGCCGTCTCCGGGCTCTCATGGGTCCGCAGCACAAAAGTCCGCCCGGTGGACGTGCAGATAACCAACCTGAATCAGAACGGTCCCAATCCCAAGTGGATGACACTCGCTCCGACCTATCCACGCGATCCATTGAACGGCAACTATTCCGGCAACGTCAAACTCTATAAAGTGCGCTGTCTCTCACTCGCATTTCCTGATACCCAAAATACACCAACGCCGGGAGGCTCGGTACCGATTCCCTATCCTAAAGTCGGACAGTGATGACCGGATCTCATACGAAGAAATGGCGGCCACTCATGGAGGCCATCGTCAAAATCTGCGGACTGCAGAGTATATTACTTGCGCTCCAGCCAGACCGGCACGGATAGTCCCCACAACAAGCCGCCTTAGAGCTTCCATGCGTGGGTGTAAGAAGCGGCAAGACTTCCCACCATTTTCGATCCGGCTCCCGCCCCTCCTCCGATTCCAAACCCCTGAAATTTTGTAAAGGTTTCATCGAACGCCACGTCGGCTGCCGCTACGGCCACCGCACCAACGGTTCCGCCGACTCCACCACCCCAACCGTCGAAGGAATTCACATCGACCTTCGGAAAGAAGATCGCTTCCAGTACTCCACCGCCACCCGCGACGATCCCGGCTTGGGGGCCGATGAAAAAGTAGAAGCCACCGTTGCCTCTGAAATCGGTCACGCCGAACAGGCCGAGTTGACCGCCCCCAACGACTGCTGCGTCGAGTGTCAACTGGATCCCCATGTAAAAATGGCTGTCGTCGATGCCGCGCGGCTGCACCGCGGAGAAATTCGGAACGAGTCCCGCTTGACGGAGCTTCGCGTCAAATTGCGCCATCGAGCCGCCACACAACACGTCGGGGGTGAACAAGGCGTCCATCTGCGGCCGATGCACAGGGTGGCCCACATAGGCCGTGATCCGCTGTAGTTC
>CXWJ01001838.1_pt1 | contig 10269 bp, 9 predicted proteins | sample 590841 | NCBI WGS metagenome assembly CXWJ01 (sample SAMEA3498367, study PRJEB10139) | wastewater metagenome | biome: wastewater treatment plant; material: activated sludge | place: Austria | collected 2015-01-21 | reverse complement strand
CTGGGATTTTCAAAGACCACGTCAAGTTGAATTTCTTCAAAGGCGCGTCGCTGAAAGACCCGAGGAAGTTATTTAATGCAGGTCTCGAAGCCAAAGCATCTCGTGGAATTGACATTCACGAATCAGATAAGATTGATGAAACTGCTTTGAAGGAATTGATTCGTGAAGCAGTGACGCTTAATTCAGTAAAGAAGAAATAGAGGAAACATGGATAATGTAATCAGAACCAATATCAATAACATCCATTCAGAAGATGAGCATTGCAAAATAAAGCCTATAACTTCTTGATGGAAAAAACTGAAAAGCCAGCGACTTGGGCTTATGATGTTTGGGATGGATTTTTGGATGGTTTGAAGCACAAAGATAACCATGTCCGCGCGATTTCATCTCAAATACTTTCTAATCTTGCAAAGAGCGACCCGAAAGAAAAAATGCTCAAAGATTTTGGCAAGTTGTTGGAAGTCACAAAAGATGAACGTTTTGTGACGGCTCGGCATTGCTTGCAATCTCTTTGGAAAGTTGGGGTTGCGGGCAAAAAGCAACAAAAAGTTTACATGGATGGCTTGGAAAAACGTTTCAAAGAATGTATTAAAGAGAAAAATGCTTCTTTGATTCGCTATGACATTTTGGTTTCAATGCGAAATGTTTATAATGAAGTCAAAGATGAAAGTATCAAAGTAAAAGCATTAGCGTTGATTGAAACTGAAAAAGATGTAAAGTATAAAAAGAAGTATGGAACAGTTTGGAAAAAGTAATGATAGACGATAGACCGTTGACCATAGACCGTGGTCTATCGTCTATTGTCTATGGTCTTTAAAGGAATAACCACATGAAAATCCACCTCATTGACGGCACCTACGAACTCTTCCGCGCGCATTTCGGCGCGCCGCCCAAAAAGGACATGAACGGACAGGAAGTCGGCGCAACCCTCGGACTCATCCGCAGTTTGTTGATGTTGCTCCAAACCGAAGGCGTGACTCATGTCGCTGTTGCGTTTGACCATGTCATTGAGTCGTTTCGCAACAAGATGTATGCAGGCTACAAAACCAGCGAAGGCGTGGACCCGATCATCTTGAATCAATTTGAAATCGCTGAAAAAGCAGTCTCCGCTTTGGGTGTGCCAGTGTGGTCCATGGTCAAGTTTGAAGCGGATGATGCGATTGCCACGGCAACGGCACGCTTCAAAAAAGAGAAATTCGTAGAGCAAGTTATCATCTGTTCAGTGGATAAAGATTTGACTCAAATGGTGGACGGCAAAAAAGTTGTCTGCTGGGATCGCCGCCGCGAGATTACTTTGGATGAAAAGGGCGTGATTGAGAAATTCGGCGTAAAACCAAAATCAATTCCTGATTATCTGGCGCTGGTGGGCGACTCGGCGGATGGCTACCCAGGGATTCAAGGTTGGGGGGCGAAGTCTACGGCGAGTGTGTTGGCGAAGTTCAAGCATATCGAGTCAATTCCCAAAGACCCAAAGAAACTTCCGCTTGGTTTGGGACGTGCCACTACGCTCTTAGAAAATCTGCAAGCAAATTATGAAGATGCTTTGTTGTTCAGAGAGTTATCCACGCTTCGGGTGGATGTCCCGTTGAAAGAATCCCTCAAAGACTTGGAGTGGAAAGGGGCGCGGTCAAATTTGAGGAAAGTGTGCGCAGAATTGAGGGAGGAGAGAATCGTTGAGCGGGTGAAGAAGTGGGGATGAAAAAGTAACCTATCGTGTCTTGACTGGTAACGATCCGCTTCTTCTCTTAACTTGATAACTGGTCGCAGACTCGCCGCTAAATTCCTCGCTGATTTGAGCGAGGGTATAATCGCAAAATGTTAAACATACCTTACCCGCTGACTCGTGACAGCCGGCTAGCGATGGACCGAGCCGGGCGCATTGCCGAACAAAACAAACAGCGCTCGGTTGATTCATTGATGCTCTTACTAGCGTTATTGCAATTGCCAAATTCACAGGCGCAGGCTGTCTTGAGGTCTCTCAATGTAAAGGTGGATAACCTTGCCGCGCGTATCTCAGCCACCATCAAACTGGAGGCAGAACAGGCAGTTCTGCCTCCAGAAACGGAAATGAACCTGAAAAGCGAATGCGTATCTGTTCTGAACGCATCTTTTACAGAGGCAAAACAAACTGGACTTAACACTATTGATGAGTTGACCATGCTGTTGGGTATGGCGCAAAGCCCTGAAAGTAGGGCTGGGCAGATTTTGTCTCAATACGTTGTTACTGCCGACCAGGTCCGCGAGCAGATAAAGATCATCAAAGAGAAACCCGCCCCGAAAAAGCCTATCGTCGCCATGCCAAAAATACTGACAAGGGGTATGCGCCAGGGGATTAGCCCGGTTTTTGTTTGCCTGGCTTTGTTTACAGTGGTAACGGCTTGTCTCTTATGGCTCGGCGTGGGTAATAACCCTCGAGCATTGCTGATCATCTTTATTATGCTGGGCTGGATTGTCTCAGTCGCTTTACACGAGTTTGGTCATGCCATCGTTGCCTATTGGGGCGGAGATGAAAGCGTGGAGGATAAGGGATATCTTACGCTCAATCCGCTTAAATATTCCAATCCCATCTTAAGTATTGTTTTGCCGGTTTTCTTTCTGCTTATCGGAGGAATTGGTCTTCCTGGCGGAGCTGTGTACATCAATATCCATGCGCTCAGAAAACCGTACTACCGCAGTCTTGTTTCGGCGGCGGGACCCCTGGCAAATCTTTTGTTTATCACTCTATTGATTTTGCCGTTTGACACCCTGCCATTCTCTTTATTTTTTTGGTCGGCGCCGGAAGAATTTCTGATGGCCATCGCTTTTCTGGGGTTGTTGCAGATCACTGCCATTATTATCAACCTGCTACCCATCCCGGGGTTAGACGGTTTTGGCATCCTTGAGCCATTTCTGCCGCGCGAAATAGCGGAGTTCAGCAGTTTTCTCCGCCCTTTCGGGTTCTTGATTCTTTATCTTTTCGTATTTGTGGATTCGCCAATCTCTGATCTCTTTTGGAATACCGTTTGGGGCGTTACCGAACTTTTCAGTTTCAATTTTGCGTACTACGCCAACGAGGGACTGAAGCTGTTTTTGGGATGGTAATCACACCCGAGACAAAATGCGCCGTTGAAAGAATCGCTCAAATACTTGGAATGAAAGAGGGCGCGACCGAGTTTCAAGAAAGCGCGCCCAGAATTGAGGAAGGAAAGAATCGTCGAGCGGGTGAGAAAGTGGCGATCCTAGACCCACTGCTCACGCCTGAAAACTCACCTTCTCCTTCAATATCCTCGGCAACTCGGGCAATTTACTGCGCTCGATCAGAAACGTCGCCAGCTCGGTGATCTCACGGAAGGCGTAATGCTGGCTCAAGGTCCCCTCCAGGTAGCCCGCCCCACTCGTGCCGCCCGTTCCCGCGCGGACGCCGATCATCCTTCGCACCATCGAAAAATGGCGATACCGCCAATTCGACAACAACTCATCGATCTCCGAAAGCGTGTTCAACAACTCGAACGGATACTGAAAGATCGGCAAGTCGCGGTACAAGGTAATGAACAACGCCGCCTGCAACGCCTTCGGCGTCAAGTCGCCGCGCCCCTCGGTAAACAAAACCTTCTCAAACTCCGCGCCCCTCCCGCCCTCGCCCGCCGACAGACTCTCGCGGTACGCCTCGCGGTAATCGGACCAGAACTTGTCTGCGCTCGCGTTGCTGGTGGAAACATACTCCGCCCAATACCGCTCTTCAAAGAACGGCATCCGCTCCAGCCAGGCGATCACCAACCCCTTCAACGTTGGCTCGCCCTCCGCGCGCGTCACCTCCCGCATATCGGCTTCCGATAAACTTCCGCGCCGCGTGTGCTTGTAGTATTCGCGCTTATGCCGCTCCTCCATCTTCAACCCCAACTTCACCTCGATCAAACGGAACTGCTTCGATTGAAAACCCGAAGCGGGCAATAAATAATTTCTGAACTCCAAAAAATCGAGCGCCGTCATCGTCTCCAGCACGCCCACCTGCTGGTGCGCCAACTCCAAAATCTTCACGATGCGTTTCAACTTGCGCGCAGCCGCGCCCATCTCGCCCGCGTTGTCGTTGATGGCGCCCCCGATGAAAATTCGCCGCACCCGATCCAACTCGAAGATCACCTGCTTGAACCACAACTCATACGCCTGATGGATGATGATAAACAACATCTCGTCGTTGCCGTCTTCCATCTTTGTAAAACTGCGCGGATGCTGGCTGTTCAAGATCGTATCGAGTTCGATGTAATCGCCGTAATACAGATCGTCCATGTTGATTTCTCCTTTGTGGTAACAGTCTGCCCTGAGTATAATCCCCTCCATGCTCAAAGCCCTGATCTTCGATTTCGACGGACTCATCCTCGACACCGAAACCCCCGAATACATCGTTTGGAAGACCATCTACGAAGAAAACGGATTCGACTTCCCCCACGACGACTGGGGAAAAATCATCGGTGGAAACGGACTGCTGGATTTCGACGCGGCGGACAACCTCTCGCGTCTTTCGCAGGGGCGGCTTGATTCGGCTTCCCTGCGCGCCCGCCACAGCGTGGAAAGCCTCGCCCTGGTGCACTCCCAGTCCATCCTGCCGGGCGTGATCGAGCTCATCCGCAACGCGAAGGCGCGTAACGTGAAGCTCGCAATCGCCTCCAGTTCGCATCACGCGTGGGTCGATACGCACGCCAGGCGCCTCGGCATCTTCGACCTGTTCGATACCGTCATTGCCGCAGACGATGTGGGCGCGGGGCGGACCAAGCCGAACCCCGATCTATTTCTCACGGCGTTGAATCAGCTTCAAGTCCAGAAAAATGAAGCGGTGGTCTTCGAAGATTCCCCCAACGGAATCAAAGCCGCCAACCGCGCCGGCATCTTCGTCGTGGCGGCGCCCAACCATGTTACCTCGCGGCTCTCGCTCGCAGGCGCCGATTTGGTCGTCAAATCGCTGGCTGAATTGTCGCTGGAAAGTTTGTTTGAATTATTGAGTCACGGCGAGAGTACCTGACGCGGTTGCACTGCGTCAGACTGGCGAATTATTGAAACGACTTCACCGCGTCGTCGATGGTATCGAAGATGTCGATGAACGTGGTGATGCCCGAAATTTTCAGCACCTCGCGAATGCCCCCGGAAACGCGCGCCAGTTTCAACGGGTTGCCCCCATCCTTTGCCAGAATTTTATGCATTACCACAATGGCGCGCACGCCGATGCTCGAGAGCGACTCTTGCGCGCCCAAGTCGAGGACAAGATTCCGCGTCCCGTTTGCGCGCGCCTCGCGGGTGATGGCTTCCAGCTCGGCGAAGTTATCGAGCGACACGCGCTCGAGCAAGTGGAACACCGTCGCGGAGCTGGTGGAATTCTGTCGCGAAATTTGAACGACGCTCATGCGCGCACCAACTCTTCGTATCTTTTGCGCTGGCGTTCGGTGGCAACCACCGTGTTCCGCAACAACATCGCCACCGTCATCGGTCCCACGCCGCCGGGCACGGGGGTGATCCAGCCTGCCACTTCCTTCACCGTTTCAAAATCCACATCGCCGACCACTTTTGTGCCGCGCGTGCCGTCGGGCAGGGTGACATCCACCTGGTTGATGCCGATGTCGATCACCGCCGCGCCGGGCTTGACCATGTTTGCGGTAATCAGCCCCGGTTTGCCGACCGCCACAATCAACGCGTCTGCTTGACGCGTGTGGTACGAGAGGTTGCGCGTGCCGTGATGGCAGATGGTCACCGTGCAAAGATCTTCCACAAGCAGTAACGCCACCGGCTTGCCCACGATCTCCGAGTGGCCGATTACAACCACTTCCAGCCCGCGCAAGTTCAACCCCGTGGACTTGAGCAGTTCCACCGAAGCGAGCGAGGTGCACGGTCCAAGCGATGCATCACCGTAGACGATATTGCCGATGTTGAGCGAACTCATCCCCTCCACATCCTTGCTATGGTGAATGGCGTTTTCCAGTTCCTCAAGATCGAGCGTTTCCGGAACGGGACGCTGGAGGATAATGCCGGTCACGCGCGGGTCCGCGTTGAAAGCGTGGATCGCCGCGCCCATTTCGCGCTGGGTGATGCTTCCGGGATAGTGTCGGTGTTCGAACTCGATGCCGACCTTCTCCGCCGCTTTCTGCTGGTTCTTGATGTACAGCGAGACCGCCGCGCTGTCGCCCACATCGATCGAGACGAGGCGCGGCGTCCAGCCTAATTCTTTGAGTTTTATCACGCGTTCGCGCACATCGTCCTTCACTGCCTGCGCGAGTTTCTTACCGTCGATGATCTTGTAATTCATGAAGCCCTTCCTGTGCGGGCACAATGATACCGCAAAAATAAAAAGAGACTGGCGGGAAACCAGTCTCTTGGGAAGCGGGTATCTTTCTATCTTTTGTATATCAAACTAAAGGTTCTCCCGAGTTGGCTGACCCAATCTACAAACAGCCACACCCCAATGACGATCAGCGAGCCATCGAGGATCTGAGACCACAAGGCATCGAGTTGTGTTGGCGCGGTCGCATCGTCCGGGGGAAAATAGTATTGAAAAACGCCCAATGCGTTTTGGTGTAGTCGGATGAAATAGTCGGAAACCAGGTGAACGACAGGCAGATCTACCAGCCAGCGGATTGCGAAAAACGCCCCAACGAGCAGGATCAGCCATAAAGCCACAACGGCAAGATGGTGGCGGTAACGCTCCCACCACGTCAGCGCGTTGGTTTCGGATTTCTTTCTTGTCTCCTTCCCCTTGTCGGTGGGTCTGCCTGCCTTTTCACCGATGCCGGGGTTCCATTCCTTCGGTCTCAATTCTCCCAGCGTTCGTTTCGCGAGAGGCGTTGTAAATTTCTCAAGGTTGTTCCAATACTCTCCGTGATTTTCCGACGATGTTTTCGTTCGGATATTGGTTGGGCTGGCTACGCCTCGCGCGAATTTGGCGTCTAGCGGGGGCGCTTTTTCAAAGTAGGTGTACTCGTCCAATCCGTAAAATTCGGTGATCGGGTCTGAGAAGTTCCAGAAATTCAGCCACTTGAAACTCTTCGGAAAATTCTGTTCCGTGGAAACCGAGACCGGGAAACGCTCATAATAAACGGGATCGAGCACACCGCGCGCATGATGATAGTAACTCAGGACGCTGCCGATGGTTGTGTAGGTGAAGATTTTGTCCTGGTATTTCTTGTCGAGGAAGTGGAACAATGCCTCGTACGTGATCGGCGTGCCTTGCGAGTGCGCCACCACATGGATGCGCTTGACGCCCGGCTTGTTATAAAAATAGACAATGTCGTTGATTACCGCGCTCCTCACCCGGTTCGATTGCGCCGGGTCCATCGCGTAATTCACCACATCGTCCATGTATCCCACCAGCATCACGTTGAGGGCTTTATCGAGCGACGCGCCAATGCCGCCCAGGAATTTTGTCCATTTCAACAGACTCACCAGCAGGGTGCCGATGAACCCGATGGGAAGCGTGATAAAGATCAGGTAGCGATAGATCAACGGGGTAAAGAACAGGCGGGTCAGGAATACCTCGTCGACTTTTCCCACAAGTTTCCTGCCGTCTTCCTCATAGGAGTAATATTCCGCGATATCCACGTCGCTGTTGGCGTACGCTCGAAACCTCCATAAGAGTCCGCGCGCAACAATCAGGGAGGTTTGAATCGCGAGCAACATCAACACAAAGCGCAGGTAAGCCCCAGGTTCGCTTACGAGGAAAAAGATCAACGCGAGCAGCACCCAGTTGGGAAGTACCGGCAGGCTTTTCAATTTCCGGTGTTTGGCATACTGGTAACTCATGACGGAATGTTCGAGCGCCGGGGCGATCGCCCAGATCGCCCCGGTGACGAACACGAAAAGCAAGCCGTTAAAACCCGGCAGGTTGAAGATCTCATCGGCAAGGATGTTTTTCAACGCGTCGTTAAACCATGTAACAGTGGACAGAATTTTGATGAACGGCAAAAGAACCAGCACAAACAGCAACAAATAGGAGAAGTAATAACCGAAGTAATCCCAAGCCCTTGTGCCGGGCGTCTTGCCGCGCTGGAAAGCGAAATTCTTATTGCCCCGTTGATCTTTCAGCCATTTTGTATTTCGCGTGAATACGGCATTGCGGAGCATGTTGGCAAACACAAACGACGCCATGCGCCACTCCCGCGAGAGATTCCCAAGCGCGCCGGAAGGCAGGGTTTCGGCTTCCCAATACGACTCCTTCAACCAGAGACGCCTGTTGGTCTTCCGCGCCTGCGCTTCGTTTCCGATTTTTTCCTCAAACTGGTGGCGGGCGCGGATCTCCGTCACGTGCTTGTGCGATTTCCCATCCGGGTTGTGAGGCGAGGGCGGGTAATCGTCGAACCCGGCGGTCACTTGGGTCAGTGTGGCATTCTTGTCCAGCGATTTGATCGCGGGCCAGAAACCGCGCAGGAAGATGTTGAGATGGTCGTCCTCCGCCTGTTCGCCGGCGCCCTTGACGACAAGGATCACATCGGTCTCTTCTAGCGGTTCTTTTGATTTTCTGCGTTTGGGGTCTGCCTTTGTTGCCATATCTAACTCCTTTTCTCGCCCAAGGAACGGCATTTGCCTTATGGCGCGCCACCACGCAAGGCATTGCCATGACAATTCGTTCTTTACCGCTAAAACACTGTATGAGATACGAGTTACGCGATTTGAGTTTAGTCTGCTATGGCTGGCGCAACCGTTGGGATATCATCCTTCAACTCTTTGCGCGGGGTGAAGATGGCGGCGACCCATCCCAGCGCGGCGGCAATGAAAGCGATCACAAAAACAAGATGGACGGCGTTCGCCATGGCAAGGCGCGCGCCAGACTCGACGACTCCGCCCGAGGTGGAGAGCGGGTCGAGGAGTTGGGAGATCAGCCCCACGTCTAGACCTGAGGCGTTTAGGTTGGCGGCGAGTCGCGCGCTCAACGCGGCGCCCATCACGCTGACGCCCAACGTCCCGCCCATCGAGCGGCTGAATTGGAGCATCGAAGTGGCTGTGCCAAGATGACGCCGCTCCACGGTGGTTTGCACCGCGATCACGTACGCGGGAATCGAAAGCCCCATGCCCATGCCCATCAAAGTGACGAACACCATCACGAAGATGCGGCTCGCGTCCGCGCCGAAAATGGCAAGCAGCGCCGCGCCGATGATAAATATGCTGGTGCCGATGATGCTCAAGCGGCGATACCCAACCTTCAACAAAATACGCGAGCCGAAGATACTGCACGCCACCCAGCCCAATAACATCGGCGTGACGGTAACGCCCGCCTGCGTGGGGCTTGCGCCCAGCACCGATTGCACGAACAGAGGAATGAATGAGATCGTCCCGAACACCGCCCAACCGGTGAACAAGCCGTGCGAGGTGGCGGTGGAAAAAAGTCTATCGCGGAACAATGCGAGCGGCAGGATTGGGTCTGCGGCGCGCCGTTCCACTCGAAAGAGGATCACAAAGAGGATCAGCGCAGACGCGATGAAGAGCCACCCCTGGGATGTGCCGAGTTCCATCAACCCAAGCAGGAGCAGGACGACGCTTGCCGATAACAACGCCGCGCCGGCGTAATCCACCGCGGGTCTTTCGTGACTGTATGCCTGATCCCGCCACGCGAACGCGACCAACGCCCCGGCGATCAGACCGGGAAACACGTTGATGTAGAAGATCCAATGCCATGAAAGTTGATCCACGATGAACCCGCCCAACAGCGGACCCGCCACCGACGAGACGCCCCACACGCCGGAAAACACTCCCTGCATTTTGGTGCGTTGTTCGAGCGAGAACATTTCGCCGATCAAAATAAATGCCAATGGCATGATTCCGCCCGCGCCGATTCCCTGCAAGGCGCGCGCCAGAATCAGTTGAGTCAATGTGGTTGCTAATCCGCACAGCACAGAACCGATGAGGAAGAGCGCCATCGCAAAGACATACAACTTGCGCCTGCCATAAATATCCGAAAGTTTTCCGTAGAGGGGAACCGTGGTGGTGGATGCCAACATGAACGCGGAGAAGACCCACGAGTAATTTTTCAACCCGCCCAGTTGACCGACAATGGTCGGCATGGCGGTGGCAACGACGGTGGATTCCATCGACGCGAGGAACAGGCTGAGCATGATGCCCACCGTGACAAGAATGATGCGATTGCGTGACATGTTTTCCTTATTTGGGTGAAATGAGCGCAAAGCCTCGATGGGCTTTGCGCTCGTAATCATACCTCGAAAAATATCTGGAGCGACTAAAACCCAACAAGAAAAGGCATGTCGCCCTCCCCAGGGGCGGCGGAGTTTATCCTGAGAGAGTGTTTCTTAACTAGTC
>CXWJ01029060.1_pt1 | contig 10278 bp, 8 predicted proteins | sample 590841 | NCBI WGS metagenome assembly CXWJ01 (sample SAMEA3498367, study PRJEB10139) | wastewater metagenome | biome: wastewater treatment plant; material: activated sludge | place: Austria | collected 2015-01-21 | reverse complement strand
CATGGTAACTATGAAGGCAGTGCTCGAAAAACTCAAGCGTTAAGTCCAAGATGATTTCAAGCCGGCGACGGCGGCTACTTGCCTCCTTGCCAGCGGCGTCAACGAACGCCTGAACGATCTTTGTTCGTTCCAGATCATTACCGCTTACATCTTCCAAAAGGCGGCACCATTTCGGTCGAAATTCCAGTACCCCCGGATCGGCCAATACGGAAGCTCGCGTAAGCGATCCATGGCATAATGGGGCCAGCTCTTCCGCTTTCTCCTTTGTCATTCCCTGGTTCGTGAGGATCTTGGCAATGATTTGGGTATCGAGCGGGCGAAACGTGACGAGTTGACAGCGAGATCGAATCGTCGGCAGTTGGGCTTGAGGACTAGTCCCTATCAGGATTAAGACGGAACGGGGGGGTGGTTCTTCGAGTGTCTTGAGCAGGGCATTTGCCCCCTCGTCACTCATGTAATCGGCATCGTCAATGATTGCAATGCGCCGTCCTCCCTCGAGGGGCTTGATCGCGATCCAGGGACACAGCCCCTCTTGCATGCGGTGCTCGCGGTTGCCGACAAACATGTCGATGGGAATGACCGTGCGATCCAAGGGTTTCGAAATAAGGCATATGTCCGAATGATTGCCCGATTCCACCTGCATGCAAGAGGGACATGTACCGCATGCCAAGAATGTAGAACCAGCGGTCGGACACAAAAGTGTCATCGCGAGCCGTCGCGCAAATAACCGCTTGCCTATTCCATCAGGGCCGACAAAGAGAAAGGAAGAACCAAAGCGACCACGACGCAATCGCTCCTGGAACTGTTCTACAATGGAATCGTGCCCCTCGACACCTAGCCATGCCATAACGAAACTCTTTCACTGTAAACAAAGGAGAACTTGCCCATCTATCGCTTGTCTCCAAGTAAATGGCGAGATAACACGATCTCTCGAATTTGCCCATGAACCTGCTCGGCAGTTCCGCATACAGAAACAATTTGAATTGTGTCAGGCTGAAGTTGGGCCTCCCGCAGAAATCCTTCCCGAACGCGTTGATGAAACGCGCGTTCGCGCCCCTCCAAGCGATCGCTGGCCACTCCTCGACNNAACCTGACAATTGTCCTTGACCTCGACGTTGAGCCGCTAGGTCAACGTCGAGGTCAAGGACAATTGTCAGGTCAGGCAGGATGCCGCGCGTGACAATCGATGCAAGTTGCCATAGAAGGTCTCGGCCAAGTTCGAGCCCATAGCCTTGATATGCCACATTTGCCAGCACGTATCGATCCCCCACAACATGGACTGCGGACTTTAAGGCGGGCTCAATCACTTCCGCGACAAGTGCCGCCCTAGATGCCATATACAAGAACGTTTCTGCAATGGGATCGAGGGCGATTTCCGTACGCCGCAATAGAATATCCCGAAGGGACTCGCCTAGCCGAGTGGTCCCAGGATCGCGGTATGTGACATGATCATGGCCTATGGTCTGCATCCATCCTTGAAACATCGCAATCTGCGTTGATTTTCCGGTTCCATCAATCCCGTCAAAGGCTATAAACATGGGTTGCTTAGCATGCTTTCTTTGGCAGGCACCGGAGTCGAGTTAGAGTCTTAGTTTGGGATGTCTTCGCTGGCCTCAGGAAGTTCCCCTTCGGTCATTTTCAACTGGGACATCTTGCGATAAAGGTTCGTCCGGTGCATTCCCAATAATCGTGCGGCTTCGGTTACGTTGTTATTCGCGAGTGCGATATGGCGCCGAATAAAGGAAATTTGAAAGGCTCGAGTGGCTTCCGACAAGTCCAGACCCGGATCGATATCATACGCTTCATGTGGGGTGTTTTGCGAAAACCGCAGGTCTTTGCCATCGACTCGAGCGCGTGGGTGAAGAAAAGTTAGTCTCTCGGTCAGATTTCGCAGTTCACGAACATTTCCCGGCCAAGAATGAGCCCGCAGCGCGTCTTCTGCGCTGGGGGTCAACTCCAAAGGATCGCGTCCTAGGCGGCGGGCATGTTCTTCGAAAAAGTACTTTGCGAGGAGAATAACATCATCACCTCGATCGCGCAACGGCGGGAGTACGATGGGAACGACGTTGAGGCGAAAGTATAAATCCTCTCGAAACGTGCGTTCGCGAACCATCGCCAACAGATCACGGTTGGTTGCTGCCAAAATTCGGACGTCCGTAGGTATGACATGTTCACCACCAACGCGAACGACCGACTTTTCTTCCAGGACACGGAGCAACTTGGCCTGAGCCCGCAAGCTAAGTTCACCCACTTCGTCGAGAAGGAGTGTGCCTTGCGATGCGGTTTCGAATTTGCCAGGTCGGGTTTCGTTGGCGTCAGTGAAGGCCCCTTTTTCGTGGCCGAAGAGTTCGCTTTCGAGCAGCGTGTCGCTCATGGCAGCACAATTTACGGCGAGAAACGTTTCATGGCGTCGCGGGCTCGCTGTATGAATCATCTGCGACACGACTTCCTTGCCAGTTCCATTTTCACCAAGAATCAAGACACAAAGATTCGTAGGTGCCACGCGGGCAATGCGGTCAGTGACTTTGCGGATGGCTTCGCTTTCACCAAGAAGGGTTAGGCTGGCCTTATCTGGGACCATCTCGACGGGCGAAGAGCTTGCGGTTGGCATGTTGGCTCGGGCGACGTTGTCACTTGCTCGAAAGTTGCGGACAACCTCTGCCAAGATTTGGGATAAATCGGTCAATTCCCCTTCGTCCACCAAGGGATCATGAGGCTGCGGTTTTCCAAAGATTAGTTCGACTACAGCGAGCGGAACGCTGTCTTCTGTAGCAATTGGAAGTGTCAGAACGCGCGTCGCCGGACTGAGCCCCTCGGTGGCGGCTGGATCAAGAATGGTAAGATCCGCATGGCGTGAACGAATAGCTTGACGTCCTCTTGTCACGACGTCGATCGGTAATTTCGTTGTCGTCCGTCCGGGACTGACAAATTCTTGTTTTCGAGGTTGCCAAAGATAGAACGCACATCGGAGGGCTCCGTAGATTTTCTTCAGCGATTCTTCGACCTCTTGGGCGTAAGCGCCGGGCGTCCGAGCCGCCGATTCCGAATTGCGCCGAATGGATCGAACTAGCTGCTTGAGTCTCGCGTCTCGCTCTTTTTGGATGATCGATTGCACAGCCGAATTCATACTCCGGCGAAGAAGTTCCCAATGAACAATTGACGGTTGATTGGTTTCCGCATGGATTGCGAAGACTTGCCGCGAGTCGCGACCACCGACCGCCATCAGGATCCAAGGAGCGAATCGTAGAACTTGTTCGGAGTCTTGAGCTTGGGACAATTCGTGAACAGCGGGAACCAGCTCGCGACGTCCGGCGACAGAAAACAGCGACCAGTTTCCTTCAATATTCACCCAGTAGCTTACTTGTGTCGCTTGAAGCAGTCGCCTGAAGGATTCCGCAGAACGGTCGGCGAAATCTCGAAAGGAAATTGAACCGACCATAAGCTCGGGGATTTCAGCAAGAATTGAGAAGATTGCAGGCTGTGTCATCGTGGTTGCATAAGGAGATCAAAACAAGTCAAATGGTCGGGATGTGAACACAGCTCGGTTAGCAACAAGCAAAGACGAAACTGCAGGAGGAGTCAAGTGATGGGAGCATTTGCTGGAAAGAAAGGGATCATTCTGGGCGTTGCCAATGATCGCTCCATCGCCTGGGCTATTGCCAAGCAAATCATGGAAGAGGGGGGGTTATGCGGTTTTTCGCATCTCCCGGATCGACCCGAGGATGACCGGCAAAAAAATCGCAATCGTGTCGAAAACTGCCTCAAAGGGTATGAATCGCGAGCGCCGTTCCTTGTTCCTCTGGATGTTCGCGATGATGCCCAGATCCAGGCGACGATGGAAGTGGCAAGAGAAAAGTTCGGGACGATTGATTTTCTCCTTCATTCTCTCGCGTTTGCCGACCGCAATGATCTTCTCAAGGATACGATCGAAACGAGTCGTGCGGGCTTCTTAATGGCGATGGAGATCAGCGCGTTTAGTTTGTTGGCCGTTGCCAATGCCGCCAAAGATATTTTTAGCCCGCAAGCGTCGATTGTCACAATGACCTATTTCGGCGGGGAAAAGTGCGTTCCCGGATACAATGTAATGGGAATCTGCAAGGCGGCGCTCGATGCATCTATGCGGTACCTTGCCTATGATCTCGGCCCGCGGAATGTGCGCGTGAATGCCATTAGCGCGGGGCCTCTCAAAACGCTCGCAAGCTCTGCGGTGGGTGCAGGCGAGATGACTCAGCTCTATGAATTCATGTCGCCGCTGGGAAGAAACATCACCCACGATGAAGTTGGGCGTGTTGGGGCGTTTCTTCTATCCGATCGATCCAATGGCATTACCGGCGAAATCATGCATGTCGACGGCGGTTACAATGCCATGGGTTCGCCAGGTCGCCTGCTTGAAAAAATCAAGCAAGCTAAATCCAAATAGCCCACGGACTAATCGAGCCGTAAATAGTGATGTCTCATGCCGAATCTGTAAGTACGGTCGGCACTTCCGAGTTTTGTAGCGCGATTCGCCTTGTTATTGAACGCTGCGCGGCCAATGAACCCGGGCGACCAACGGGAGCCCGGCATTTTTGAGCCANNTGAGCCACGCAACGATTTGCCAAAGATCATTAACTGTGCAGGATTGAATAAAAGGAAGTTATCGCTTCGAACTTTTCGGTAAACGAAACGGAAGGATGGAAAAGTGGATTCGGCAGATACGTTCGAGGACGGGTGGACCGACGAAGCATACATGCTTCGGGCTCTTGCCGAGGCCGCGCAAGCAGAACGGGAAGGGGAAGTCCCTGTCGGCGCAATCATTGTGCATCAAGGTGAGATCATTGCATCTGCCCATAACCAACGCGAGCAACTACGCGACCCAACGGCGCATGCGGAAATGATCGCAATCACGCAGGCTGCCGAAGCACTCGGTTCCTGGCGACTCATAGAATGCACGCTGTACGTGACGCTAGAGCCCTGCGTTATGTGTTCGGGCGCCATCCTTCAGGCTCGCATTCCGGACCTTGTCTTCGGAACATTGGACCCAAAAGGAGGGGGCGCGATGTCCGTGTTTTCATTGCTCAACGATTCACGCTTAAATCATCAGACATCGTTTCGACATGGTATTTGCCGAGATGAATCCGCCCAATNNTGCGGCTCAACGTCGCATGGGGAAGAAGTAAACGAAATCCCTTTGTTCAAGCAATGGACCGAGGGCTAGGATGTTTCCCGCTCAACTCCTTGACGGCCTGGTCTCGCCCCCCTACCCCAGTGATTGCCTTAATGCCGCTGTTACTTCGAGAGTTGCTGTTACTTCAAAAGTTGCTCAAGTTCCGCGACAAAGGACTCAAAGCGATCGAGTGCGATGTTAACCGGTACGGAGGACTTCATGTCCACGCCTGCGTCCCGCAAGAGTTCCAGCGGATCCTTGGAACAGCCGCTCTGCAGGAAACGCAGGTAGCGGGGGAGTGAGTCCGGTTTGTTGTGGAGCACGTCCTGACTGAGTGCAATTGCTGCTGAGAGGCCGGTGGCATATTTGTAAACATAGAACGAACGATAAAAATGCGGAATCCGCAGAGATTCTAATGACAAGATGTCATCGACGATAAAATCCGGACCAAAATAGGCTTCCAACAGGTTTCGATACGCATTGCGAATGGACGCCGTCGTAAGTGGCTCGCCGGCTTCTCCCATGGCGTGAATAATCTGTTCGAACTCGGCAAACATCGTCTGGCGAATAATGGTGGCACGAATTGAATCGATCTCTCGATTGATCAAATAGGCGCGGTCTTGGTCATCGCGAGCATGTTTCAGTAAGTGGTCGGCGAGAAGCTGCTCGTTAAATGTACTCGCAACCTCGGCAACAAAGATGGAATAATGGTAATACTCGTAGGTCCGATTTTGGGCGGAGTAGTACGAGTGCATCGAATGCCCGGCCTCATGGGCGAGGGTAAAAACATCCTCCAGCAGATCGGGGCGATAGTTCATCAAAATATACGGTTCGCCATCATACGTACCGTAGCTAAAGGCTCCACTTTGTTTCCCCTGGTTTGGATAGCGGTCGCACCACCTTCCGCGTAGCCCCTGTGCCAAATTGTCCACATACGAGGCCCCCATGGGGCTAAGCGATTGGAGTACGACTTCGACTGCCTGGTCCCAGGTTCGCTTGCGCGATTGCTGAGTTAGGATCGGGACGTAGGTGTCGTAATGATGAAGATCGCGAAGCTTCATTTTTGCGCGTCGAAGTTCTAGATACCGATAAACCGCAGGGAGTCGTGAGCGAACTGTGGAAATCAGCTGTTGATAGACAGACGCTGGGACTTGATCTGGAAACAATGCCGCATCAAGGGCCGAGTCGTAACCGCGAGCCCGAGCATAGTAAACATCTTTATGGACGCTGCCAGCGAGCGTTGCGGCCAGCGTATTTTCGTGCTTTTTGAACTCGGCGTAGTATTGTTCGAACGCGCGCTTGCGATAGCTCCGATCTGGGGACTGCAAACAAGTCATGAAACTGGCGCTCGTCAGTTCCATTTCGCGGCCGGTAGGATCCTTGATTTGGCCGAATTTTAGGTCCGAATCGAGCAATTGCCGAAAAGTCTTAGCCGCTGTTCCCGCCATCTCTCCTTGCATCGCCAACAACATTTCTTCTTTTTCGGACAATGTATGCGGCCGAAATCGGAGCCACCGAGTCAGCATTAAGGCGTAGGGCCGGAGCTTCTTATGCTTGAGAAATGTCGATAATTTCTTTGGGGGAATTGCCAGAATTTCGGGCCGAATGTAACTGGCGGCCTCGGAGGCTCGCGTGACAACGGCTTGGTATCGTGCCACCATTCCTTGGTAGAGCGCGTTCGACTGGTCCTCGGACAACCGGAGATATGCGTACGCGCCTAGACGTTCTGCAAGCCGGTCGACGCGTGCATCGAACTTCAAACAGTCGTGAATGGTTTCAGGACTGGATTGAAGGTTTCCAGCAAAACGGCGATATCCCGATAAACGCTTCTGAAGGACCGCTAAATCACGATCCCAGTCGGTGTCTAATGCGTATAGTTTAGATAGGTCCCAGGTGTCGCTTGCCTTGACGGCGGCACGTGGGGGGTTGCGACCCCGCATACGGCAGCTCCTTTGTTGCCCAATTACCCTAAGTCCTGCATGTGGAACAGCTCATCCGGAGCAGGCTCGTTTTCTTCAAAAATCCCTTGTCAAGGGGTGTATTTTGGAAATCTTCTCGGCTAAATTCGGATCTTCAATGGCATGAGCCGTTAGACCATTAAACTCTCAGGAAGATCGTTGGAAAATGGCATTAATTGCGATTCAATACAAACTTGTTCCCGAATCTCCAATTCTAGTGGCTGCAAATCGAGAGGAACGATACAACCGACTGAGTAATGTACCCATGATTCAATCGGGAAAGCCACGGGTCTTATGTGGAATCGACCGCGAGGCCAATGGAACCTGGCTGGGGGTTAACCAGAATGGGCTCTTTGTAGCCGTTGGGAACCGAAAAAAGGAGATGCCAGTCTTCATTTCGAGGTCCCGGGGTCTGCTATGTCTGGATATGCTCCGCACGGAAACGGCGACCGAAGCCCGCGATCTGTGCATGGAGGAAATCGCGACAGGCAAATATCATGGGGCAAACTTTATTTGTGCCGATAGCCAAACGGGCTGGGCGATCCACGCAGGGGACGATCTCAATACCGTTCAACTGCGGGATGGGCTTAATATCATTGCCGATCGCGACCTCAATGATCCCCATGATGCTCGCGTCGAGTTGGCTCAACGACTGTTCACACTCCAAACACTCGATTCGCCCGTGAAATTTCTGGCAATTGCCAGCAAAGTTTTCGCGCGAGCCCCCGCTGAGCCCGAGCGTCCAAATTGCGTGACACGCGGATCTGAGCGAGGTACCGTGAGTTCGACGTTGATCTCATTGGGTGACAAGCCGCGAGATGCAATCTATCAATACGCTGCAGGTTCTCCGGATCAGCATAAGTACGAAGATTTCTCGCCCCTATTGCGAGATATCCTCAGTCGTGGACTTCGAGAGATGCGCAGCCGCGCCAACGCGACCTAGTCGCCTGATATCGCGGCTTCGTAGTACAAAGCCGAGCGTATTACTTGCAGCGAGCCCTCGCCGCGAAACAAAACCGAGCGAGCGTCCGCGAAGTTGAGTTGAGAGATACCGCCGTTCGCACCCTGCTAGAGCAGGCTTTCTAGCAGTAATCGCATCTTGCGGACTTCCGAAGTATGGTCCGAGTCGGGCATTTCTCGAATATCGACACACAAGGCCCTGCGATATTGTACCCGCTGGAGCTGCGTAATGATTCGCCCGTATTCAATTTCGCCCTGCCCCACGCGGACTTGCAAGTTTCCACGGGTTGAATCGCGTAAGTGGACGTGATACACGTATTTCATGATCTTGTCGTAATTCCGGTTCGGAAAGGCGCCACACACGATGACGCTCGGATCGAAGGTAATTCCCAAACCTTTTACGTTGTCACAAAGTACTTGAATCGTGTCAGGGTCTTCAGACATGCGTCCGACTTGCATTAAGATGCTGACGAGCACCCCTTCTAGCGTTGCGATCTTTACCAACTCGCGTAACTGCTCAACCTCTTCATTGAAAGGCGTTCCTTGCTCGCTCGAGCGAATGGCGAGCGAAACGACCTTGGTGGCCTTGGCCAGTTTGCAGCAGGCTTCAAATTGACGAAGCTTTTCTTCCCAGGGGGCGTTAAAGCTAATAAAATAAGCGGCGAGGTCCAGCCGATGCGTGTCGCGACAAAGACGGATTACCTTCTCCAAGTTTTCGACAACATCGCTCGGCTTTAGCTGAGTGCCATCCTCGTCGATATGGATCGAGACTGCGGAATACTCAAGGTCTCCCAATCTCTCGATCGCCTCCACCAGTGGCATATCGGAAAAACATGCGGTCGAAGCGGCTACAAACACAATAGACTCCTAAAATATCATCCGAATGCGAGAGAATCGTGGCTGAGCGCCGCGAGCCGATTATCCTACAATCGGAAACACATTCGATCCAAGACGAGTATAGCGGAGTTCAACCATGTCCGTATCCCCAGACTCTCCCGGGGGACTCCCCAATCAATCCCATGTATCCCCGTCTCCAACACCCTATCCTACCTCAACCATGCAAACTTCAACACCGCAAACCATTGTTGTGCAAGCCCGTGAATCTAGTTTTACTCGCTGGTTTTCCTGGCTTGGCTGGATGGGGCTCTTGCTCTGTATCCCAATCATTTCGGGGATGGCTGCCAAGTATCGAGACTATTTCGACCGTTCCGAAGGGATCTCAGAAAAGTTTCATTCCGGTAGCGAAACTAGTCAAGACAAAATTGCCGTGATTGATATTAGCGGGACCATCTTGGATGGAGACGGTTTCGTCAAAAACCAAATTGATCGGGTAAGAAACGACAAGAATGTCAAGTCGATCGTTGTACGAGTTAACTCTCCGGGCGGGACAGTTACCGGGTCCGACTTCATTTATCACCATCTCCAGAATCTCCGTAAAGACCGGGCGATTCCTCTGGTGGTCAGCATGGGAAGTTTAGCAGCTAGCGGCGGCTATTACGTTTCCATGGCGGTCGGTGACGAAAAGGATGTCATTTTTGCCGAGCCCACCACAACGACCGGTTCCATCGGCGTCATCATTCCACATTACGATGTCAGTGGTTTAATGGACCGCATGGATGTGCGCGATGACTCGATCGTGAGCCATCCAAGAAAACAACTCTTGAGCATGACCAAAAAACCGAACGACGAAGATCGAGCTGTCTTGCAAAAGTATGTGGACGAATCCTTTGTGCGATTTAAGGAGATTGTTAAATCAGGGCGCCCTGCCTTCCGCGATCATCCGGAAAAGCTGGATGTCCTGGCAACGGGTGAAATCTTCAACGCCGAATCCGCACTCCAAAATGGACTTGTCGATCGGCTCGGATTTATTGAAGATGCCATCGCACGAGCTGCAGAATTGGCAAGCCTCGATCCAACGCAAGTTCGCATTGTCGAATATAAGCCACCCGTCACGATCCTGGATGCACTGGCTGCCCAGCAGTCGCGAATGAGTACGCAAGAGCAACTCATGACCCTGTTTGTACCCAGGGCCTATTATTTGTTCACATCTTTCCCCGTGATCGTGGACGCAAGACGATAGACCGCTCGATGCCGATCCTCCGGCATTCCTCACTCTTCTTTCCTCCCCTCCCCCGCGTCTTCGGGACAAAATGTCTCCTGTTTTTCTCCCTTCTCCCCCGTCTGCAGGGGGAGAAGGGTTGGGGATGAGGGGGG
>CXWJ01034639.1_pt1 | contig 10279 bp, 5 predicted proteins | sample 590841 | NCBI WGS metagenome assembly CXWJ01 (sample SAMEA3498367, study PRJEB10139) | wastewater metagenome | biome: wastewater treatment plant; material: activated sludge | place: Austria | collected 2015-01-21 | reverse complement strand
ACGAGTTCGAGCGAGGTCTCGATCGCCTCGTCGGTGCCGGCGGCGTCGATCGCGACGGTGACCTCCTGCGGCGCGGCGGCGCGCATCCGGTCGATGAGCCCATCACCGTACGCGACGGGCGTCGCGCCGAGTTCGCGGATGCGGTCGAACCTGCGCTCCGAAGAGGTGGCGACGACGGTGGCGCCCCACAGGCGCGCGTATTGGATCGCAGCCTGGCCGACCGACCCCGATCCGCCGTGCACGAGCAGGGTGTCGGCCGGGCCGACAGCCAGCGAGCGCAGGGCCTGGTAGGCGGTGCCGACCGGGATTCCGAGGGCCGCACCCTCCGCGGCGCTGAGCTGCGGCGGCCGGGGCTGGACGTTCTCGGCTCGGACGACGATCTCCGACGCGTAGGCGCCGGACACGCCGAACACGACCACGGCATCGCCGACCCGGAAGCCGTCGACCTCGGCGCCGACCGCGGTCACGATCCCCGCGGCGTCCGNNTCCCCGCGGCGTCCGAGCCGACTCGCCGGGGCTCGGTGAGCGGATCCGACGCGCGCAGGCCGGTCCGCAGCTTCCAGTCGATCGGGTTGACGCCTGCAGCCTCGACGCGCAGGGCGATCTCGCCGGCGCCCGGCACGGGGGCCGGAATCTCGATCAGGGTGAGGACCTCGGGTCCTCCGAATTCGGTGTACGCGATCGCTGAAGCCATGTCGGGGCCAACCTCTCTCATCGGGGGGACTATTCCCGCAGCGACTTCTGGATGCGCGGGAGGGAGACCGGCTCCGCGGTGCCCAGGTGCTGGGCGAACAGGCTGACCCGGTATTCCTCGAGGAGCCAGCGCGTGCGCGTGAGCGCCGGGGTCGCGTCGACGGGAAGCGGGATGGATCCGCCCGCTTCGGCGAAGATCGCCGCCGCCCGCTCGAGCTCGGTCATCCGCTNNATCGGTCATCCGCTGCCGGTCGCGGCCGGCGTTGTCCGACAGCCCGTCCACCCGCTCCCGGGCCCCGCGCAGGTAGCGCGGCATGTGCGCGAGCCGGGCCAGACCGGTTCGCGAGATGAACCCCGGGAAGACCAGGCCGGCGAGCTGTCCCTTGACGTCGTTCAGTGCGCCCAGGAGCGTGAGCGAGTTCTGCGCGCGCACCGCGCGGTCGGCATCCCGAGCGCCGGTGAGGATGCGGGCGGCCAGCGACACGGTCTGGAACGTCTCGTCGACCACGACGGCCGACAGCGCGTCGCGGACCCGTTCGAACTCCGCGCGGGAGCGGACGGCTCCGCCCCCGCCCGTGCGGGCCAGGACGGCATCCGCCACCGCGACGCGGGCGTCTTCGACGAGAGCCTTCGCGGAGGGGTAGGGGGAGGCGGCCAGAGCGAGCTTCTCGGGAGCGGTGAGGTGCTCGAGCACGTAGGACGCGGGGGAGGGCACCGCAAGCAGCAGGAGACGGCGGATGCCGGTGCGCGTCGCGCGTTCGGACGCCTCGGGTGTCGTCTCCACGCGCAGCGCGACGCTCGAGCCCTCGTCGACCAGTGCGGGGTAGCCGCGGACGATGCCGCCGGCGACCTTCGTGTCGACGACCTCGGGCAGGGTGTCGAAGTCCCAGGCGGTCAGGCCGGTGCGCGGGGTGATTCCGGTCGCGGCGGCATCCGCGGGTCGAAGCGCCGACAGATCCGGCGTGAGCCGTGCCGTGTCGCGCCGCTCGCCCGCCGACCGGCTGACCGACTTCTCCACGGATGTGCGGGCGCGATCACCCAGCCGCTGCTGCAGCGCGGCGAGGTCGCGATCGCTGCCGACGGCGCGCCCCCGCTCGTCGACCACGCGGAACGAGACCTTCAGGTGCGCGGGCACCCGTTCGAGTTCGAAATCGGACGCGGTCACGGGCTGGTTCGCCACCCGCTGGATCCGGGTCGCCAGCGCGTCGCGCAGCGATGCGGGAGGCAGACCCTCGTGCGCTTCGGGCCCCATCCCCTCGAGCTCCTCCGCGAACTTCGCGGCCCAATCGGCGGCGGGCACGACGTGGCGGCGGATCGCCTTGGGCAGCGCGCGCAGCAGCGCCGTGATCATCTCGTCGCGCATCCCCGGCACCTGCCAGTCGAAGCCCTCCGGGCGCACCTGCGCGAGCAGGGCGAGCGGCACGACCGCGGTCACGCCGTCGTCTGCCGCGCCCGGCTCGAAGCGATAGGTGAGCGAAAGCACCTGGTCGGCCTGCCGCCAGCGAGCCGGGAACGCGCGCTCGTCGGCGCGCGCGGCGTCGTCGAGGAGGTCGGCCTCGGTCATGTCGAGCAGGCGGGGCGTTCGAGTCGCGGCATCCCGCCACCACGCCTCGAACGAGCGCACATCGAAGACGTCGCGGGGGATGCGCGCGTCGTAGAACGCGAACACCGCCTCGTCGCCGACGAGGATGTCGCGGCGGCGCTCGCGCTCCTCGATCTTCTCGAGCCGCCGGCGCAGTTCGAGGTTGCGCCGCTCGAACGCGGTCAGTCGCTTGTCGAGCGAGGCAGGGTCCCACTCGCCCTCCACGAGCGCGTGCCGGAGGAACAACTCGCGCGCGAGCGGCCGGTCGAAGCGGGCCAGCTGGGCGCGGCGCCGGGGGATGATCTCGACCCCGAACAGGGTCACCTTCTCGTAGACGGATGCCGCCCCCGCCGCTTTGGACCAGTGCGGCTCGCTGAGCTGGCGCTTGGCGAGGTCGCCGGCGAGCGACTCGGCCCAGGCCGGGTCGACGGCCGCGACCGTGCGGGCGAACAGGCGCGAGGTCTCGACGAGCTCGGCGGCCATCACGGCCGTCGGACGCTTCTTGCGCAGCCCCGACCCCGGGAAGATCGCGAACCGCGCGCCGCGCGCGCCGACGTACTCGCCGCCCTGGGGACCACGTTTCGACTCGCTTCGCTCGCTCAACGATCGAGCTGAGGAGGTGCGCTCGTCGAGGATGCCGATGTGCGAGAGCAGACCGCTGAGGATCGCCTTGTGCAGGTCGTCGGGATCGGCGGTGCTCTCCGTGTCGTCGGTTCGCCGCGCGCCGACGAGCGTGCGCAGCTGGCGGTGCACATCCACCCACTCGCGCACGCGCACGTAGTTGAGGTGCTCCGAGCGGCAGAGGCGCCGGAACGCGCTCGAGCCGAGGGCGGCCTGCTGTTCCTGCAGATGGTTCCAGAGGTTCAGGAGAGTGACGAAATCGCTCGTCGGATCCACGAATCTCGCGTGCAGGCGGTCGGCCTCCTCGCGGCGCTCCTCGGGGCGCTCACGCACGTCCTGGATCGACATGCCCGCCACGATCGCGAGCACGTCCGGCTGCACGCCGATCCGCTTCGCCTCGATCAGCATGCGCGCGAAGCGGGGATCGATCGGCAGGCGCGAGATCTCGCGGCCCAGATCGGTGAGGCGAGCGGCGGTGCCCTCGCCGCGGCCCGGCATCCGCACGGCCCCGAGCTCCAGGAGAAGGTCGATCGCCGCTTTCACGCCGCGCGAGTCGGGCTTGGTGAGGAAAGGGAAGGCCGTGATGTCGCCGAAGCCGAGCGAGAGCATCTGCAGGATGACCGACGCCAGGCTCGTGCGCAGGATCTCGGGCTCGGTGAACTCCGGACGCTTCTGGAAGTCCTCTTCGGAGTACAGCCGGATCGCGATGCCCGGGCTCGTGCGGCCGGCCCGGCCCGAGCGCTGCTGGGCGGAGGCCTGCGAGACGGCCTCGATCGGCAGCTGCTGGATCTTCGTGCGCGCGCTGTAGCGCGAGATGCGGGCGGTGCCGGTGTCGACGATGTACCGGATGCCGGGGACCGTGAGGCTCGTCTCGGCGACGTTGGTCGCCAGGATCACGCGGCGGCGGACGCCGGCCAGGCTCGACCGCTCGAAGACCCGGTGCTGCTCCGCTGCGCTGAGGCGGCCGTAGAGCGGGAGCACTTCGGTGGGAGCGGCATCCTTCGCGTACATGCCGCGCACGGCATCCATCGCGTCGCGGATCTCCGCCTCGCCCGGCAGGAACACCAGGACATCGCCCGGAGCTTCGCGATCGAGTTCGCGCAGGGCGGCGGTGATGCCGTCGACCTCGTCGGCCGCGGCGTCCTCGGGCCCTCGGTGGCGGATCTCGACGGGGTAGGTGCGCCCCGAGACCTCGATGATCGGCGCGGGCGTGCCGTCGGAATCCGCGAAATGCTTCGCGAAGCTCTCGGGATCGATCGTCGCGCTGGTGACGATCACGCGCAGATCGGGGCGCTTCGGGAGGATCTGCGTCAGATACCCGATAAGGAAGTCGACGTTGAGCGACCGCTCGTGTGCCTCGTCGACGATGATCGTGTCGTACCGGCGCAGCAGCCGGTCGCGGTGGATCTCGTTGAGCAGGATGCCGTCGGTCATGAGGGCGACGCGGGTGTCGTCCTGCACTTTGTCGGTGAAGCGCACCTTGTAGCCGACCGTCGTGCCGAGGGGCACCTCGAGCTCTTCGGCGATGCGCTCGGCGATCGTGCGGGCGGCGATCCGTCGCGGCTGCGTGTGAGCGATGCGCGTGCGCCCGAGTTCGAGGCAGATCTTCGGCAGCTGCGTCGTCTTGCCCGAGCCGGTCGCCCCGGCGACGATCACGACCTGGTGGTCGCGGATCGCGCGCGCGATCTCGTCGCGCGCGGCGCTGACGGGCAGCTCCGGCGGATACGAGATGACGGGTTCGGGTGCGGGCATAGCCTTCGATCGTACCGAGCCGCCGGTCCTTCGGTCTCGCCGCGCTCTCGGAGGTTCGGCTGCGCGGTCGGAGGGCTGGCCGCGCAAAGTCTCGAGAGGCGCATTGAACTTCCGGTTCACACACGACCGGGCCCCCGGATCTGCCGTGTGAACCGCAAGTTCATTGCGGACTGATCGTCTCGATGCCGTGTGAGCCGGAAGTGTAATGTCGCTCGGTGGTCCTCCGGAGGGTGTGAGCCGGAAGTGTAATGTCGCTCGGTGGTCCTCCGGAGGGTGTGAGCCGGAAGTTCAATGCGCTCCCGGGGCAAGCGCGCGCGGCCGACCGCAGAGTCGACCGGGCGACGGGCGCGCGGCGAAATGTCGGGCGTCGCCCCTACAGTCCCCGCATGCGCAGCGCCGAGCCTCTCGAAGCCATCACACCCATGCACCCCTTCGAAGCACTGGCCGAGCCCGCCCGACGACGGATCATCGATGTCCTCGCCAGCGGTGAGCATACGGCCGGCGAGCTGGCGGCAGTCGTGGGGGAGGAGTTCCGAATCAGCCGCACCGCCGTCTCCAAACACCTGCGGATCCTCCGCGACGCGGGGTTCATCGACGTCCGCGGTGACTTCCAGTGGCGCTGGTATCGGCTCACCTCCGACGGTCTCGATCACCTCGAGGCTGTCGTGGCGGACATCCGCCGAAAGTGGACCCTTCGAATCGGATGGGACGACGAGCTCTGCTCCGAGTCGGACCCGCTCGCCGGCTTCACCCGCCCTGTGCCCCGGAAGGGCCCGGGCCGACCCCCGCGCCGAGGTCGACGGGGGCAGCAGACCTCACCGCCGATCGCGAGCGAGCCCGACCAGGGCTGGGCGAGAGGCTCCTAGGCTGGAACCATGACGATCCCCACGGTCCAGCTCAACGACGGCTACGACATCCCCCAGCTCGGCTACGGCGTGTTCAAGGTCCCGCCGGCCGACACCGAGCGCGCGGTCTCCGAGGCCCTGGCGGTCGGGTACCGGCACATCGACACTGCGGCCATCTACGGCAACGTGGAGGGCGTCGGTGCGGCGATCGCCCGCAGCGGCATCCCGCGTCGGGAGCTCTTCGTCACCACGAAGCTCTGGAACGACCGGCACGACGGCGACGAGCCGCACGACGCGATCCGCGAGAGCCTCGACAAGCTGGGGCTCGAGCAGGTCGACCTCTACCTCGTGCACTGGCCGACTCCGGCCAGGGACAACTACCTGCACGCGTGGGAGAAGCTGATCGAGCTGCGCGAAGCGGGGCTGACGCGCAGCATCGGCGTCTCGAACTTCCTCGTGGCGCATCTCGAGCGCATCGTCGCCTCGACCGGCGTCGTTCCCGCGGTCGACCAGATCGAGCTGCACCCGGCCTACCAGCAGCGTGACGTGACCGACTGGGCGGCGTCCCAGGGTGTGCGGATCGAGGCGTGGGGGCCGCTCGGGCAGGGCAAGTACGACCTCTTCGGCATCCCGGCGGTGGGGGACGCGGCATCCGCGCACGGCAAGTCGCCCGCGCAGGTCGTGCTGCGCTGGCACCTGCAGAAGGGGTTCATCGTGTTCCCCAAGTCGGTGCGCCGCGAGCGGCTCGAGGAGAACCTCGACGTGTTCGACTTCGCGCTGTCGGATGCCGAGATGAGCGCGATCGATGCGCTCGACCCCGGCGACGGCAGCGGTCGCGTCAGCGCCCATCCCGACGAGGTCCACTGACCGACCGGCGGGGGAGCAGGTCGCGGACGTAACGTGGACGCGTGAACCCGCGGCTCGAATCCTCCGCCAGCCCGTACCTGCGCGCGCACGCCGGCAACCCCGTGGCCTGGTACCCCTGGGGTGAGTCCGCTTTCGCCGAAGCGCGACGGCGCGACGTGCCCGTGCTCGTCTCGATCGGGTACTCGACATGCCACTGGTGCCACGTGATGGCGCGCGAGTCGTTCGCCGATCCCGCGACCGCCGAGGCGATCAACCGGGACTTCGTCGCCGTGAAGGTCGACCGTGAAGAGCACCCGCAGGTGGATGCCGCCTACATGGCCGCCGCGGCGGCCTTCACCCCGCACCTCGGCTGGCCGCTGACGGTGTTCGCGACGCCGCACGGTCGTCCGTTCTACGCCGGCACCTACTTCCCTCCCGAGCCGCGCTCGGGCATCCCGTCGTTCGCGCAGGTGCTCTCCGCCGTGCATGAGGCGTGGACGCAGCGCCGCGCACAGGTCGACGGCACCGCCGAGGCTGTCGCCTCTGCGCTCGCCGAAGCCGGGGCGGCGGCATCCGGAGACGGCGCGCTCCCGTCGCTCGACGACCTCGCCCGCGCCGCCGCCGCGATCGAGGCGCGCGAGGACGCGAAGTTCGGCGGATTCGGCGGCGATGACCCCGCCGCGCCCAAGTTCCCGATCGCGACCGCGCTGCGGTTTCTCCAGACCCGGGCGATCCGTGACGCGAACCCCGCGGCATCCGCCGTCGCCCACCGTGCGCTGGCCGCGATGGCGGCCTCACCGCTTCGCGATGCGGTGGAGGGCGGGTTCTTCCGCTACGCCACGCGCCGCGACTGGACGATCCCGCACTACGAGCGGATGCTGACCGACAACGCCCAGCTGCTCGAGGTCGCCGTCGACGCGGGCGACGCACCGACCGCCCGCGGGATCGCACGCTTCCTCGTGGACGTGCTCCAGCAGCCCGACGGAGGATTCGGCGCCGCACAGGATTCCGAGTCGTGGATCGACGGCGACCGCAGCGAGGGCGGCTACTACGAACGGGATGCCGCTGCCCGGTCGTCCCTGGAGCCGCCGGCGGTCGACGGCAAGGTCGTGACGGGGTGGAACGGGCTCGCGATCGGGGCGCTCGCGCGCGCCGGGGCGCGGCTGGAGGATCACGAGTGGATCGACGCCGCCCGCTGGGCCGCCGATGCCGTCGTCGGCGCCAACGCGCGCGCCGACGGGTCGCTCGTGCGCGCTTCGCTCGATGAGATCCCCTCCACGGCGGCTGCCACGCTCGCCGACTACGGTCAGTTCGCCACCGGGCTCGTCGCGCTCGCGGTCGCCACCGGCGAGGTCGCCTACGCCCGGCGCGCCCGCGACCTCGTGCGCGCATGCGTCGCCGAGGACGGCGAGCTGCAGACGCCCGGTGGGGGTGACCCCGTGCTGGCCGCGCAGGGCGTGGCCGCTCCGGATGCCGCCTCCGACGGCGACGAGCCGTCCGGGTACGCCGCGGTGGCCGAGGCTGCTGCGGCGCTGTGGACGCTCGGCGCGAGCGATGACCTGCGGGCCGTCGCGGAGCGGATCGTCTCCCGCCATGCGTCTGCCGCGCTCGCCCAGCCGCTCGCGTATGCGGCCATGCTGCGGGTGGCGGCGTCCCTGGCGATGCCTCCGCGCCAGCTGGTGGTGGTCGGCGTGCCGCTCGAGGGGCCTCTCGTCGCTGTCGCTCGGGCGAACCCCGCAGACGTGGTCGCGCTCGTGACGCCGATGCAAGCCGCATCCTGGGCCGAGGCCGGGTTCGCGCTCTTCGCGGGAAAGATCGCCCTCCACGGGATGCCGACCGCCTACGACTGCCGGGATTTCTCGTGCCGGCTGCCCGTCACCGATGCGAGAGAGCTCGCGGGGTGAGGCTCAGATCCAGCCCGGCATCCAGTTGTGGGCGCGCCAGAAGTCGTACGGCACCGACGTGGCGGTGAGGATCGGATACCAGAACGCCGACAGCACGACCACCACCGCCAGGAAGACGAGCACCATCCGCTGTCCGCTCGCGCGACGGTAGGCGTCGTCGTCGGGCGCCCCGGCGATGTCGCGCAGGGCGAACGTGAGGGCCAGCAGAAGGAACGGCAGCATCGCGATCGAATAGAACTGGAACATCGTGCGCTCGGGGTACAGCAGCCACGGAGCATAGGTGAACCCGACGCCGGTGAGCACGAGCGCGAACCGCCAGTCACGGGTGCGCACGAACCGGTACACGAGGTACAGCACGGCCGCTACAGCGGCGTACCAGATCAGCGGGTTGGGCATGCTGTAGATGTTCTCGACGCACCCGTTCGCCGCGCCGCAGCCGCCTTCGCCCTGCGGCGTCGACTCGTAGAACATCGAGGTGGGCCGCAGCAGCAGCGGCCAGTGCCATGCGGGACTCGCGTATCCGTGAACGGTGGTCAGCCCGACGTGGAAGTCGTAGATCGCGCGGTGATAGGTCCACAGGCTCTGCAACGCCGGCGGCACCCACGACCAGAACCCGGTCACGGGCGCATCCGCCGCGGACTGCCGTCCGTACCCGTCGTCGGTGATGAGCCAGCCGATCCACGAGGAGAGGTAGACCACGAAGGCGACCGGGACCAAGAGCGCGAACGTGGCCGGCCCCTGACGGAAGGCGGCATCCGTCGGCCAGAATCCGATCCCGGCGCGTCGGCGGGCCAGCGCATCGGTGACCACGAGGTAGATGCCGAGCCCGGCGATCGCGTACAGCCCCGACCACTTGACCGCCGTGGCGGCGCCCGCCGCCGCGCCGGCCGCGATGATCCACGGCCGGTTCCACAGCACCGGACCCCACGCCGGGGCCTTGCCGTCCTGCATCCGGGCCGCCACGAGTGCGGCGAGCCGGTCGATGTGCGTCCGCCGGTCGAGCAGCACGAACCAGAACGCCAGCAGCAGGAAGAACGTCAGGAAGACGTCCAGCAGGGCGACGCGGCTCATCACGATCGCGAGGCCGTCGATCGCCATCAGCAGGCCCGCGACGGTGGCGAACGGCACCGAGCCGGTCATCGCCTTCGCGACGAGATAGAGCACGAGGACGGTCGCCGTGCCGATCAGCGCCGTCGTGATCCGCCACCCGAACGACGAATCCGCGCCGAACAGCGCCATGCCGATCCCGATCAGGAACTTGCCCAGCGGCGGGTGCACGACGAAGCTCCCGGTCGGCGAGAACGTGTCGGTCTCTCCCGCGAGGAAGCCCTCGTTCGCGCCGTCCGGCCAGGTCGCCGCGTAGCCGAGCACCCACTGGGTCCAGGCGTCCTTGACGTAATACGTCTCGTCGAACACGAACGCGTGCGGATGCCCGAGATTCCACAGGCGGAGGATGCCGGCGAGCACCGTCACCAGCGCGGGGGCGAGCCAGGCCCACCGGCGCGCGAGCCGCGGATCGGCGGCGACCCGCGCGGTCCACCGGACGTAGAACGACGGCCGCGTCTCGGGAAGGAGAGGAGCCGTCACGGGCTCCAGCCTAGGGTGGGAGGGTGATCATCCTGGCCGCGACCCCGATCGGCAACCTCGGCGACGCCTCGCGGCGACTGGTCGAGGCGCTGGAGGGGGCGACCGTGATCGCGGCCGAAGACACGCGCACGACGCAGCGGCTTCTGGCAGGCCTCGGCGTCGCGAATCGCCCGAGGTTGATCGCCCTGCACGACCACAACGAGAAGGAGCGCGCCGGCGAGATCGTCGCCCTGGCCCGCGATCGGGACGTGCTCGTGCTCAGCGACGCCGGCACGCCGACGGTCAGCGACCCGGGGTACGGCCTCGTCGCCGCTGCGGCCGCCGCCGGCGTCGCGGTCACGGTGATCCCCGGCCCGAGCGCCGTGCTGGCAGCCCTTGCCGTCTCGGGGCTTCCGACCGACCGGTTCACGTTCGAGGGCTTCCTGCCGCGCAAGCCCGGAGAGCGGCGG
>CXWJ01019454.1_pt1 | contig 10280 bp, 3 predicted proteins | sample 590841 | NCBI WGS metagenome assembly CXWJ01 (sample SAMEA3498367, study PRJEB10139) | wastewater metagenome | biome: wastewater treatment plant; material: activated sludge | place: Austria | collected 2015-01-21 | reverse complement strand
GATTGGGGGCACGCAGCTTGCGTGACAAGACAACATCCAACTCTCCACCCAGTTCACGAGCCACTACAGCTCCGGTAACCACTCCTCCTCGCGGAATAGCGAGTACAAGTGGGTTCTTGCACTCGTAATCACGCAACAACTCCGCCAACTGGCGAGCGGCATCTTCCCGATCACAAAACATGGCAAGGTTAATCCGATTTGACTTCCGTATGTATGTCTACCTAGACGTAGATAAGCAGCACGCCGTATGCCAATTGCTTCCTCGATCCTGATTCCGTGTGGGTGAGTCTCCCTTACCCTCTCAGTACTTCTTACCACTCTGACAGTTTCGCCATCGACGCAAGAGCATTACAAGCCGTGCGTTCGGGCACGTAAGGTGTGCCTATCCGCACGCGAGCATGGCATGAGCGTTCTCCTGCCCCACCACCGGACGTCGTGTTCCAATGGCATGCGGAGTGCAATCTATCGGCAATAGAGTCTATGGTCATCAGCAAGATTTAGTGCTGTGGAATCTGACCTCCAGAAACGTCCAAGTGCAGCTATTTGGCGAACCAGATAATGACAGCGATTAACAACAGAAAGACTTATATCCAGTGGTTTTCTGACCTGACACTCCAAGATGTTCCGTCTGTCGGGGGCAAGAATGCGTCTCTCGGTGAAATGGTGCGCGAGCTAACCAAAGCCGGGGTCCGCGTCCCGAATGGCTTCGCCGTCACTGCCGCAGCGTACCGAGAATTTTTGTCGCAAGGCGGCCTTGAGGAAAGAATACGCGACACGCTCGATGGGTTGGACACGCAAGACATCGAGGACTTGCAATCACGAGCTACTCGCGTGCGGCACGCGATCATCGCTACTCCTTTTCCAGCCGATTTAAACGACGCAATTCTCGACGCCTATGTAAAACTAGGAAATGCTCAAGCTAACGGAGTCGCTGTGGCTGTACGCAGTAGTGCAACGGCCGAAGATCTTCCCGATGCAAGCTTTGCCGGACAGCAGGAGACTTATCTCAATGTGCAGGGCCAAGCAGCTTTACTCGACGCGTGCCGACGCTGCTTCGCTTCGCTGTTTACTGATCGTGCTATTTCCTATCGGGCGGACAAAGGGTTCGACCATTTCAAGATCGGGCTTTCGGTCGGAGTGCAACTGATGGTGCGTTCTGATCTGGCGAGTTCGGGAATCATGTTCACGATTGATACCGAAACTGGTTTTCGGGATGCGGTGCTAGTGACATCCTCGTACGGTTTGGGAGAGACGATCGTACAAGGTTCTATCAATCCAGATGAATTTGTCGTCTTCAAGCCAACGCTCGCGGCGGGTTTCCGGCCCATATTGCGAAAAAAGCTGGGCACCAAAGAATTCAAGCTGGTTCTCGATGTAGGCGGCAGCAAGATGGTCAAAACTGTTCCCGTACCCACTGCTGACAGAAGGCGTCTCTCCCTGACCGACGATGAGGTGCTGACATTATCCCGATTGGGATGCCGAATTGAGGAGCATTACAGCCGTCAACAAGGGCGTTATTGCCCGATGGACATCGAATGGGCCAAGGACGGAAAGTCCGGTGACATTTACATCGTGCAGGCGCGCCCCGAAACCGTTCAAGCGAGCCGAAATCGTGATGTGCTGGAATCGTATCACTTGCAAAAGCGCGGCAAGGTCCTGGCCACTGGGCAAAGTGTCGGAGAGAGGATTGGCCAGGGTCCAGTGCGCGTAATTGAAGATATTCAACAACTTAAAACATTCCGGGAAGGAGAGGTGCTAGTTGCGGATAAAACCAACCCCGATTGGGAGCCGGTCATGAAAAAGGCGTCTGGGATCGTGACTAACCGCGGCGGCCGAACATGCCACGCTGCTATCGTTAGTCGAGAGCTTGGATTGCCTGCGATTGTGGGTACGTTGCATTGCACTGAAGCGCTCGAGAATGGGCGGGAAGTTACGGTTTCTTGCGCCGAAGGCGAAACCGGATTCGTTTACGATGGGAAATTGGATTTTTCCGTCGAGAGGATCCAACTAGGTAGTCTTGGCCGACCGCGGACCAAGATCATGCTGAATGTAGCCAACCCTAATGAAGCCTTTTCGCTCTCATTTCTGCCTAACGATGGAGTCGGCTTAGCACGGATGGAATTCATCATCGCCAACTCGATCGCTATCCATCCATTGGCGCTGTTGCACTATGAGCAGTTGGTTGATCCTTCGATTAAGGCCCGTGTCGACGAACTTACTGCCGAATATGACGACAAGCCGCAATTCTTCGTCGACCGTTTGGCCGAAGGCGTAGCGATGATCGCGGCCGCATTTTATCCCAAGGACGTCATTGTGCGGTTGAGCGATTTTAAGTCGAATGAATATGCGAACTTGATCGGAGGTAGGCAGTTCGAACCGGTCGAGGAAAATCCCATGCTAGGGTTTCGCGGCGCGTCACGCTATTACGATCCTAGTTTCCGCGATGCCTTTGGGCTGGAATGTCAGGCGATCAAGAAGGTGCGTGCAGAAATGGGACTGACGAACGTCAAGATTATGGTTCCGTTTTGTCGCACGGTGAGAGAAGGTCAACAAGTGCTCGGCATCATGGTCGAGCAGGGACTTGAGCGGGGGAAAGATGGTCTGGAAGTCTACGTAATGTGCGAGATTCCCAGCAATGTTATCTGCGCCGAAGAATTTGCGGAAATCTTTGATGGCTTCTCGATCGGCTCGAACGATTTGACTCAATTGACACTGGGCGTCGATCGCGATTCGGAAATTGTGGCCCACGTATTCGACGAACGAGATCTGGCAGTCAAACGGTTGATCACGACAGTGATCGGCGCGGCGCGAAGTGCACACCGCAAAATCGGCATTTGCGGGCAAGCGCCGAGCGACTATCCGGAATTCGCAGAGTTCCTTATCCGCGAGGGAATCGACAGCATTTCGCTAATTCCAGATGCAGTCATCAAGGCGACCGCGAGAATTCTACAACTAGAACAGTCGCTCTCCCAAAGTGGCACTCCATCCTGAGTGAGCACAACCATTGTGCTGCGCAGCTTGCCTAACGTGTGCCATTAAGGGATCGAAACAATACATCATAAGATGCTCGTTGTTATTACTTAGCTAGCCTCGTCGTCTGTTAACTGTAGCAGTAGTTGCAATGCTGAAAGTAGTTTCGGCATTCGGTTTCGGTGAACAGGTCGAGGGCCTTGCCGCAGAGGCTCCAGAGTTTTTCCGTAGTTCGCTCGGCGCCATCGCGAAGCATTTTTATGAACTTGAGGAAGACCAACTCGATCGGGTTGAGATCGGGTGAATGAGGCAGGTAACGCACGGTCGCTCCGGTAGCTTCGATGACGGAAATGATCCCATTCCCTTTGTGACTGGAGAGATTGTCCATCACCACACATCGCCTGGCCGGAACCCTCCCTTGATGGCGATAGAGGTAAGTGAAGAACGGTCGAGTCGCCAGGCTGCAATCGATTTAGGGAGAAGTGCCGCAATCCGGATTCGGTGGCGCTCGACTATGTTCCGGCAACGGTTGGTTTGATGAGGTATTTCAGGGTTCAGATCGCTCAGGCATCCCGGTCTGAGAAACGGTACGAGGTTCCGGCAAAAATAACTGGTGTCACCAGTGGATGCGTCGTCGAGTTTAGAAATGCCTTCCTGGCACTGACGCAGTCAAGATGGTGGAAGCCGGCAGGACCGCCACCCCGACTGCCGTTACTTGTTGTTTCTAAGGGGTGTGGGGTGTTGACGAATATCACGGGCAATGAGTTTTGGGGGCTTTCTGTGCGTCCCGGCCTCGCCGGAGAAACCAGCCGGCCATTGCAAACATTAATAGCATCGGAGTCGCCGGTTCGGGAGCGATTGCTGCTTCAGAAACGGATAGGGTTGTGCCTGTCCCGATTTGTTTGCGCCACACGACGTAGTCGGCCGCGTCGACGATGCCATTGCCGTTGCCATCGGCTCCGCTCCCCGACGGACTCACTGCATTGCCAAACGTGGATTTCCACTCGTCCTGGTCCGCCGCATTTACCGTGCCGTTGCCGTCGTAGTCGCCCAAGAGAGGCAGCGTGAAAAGACGAACGTCATTGCCGTTTCCAGCAAAATAGTCGATGAAAACGTCCAGTCCGGAAGTTGGATCATTGAACACGAACGAATTCTGCGGCATCGCTTCAAACATGCCCGTGCGGTCACCAGTGATGCTCATGATCAGAAATTCCATGCCACGTTCGAGATCAAATTCAGTCGGCAAGAATGAACTGCCTGATGCCACGGAAGCCACCAGCGTGCCGGCGAGTGTTGCATTTCCGGAAATCGTGACATTGTCGAAGTGGTCGGGCGTGGCCCCGTCAAGATGGACTTCGAACTCTCCGGTAACTGTTTGCTCGTAGTCGCCGTTGATAAGATAGGGCCCGGCCGTGCCGCCAGCAAAAAAGCTGCTGCGACCGGGCGCCAGTGTGCCGGCGTTCAGGACATCGGCATTTAACTGCCCGGGCGCCCCGAAGCCAAACCCACCTCCAGCAAGACGGCCCGTGGACTTGACATCGACCAACGGCGTGTTAACCACTGCGCCGGCGAATAACGCAAGTTCACCACCCACGATAGTTTTCTCAGTGATGTTTGCAACGCTGGAACTAAACAACGTGGCAGAAGCGGTGCTGTGCTCGATGTTGAGGATTCGGGCCTCGACGGAAGCATTTGAACCCACCACATCGTTGTCGGGAGTGACCAAGAGACTTCTCTGGCCGTGCGCGTCCACTGGCACGTTCAGGTTTATTTCGTCAGCGATTAGACCACCGTGCACGAGGAGTCCAATATTGCCCAAATTCGTCGCGACAGAAACCGAGATGTCGCCACTTGCGCCTCCGGGCGTCAGATCGAGAGTCGTTTTATCGCCAATACTTAAGCCGATGGAATAATCAAACGAATCGCCGTAGATATTGACCGGGCCTCCTAACTGCAAGGTAGCAGTCGTCGATGAAGACTTCTTAACAAGTTCGTAGCGCGCGGCGGCAACCGTGATACTCGCCGCCTCATTGGTAAGTGAGCCGTCTAGCTCGATCGGTATATAGGTGAAGGTATCCGCGGGAGGCCCGCCGTTGAGGCGGTCGTCGAGCAACAAAGCGGTGCCCGCCACCGGCGCAAGTGCGGAAGGAGTGGACGTTTCACTATCGGCCCAATTTCCGGCAGTGGCATATTGCGACGTGCCTGTCGCGCCGGACCAGTACAAGGTCTCGAATGTCGGCGGGGGTGGACCACCTTCTACTATCGAGACCGCGCCACCCAGTGTGCTGACGGTCAGAAAATTGGCATTCGCCGAATTTGGGTGGGGGGTAAAAAGCGGCAACCAGTCGATCGAAATCGAGTCGAACTCAACCGTTTCGCCGGGAGGCATGAGATCGGCATAGGCGTCGAAATCGCGCGTGACGGGGATCCACGGCCTGCCCGGCGGAACAAAGGTGGGATCGGCCGGCGGCGGTCCGAGGCCAACGACATCTTCTCCCAATTTCAAGTACATGACGAATCTTCCAATGTAAGGTGCGCTCAGCGGGCCGCCGACAATCACGACAGGAGTTGTCGGGTCGAAAGTGTGCAGCGCCACTTGAAAGTGGTCATCGGGCTCGTTCAATTGAACGCGTAGGCGTTTATCGTCTTGAAATGTCAGATTGAACGTGTGCATCTCACCGATGTTGAAGATTGTGTCCGGAAACGGCACCCAAAAGTCGTCACCTACAACAAGCCCAGCATCCAAGTCAATAACCCGATCGAACACAGCCGCCGAAGACTTTTCGGGTCCATCAACTAAAAGCAGTATGGCGAATAAGTAACCACTGATTTTCTTGAGATTCGTCTTCATAAAATTTGCACTTTGGAACTATATGGTGAGCGAACTTCACGCTGTCTATAACAGGGTGAGTACTGCGTGGGCGAGATCGTCGAAATCGTGGGGTGTTAGTTCGTCGCGCTCCTTTGACGCGTCGGCTGTGAAGTCATCGTCGTCGAGAACGAAATCCTTCTCCGGGCCGCCGACCGCTTCAAAAACGCAATCGACCAACAAGAGGTCGGGCCTTCTGGCGATGCCATCGCGGAAGATTGGAGGTGCCAACGTGACACCGACCCGGCGAACGCCCACGGGCCGATTGCCGGACTGATCGGCAAAGGCGAGGTCCACGGCCGCTCGCGACAATTGGCACACCGCTTGCGGTTCTATTGCTGGGGCAGCAGCTACCGGTGCGTTGGCCGCGGATTCCGCCGACGCTAGCGCGGTGACTGGCTCCACGCGAACGGCTTCAGTTCCAATGGGAACCGTACTCAGCGTCGCCGCGGCTCCACTTCCTGGCGAGAGCGAATTGCCAAAGCTGGCGCGCCAGAATGGGTAATCGGCCTGGGCGACCATACCATCGCCGTTGTAGTCCGGCCCGCCGAAAAGCGGCACTTGCGCGCCAAGCGATTTCCGCCACATGACATAGTCTGCCGCATCGACCCCATCGTTTAAGTTGCCGTCGCCCACAAGGCCATTGGTGATCGCCAGCGTGTAGTCTTCCACCTCGCCGTTGGGTGCGAAGCCAGTGACCCCGAGTCCCCCAACGCTGCTGAACCGGAACCGGCCAAAAACCACGTCCCCGATGTTGGCCGACCCGGGCACGCTGAACGACAACTGATTCGCACCCGCGTTCACGAGCACACCCACTAAAACCTGCTCGCCAGAATCGACCTGTCCGTCGTTGTCGAAGTCGATCCAGGCATCGACCATCCCCGGGGCCGACGCCGTAATCTCGACCGTTGCCATCTGGCCGGGCGCCAGCGGAGCAACGACGCGCACTCCGTCGTCGCCGGCATCGCCGATTGCCATCGAGTTGGGCTGACCATTGGCCTCGGAGCTGACCCCGCCACCCAGATGGTAGCCAGCCACAATCATGTGTCGTGCACCGTTTTCGTCGAGAGTGGTCGCGAACGAATTGACGGCGGCGTCACCCATGTCTAGTTCCCGGATGGGCACAAAGTAGTCCTCCACCTCGCCGTTAATCGCGCGGCCGGTCGGTAGCAGGCCGCCGGTGCTGCTGAAGCGGAAGCGGGCGAACGTGGCGAACGTGGCCGTCGCCGTCGATGGCACGACGAAGTTGAGCACGTTCGGGCCAGCCACGAGCGGGACGCTGACGAAGGGTTTTTCACCCGCATCGTTCCAATCGCCGTCGTTATTGAAATCGATCCAGCCGTCGAGCAGGCCGGCCCCCGAAGCCGTGACACTCACGCTATTGGCCACGCCGACAAAAAGCGTATCGGCGAATACAACTCCATTCTCATCATCCGTGCTGTTGAGATCGTCGCCAAGGGCGAATGGGTGTGGCTGGCCGTCGGCGTCGGCATCGACGCCCGCGCCGAGGAAATAGCCGGGAACAACGTTGTGCGCGGCGCCGCCATTCGCGGCTAATGTGGGGTACGTCGCGTCGGGCGCGTCGCCATAGTCGATCGACGGTTGATTGAGCCAAACTTTGTCCGCGCCGTCTTCCACGACGAACGCGTCCCGGTCGCCGTCTCCGTCCAGGTCGCCGAGGGCCACGTCATGGCTCGATCCGGCTCCCAGCGCTTCGAGGCTATCGACAAACGTGCCGGCGCCCGTGTTGAACCACACCTTGTCGGCCTGGCTCGAGCCGGTAGCGGCGTACACGTCGAGGTCGCCGTCGCCGTCGATATCGCCCAGCGCCATGTCGAGCGTTGAGCCGCCGGTAAACACAGTGCTTGAACTGAACGATCCGCCGCCATTGTTGCGAATGATGCGCCCGCCCGCGCCCGCGCCGGAGTTGGCCGTGAGGATATCCAGATCGGTGTCGCCGTCGATATCGCCCATCGTCGCAAATGTGCCGGCGCTGCCGACAGACAGAATCTGCGTAAACGTTCCCGATCCGTTGTTGCGCCAAATCACGGTCGTGCCGCCCGAATCGGCGATGGCCGCGTCGATGTCGAGGTCGTTGTCGAGGTCTCCGAGCACAACGTCGACGCTGTTGAGGCTTCCCAGGCTCTGGCCGCTATTGAGGAACACGCCGAGCGTGCCGAGTTGCGCGCCGCCCTGGTTGATCCACACCTGATTGCCGCCGCCCGTGATGGCGAGGAAGGCGTCGCGGTCGCCGTCGCCGTCGAGATCCGCGAGCGCCACGCCGCGAATATCACCGGTGCCGAGTGTGCTACCGACCGTGAACGTGAAATTGCCGAGCGTGCCGCCCTGCAGACCGCCCTGGTTGCGGTAGACACGCAGCGGCTGGCTCGCTCCGAACCCGGCTACGACGTCCAGATCGTTGTCGTTGTCGATATCCGCAAGCGCAAGCGCGGGGCCTATGATGGTCGACGCGAAGCCGCTGCCGGCGGAGAACACGCCGGCTCCATTGTTGACCCATAGCGGGTTTGTCGAGACCGAGCCATCGGACGAAACGAGCGCGTCGAGGTCGCCGTCGTTATTGACGTCGCCCAAGCGCACCTCGCGGCCGAGCGTGCTGCCAAGCGACTGGCCGCTATCAACAAACACGCCCGTGCCGCTGGGTGCGGTGGTGAACAGCGTGAGATTGGTGGGCGCGAAGACCGGCTTCAAGACCTTGAAATTACCGAGGTCGAGACCGGTTTGGAGCGCGAAATCGTTCTGGCGGCTCGCGAACGTAAGGATCGGATAGTTGTCGCCGATGGCCGGCACAAAGGCGCTAAGGCGCGTTACCTGCAACTGGCCGTTGAGGCTGGCCGTGCCGCCGACGGCCAGCTTATCTGCGTCGGTCGACTGGTGGCCGCTGATATCGATTGCCAGAATGCCGCTTTGGGTTTGCGTGTAGTTGCCGCCAATCGTGATCGTGCCGTCTGGGTTGATCGTCACAGCGGAATTCACGTTACCAGTAATTGTGCCGGCACCGAGCAGGCTGCCAGCCGTGGTTAGGCTGAGAGAGCCGCTAATGGTGCCTCCAGCACTCAGCGTGGTGGTGACGGTTTGAAGCGTTACCGCAATTCCTGAGCCCATAGTGACCAGAGCATTGTTAGACACCGCAATCGTCGACAGAGCATCCGTGTTCCGGTCAATCAACTGAGTGAGCGCGGAGAGGTGGATGAGGCTGCCGATGCCGTCGGCGGCCAACGAGAACCTGTTGCCGCGGGTATCGACCTGTTGATCGGCGATTTCAGCAACCTGGCTGAGATTGACCACGCCTCCACTGAAGGCCTGAATCTGCACGGTTGCGCTCGGGCCTCCCCCAATAAACACCTCACTGCTGCGGATCGTTACCAAGTTCGGCAACGACAGCAGGCTGCCAGGACCACTCGCCTGCCAAGTTCGCACCTGACCATTTGTCGTTGCCGCATGTGAATATTGCACTACCCCAGGAAGCGTGAGAGTGACGCCACCTTCGACTAAAAAACTGGCCCCATCGGCGCTTTGGACGTTGGCCAGGCTCACGTCCACCCCATCCACGTCAACGGTCGTTCGCGTGATGTCCGAGAGCGCCGTGAATGCGAACTCCGCTCCCGCCGTGTTGAGACCGCTGAGAGTCAAGCGACCTTCGGTGAAACTGGTGATGGGCGCAACCGGAAAGATGCCGGTCTTATCCAACACCAGACTGGTCGCCCGCACGGTCGCCAGCAGCGGCGTTCGAATCTCTCCTCCGTTCGCCGCGGTGATCGTCGACAGGGAACTATTCCGGTCAATCAACTGGGTGAGCGCCGAGAGGTTGATGAGGCTGCCTATGCCGTCAGCGGTCAACAAGAACTGGTTTTGTTGGGTATCTCCTCCGATCGGATCGGCCATTTGAGTAACTTGGCTGAGATCGACCACGCCCCCATTGAAGGCTTGAATCTGAATGTTCGAATTCGGATCGCCCCCAAAATCCACGTTATTGTTGAAGATCGATACGAGGTTCGGCAACGATATCCTGCTACCAGGATCAGTGGCACGCCAAGTTCGAGTCTGACTATTTCCCGTGGCCGCGTGGGAGTAATTCACGATACCGGGAAGCGTTAGAGTGACGCCTCCTTCCACTAGGAAACTGGCCCCATCGGCATTCGTCACCCCGCCCAGAGCGACATCGACGCCATCGACGTCGAACGTCGTGCGCGTGATCGTGTGCAAGTTGGTGAAAGCATACTCGGCGCCCGCTCCATTCGTACCGCTAAGCGTCACTTGGCCATCCGTGTAATTGGTAAGCTGTGCAACCGAGAAAATGCCGGTCTTGTCGAGCACGAGGCTGGTACGGGTGAGTGTCGTCAGCGCAGGAACGCGAATTTCTCCTCCGTTCGCCGCGGTGATCGTCGACAGGGAACTATTCCGGTCAATCAACTGGGTGAGC
>CXWJ01000540.1_pt1 | contig 10287 bp, 11 predicted proteins | sample 590841 | NCBI WGS metagenome assembly CXWJ01 (sample SAMEA3498367, study PRJEB10139) | wastewater metagenome | biome: wastewater treatment plant; material: activated sludge | place: Austria | collected 2015-01-21 | reverse complement strand
ACGCAGTCTCTTCTCCACATATATAAGCACCGGCACCAACCTGTACAAAAAGGTCAAGAGAATAATCTGTGCCCAAAATATTTTTACCAAGCCAGCCTGCCGCATAAGCCTCCTCAATTGCTTTCTCTAAAATTTGAGATACATAAAAGTACTCTCCTCTTATATAAATGTATGATGTGTTTGCTCCTAAAGCAAAACTAGATGTAATCATTCCTTCAATAAGCAAATGCGGAATGCGCTCCATCAGATAACGGTCTTTAAAAGTGCCGGGTTCGCTTTCATCGGCATTACATACTAAATAGCGCGGTACTCCCGGAGGTTTTGCTAAAAAACTCCACTTCATTCCGGTAGGAAATCCTGCTCCTCCGCGCCCGCGCAAGCCCGATTTCTTTACTTCTTCAACAACTGCATCAGGTGTCATTTGCTTTAACGCCTTTTCTACCGATGCGTAACCTCCCTGCCTGCGATAAACTTCGCAAGTGTTTATGCCGGGTATGTGGTCATCTTTTAATAAAAGTTTTTTCGCCACTTCTATTGATTTTAAACTTTATCCAAATAAGTTTTTCTGTTTCCTTCGCTTCTCAAATTATCAAGCAAATCATCAACCTTTTCTAGCGTTAAATTTTCATGATACTTAGCTCCACACTGCAACATGGGCGCTGTTCCGCAACTACCCAAACACTCCACGGTTTTTAGTGTAAACATTCCGTCAGCCGTTGTTTGCCCGTCTTTTATTCCTAATTTTTTTTCAATGTGCCTTACAATATCCTCGGCACCCAATAACCAGCACGAACTTGTGCGGCAAACTTCCAAAGTACATTTACCTACAGGCTTTAAGTTATACATGCTATAAAACGAAGCCACCTCGTAAACCTCAATTGGTTGAATGTTGAGAATGGATGCAACGTAGTCCATAACCGGAGCAGACAACCATCCATCAAACTCTGCCTGTGCCACATGAAGTATGGGTAACAAGGCTGATTTCTGTTTACCCTGAGGATAGCGGCTGATAATTTTATTTACCAGTGCTAAAGATTCCTCTGAAAATTTTATCTCTGTATTTGACATTTCTGCAATCGTTTTATTTAAGCATCCAGCTCTCCTGCAATTACATTCATACTGCTCATGGTAAGAATGGCATCACTCAGCATGGCTCCTTTAATCATTTCGGGATAGGCTTGGTAGTAAATGAAACAAGGTCTGCGCATATGCAAACGATAGGGTGTTCTTCCGCCATCACTCACCAAATCNNTGTTTGATGATGCTCATACTCTCCCACATTTCCTGTTCGCGCACCATAAACCTGTCGTAAGTATCGCCATTGGTTCCAATAGGGATTATGAAATCAAATTCTTCGTAAGATGAATAAGGATTCATTACACGTACATCGTAATCAACACCGGCTGCTCTCAAATTAGGTCCGGTAAATGAATATGCCAATGCACGTTCAGCACTGATGGGTCCGCATTTGATAGTGCGGTCCATGAATATACGGTTACGCACCAAAAGGTTTTCAAACTCTTTCAATCCTTTGGGTAATTCTTCTAAAAGTTTTTCAATTTTTAACCAGGCTGTTTGAGAAAAATCTCTTTCCATGCCACCAATACGTCCTATGTTGGTTGTTAAACGAGCACCACAAAGCTCTTCGTAAATTTCGTAAATGTGTTCGCGATATTGAAATACGTACAGGAACCCAGTCATAGCACCACTATCAACACCAATTACAGAGTTACAAATAATATGGTCGGCAATACGTGCAAGTTCCATAATAATAACGCGCAGGTACTCTACACGTTTTGGGAGTTTAATGCCTGCAAGTTTTTCAACCGTCATGTGCCAACCCATGTTATTGATGGGTGATGAGCAGTAATTTAAACGGTCGGTTATTGGAGTGATTTGACCGTATGGTCTGCGCTCGGCAAGTTTTTCAAAAGCACGATGTATGTAACCAATGGTTGGTTCGGCAGAAACAATAATTTCTCCATCCATCTTTAACACATTCTGAAAAATGCCATGCGTGGCAGGATGAGTTGGTCCTAAATTTAGAGTTTGATATTCTTTTTGAATTATATCTGACGTTGTTTGAGCAGCCATGATTGCTTTGCCTTGTACTTTTGAATTTTGACTTTTTTCTCTTTTAACTTATCTCCCAAACATCTTATCGTCTTTATCAAACCTTGCCTGGTCTTCAAGCGGGAATTCTTTTCTTAAAGGAAATCCTTCCATATCATCTACATTTAAAATTCTGCGCAAGTCAGGATGCCCGGTAAATTTAAATCCGAAGAAATCATACGTCTCACGTTCCATCCAATTTGCACTTGGGTATATATCTGTTAGTGTTGGAAATATGGGCGGTTCGTGGTTGGTAAATGCTTTTAATCTTATTCTTAAATTGCGAGGCATGTCATGTAAATGATAGACCATACCAAACTTTTCCTTAGCATCAGGAAAATGCATTCCGTGACAGCTTGTTAAAAAAGTAAACCCTTGTTCTTTCAAAAAAACAATAACATCTTTTATACTGTGATGCTCAATGGTTGCAACAGAAACATCGTCATGCGTTTCTACCGAAAGTATTTTATCAGAAAATTTTTCTTTTAAAAGATTTTCAAAGTCAGCAATTTCTATTGTTTGAAACATAATTACTCTTCTTATTGAATTCCGTAACTTGCAAGTAGCTCTTTATACTCAGCAGAATTTCTTCTTCTTAAACTTTCATTTCCTACCAACTCCTGTATTTTCATTACACCATCCAATATCTGTTCTGGGCGCGGAGGACAACCGGGCACATATACATCAACAGGAATAATTCTGTCTATACCCTGCAAAACCGAGTAAGTATCAAATATTCCTCCGCTGCTTGCGCATGCCCCAACACTTAAAACCCAGCGCGGTTCGGCCATCTGTTCATAAACCTGCCTTAATACCGGTCCCATTTTTTTTGCAATGGTTCCCATCACCATCAATAAATCTGCCTGGCGTGGAGAAAAACTTAAACGCTCGCTGCCAAACCTTGCTAAATCGTAATGTGATGCCATGGTTGCCATAAACTCTATGCCACAACAAGAGGTAGCAAACGGTAAGGGCCATATAGAATTCTTGCGGGCTAATCCCACCGCTTTATCTAAAGTTGTAGCCATAAAACCCGGACCCTCGTAACCTTGCAGGTTAGTATAAGACCGTTGTACCGCTGTTGTTCCTGTATTTTCCATTCTCTTTTCTTTATAACAAACCAACTATTTCATAGTTAAAACTATTCCCACTTTAATGCACCCTTCTTTAAAATGTAAAAGAACCCTATTAAAAGTAATCCCAGAAAAATCAACATTTTTAAAAATCCTTCCATCCCCATATCTAAAAAATTAACTGCCCAGGGGTACATAAAAATTATCTCCACATCAAACAACACAAACAAAATAGCTATGAGAAAATATTTTATTGAAAACGGAACACGGGCATTGTCCTTTGATTCAATACCACACTCAAAAGTATCTAACTTAATTTTTGATTTGCGGTTTGGCCCCAACAGGTGCGTAACAAAAATGGTAGTTAACACAAAACCCATTGCCACCACAAACATGATAGCCACTGGTAAATAATCAGCAGGAGAACTCAATAAAACAGTTAAAGTCATAGCATTTATTATGTGGCAAATTTATATTTTTTAGTACACCAAATTTTTAAGGAAAAGGAAAAACTTATACAGGATAAAAGTGTTTTAGTTTTATCTTTGTCGATAGTTAAATCATGACGGATATTTTAATAAACATTTTGGCGTTTTTAGGAGCTTATGCGGGTATGGAGTTTGTTGCTTGGAGTAACCACAAATACATTATGCATGGTTTTGGGTGGTTTTTGCATAAATCTCATCATGTAAACCGTGGCAGCTGGTGGGAGTGGAATGATGTTTACTTTGTTGTTTATGCCGCTATCAGTATGTCACTTTGTTATTTTGGGTGGGAAAATTTAGATTACCGCTTTTGGATGGGCTGTGGTGTAGCAGCTTATGGCTTTACTTATTTTTTGTTACACGATATTTTTATACATAACCGTATAAAGCTTTTCAGGCGGACAAGATGGCGTTACTTTGAAGCAATGAAACGTGCGCACAAAATACACCATAAGCACTTGGGTAAAGAACATGGCGAAGAATTTGGCATGCTGCTTTTTTCTAAAAAGTATTTTAAAATATTGGATGCAAAATCGCTTTTTGAAAAAGCAAACCGAATTGAATGATGCCGTTTATTTACCTTTTAAACTAACTAAACCTTTTTAACTCTTCCTTGTTTACACCCTGTGCAAAAGAAAAAAGCAATAATTATTGGCTCCGGGCTGGGTGGGCTGACAACAGCATTGCGTTTATCTGTAAAAGGATTTGATGTAGAAATTTTAGAAAAATACCATCAGCCAGGTGGTAGGTTAAACCAACTGCAAAAAGATGGATTTACGTTTGATGTGGGACCGTCCTTTTTTAGCATGAGTTATGAGTTTACCGAATTGTTTGATTATTGCGGAATTAAAAACCCGTTGCAGCTTAACGAACTCAATCCTTTGTATGCAGTTTATTTTGAAGGAAAACAAAAACCATTTCTCATTCATAAAAATTTAGAACTACTGCAAAAAGAGTTTGCTGGTATTGAAGACAAACTGATTGAGAAAACAGAAAAATACCTAGCCGCTGCCGGAAATCTTTTTCACGATTCTATTGACAAAGTGGTGCGCAGAAATTTTAATTCAAAGTTTGATTATTTTCTTTCTCTGGCAACTGTGCCGTTAAAACATTCTCCAAAAATGTTCCGCAGTATGTGGAAGGAATTGGAGATGAATTTTGACAGCGAAGAGGTGAAAGTCATTTTTTCTTTAGTTGCATTTTTTCTGGGCTCTACTCCTTTTCAAACACCCGCTGTTTATTCTCTTTTAAATTACACCGAACTAAAGCATGATGGCTACTGGAATGTGCAAGGCGGCATGTATAAAATTGTGGAGGAAATTGTCAACCTGCTAAAGCAGCACAATGTCAAATTGCATTTTAATACTGAAATAAAAGAAGTTCGGAGTTCAGCGTTCGGAGTAAAGAGTGTAATGGATGTGAGTGGAAAAGAATATTTTGCTGACTTATTTATTTGCAACAGCGATGCTGCGTCCTTCAGGGGAAAAGTTTTAAATCGAGAAAAATTTTCAGAGCAAAAGTTAGATAAGATGGAATGGACGCTTTCGCCTTTTACCATTTATCTTGGAATAAAGGGTAAATGCGAAAACCTGCATCATCACAATTATTTTTTGGGAAATAATTTTAAAGAATATGCCGATACTATTTTTAAAACATCCGTTAACCCACAAAAGCCATATTATTATGTAAACGTAAGCAGTAAATCAAACACTGCATGTGCGCCCGAAGGCTGCGAAAATATTTTTATCCTCTGCCCTGTTCCCGATTTGCGTTACAAACCCAACTGGAACGACTCGCAACAATTGGCTGATAATATTATTTCGGATTTATCATCACGCATCAATTTTGATTTGCATAAAAATACTCTAACCAAAACCATAATGAATCCCATTGACTGGCAAAACAGTTTTAATGTTTATCGCGGCAGCGGATTGGGACTAGCACATGGATTAAATCAGATTGGCGGCCTTCGTCCAAAGAACAAAGACGAAGAATTTTCAAACCTTTATTATGTTGGTGCAAGCACCATTCCCGGAACCGGCTTGCCCATGGTGGTTATTAGTAGTAAATTGGTTACTGAAAGAATTTTGAAGGATAATTAGAGAGGTGCCCTATGCTTTTGATTTAAAATGAAAAATCAGGAGCAGAGTTAAATCTTTATATTTGCTACTTCAACTTTATTTCACCTCACCCCTGACTCCTATCCACAGGACAGGGGAACGCAGTCTGCAAACCTCCCACATTTTTTAACTCCGAACTTAAAACTCAAAATTACTATGTACACCGGAATGTTACATACTCACACATTAGTTGTGATGTTATTTGTAATTCTTTACCTCATCAAAACAACTTTATTGATGATGGACAAAAACGAAACGCTCAGAAAATTTTCTGCAAAAACAAAAGTGCCCGAAATGATTATAAGCTTTTTGTTTCTGGCAACAGGAATTTACCTTGCTATAAACACAGGTAACAGAGGTATTTGGCTCTGGGTAAAAATTGGCATTGTTGCTTTGAGCATTCCTATTGCCATTATTGGTTTTAAAAAAGAGCGCAAACCAATGGCATTACTTGCCATGATGTGTTTGGTGTATGCTTATGGTATTTCGGAAACCAAATCTCCTACTTTTAAAAAAGAAGCCAACAAAGAAGAATTTAAAAATGTAGCTACCGTAGATTTAGGAAAACAGATTTACGAAGCCAAGTGCATGTTATGCCACGGACCCGATGGAAAACTTGGATTAAGTGGTGCAAAAGATTTAACACAATCTCAACTTACGCCTGAACAAAAGAGAGAGATTATTAAAAAAGGAAAAAATGCTATGGCTGCTTACGAAACACAATTGAGCGAAGAGGAAATAAAAGCAGTGGCGGAGTATGTAAATGGGTTGAAATAAGTAAACTATCAACATTTTTAATGCTTTTAAAAACAATTTTTTTTACAGGGCTTTTTCAGTTGCTTGTTTGCAATTCCTACTCTCAAAAGATAGAAGGGTTACCAATTAGTATTTCCTTACGATTTGAAGAAGGATTTATAGACAGTTCTGTTTATATATTATCCAACAATGAAACGAATGTAAGTTACAAAGTTGAACCGAATAAAAAGCTATTGGAAAAAAAAATCGCGAAATGGCACTTTAATGATACATTACCATTTAAATGTGAATTTACATTAACTTTTTATAAACCAGGGTATATTTCAAAGCGAATAGCATTTAATACCTATGTAGAGGAGGAGAGGGCAGATCAAGGGTTTCATCCGTACGATTTTGTCGTTGTACTTTTTAAAGCGTCTGATACGTTGAGTATTGATGCTTTTATTCAACCAATTGCATTAATACAGTTCTCAAGACTTACAGATGATTTTAATTTTTTTCAGAACATTACTGCAGGCCGAAACCAAAAATTTAGTAATGGTGTTACCAATTTTAAAAATGGGCTTTATAATGAATCAATAAAAGATTTTGACTCGGTACTTTCTATAAACCCAGATGACAATGATGCACTTTTTAATAGGGGTGTAGCTAAATACAAATTAAACAACACCGAAGGAGCTTGTGCGGATTGGGCTTTAATTAAAAATTTAGGATTGATAACTAATGTTTCATTGGTTAGAAATATTTGCGACAAAAAAAATTAGAATAGTGCGCTTTAAATACGATAACAACTTAGTACAACAGGAAACAGCCATTTTGGTAAGCGTTGTTTCTAAAAATCAAAAAGAAGAACAAGCCGAAGAGTATTTGGATGAGCTTTCATTTTTAGCAGAAACTGCCGGTGCAATGGTTCAGAAAAAGTTTTTTCAAAAATTAGAACATCCTGATTCCCGTACTTATGTGGGCAGCGGTAAACTCAATGAAATAAGCACTTACATAAAAGCAAACGAAACGGCTATTGTTATTTTTGATGATGAACTTTCACCATCGCAAATAAGAAATATAGAAAAGGTGGTTGGTATAAAAGTATTAGACCGCACCAACCTGATATTAGACATTTTTGCAAGGCGTGCACGAACAGCACAGGCAAAAGTGCAGGTAGAACTGGCACAATATAAATACCTTATGCNNTGTTTATCGCGCATGTGGACACATTTGGAGAAACAACAGGGCGGTATTGGCACACGCGGACCCGGTGAAGCAGAAATTGAAACGGACCGAAGAATTATACGAGACAAACTTGCTTTACTGAAAGAGAAATTAAAAGACATTGAAAAGCAAACTAACGTGCAGCGCAAATCGCGCGGCAATGTGGTACGGGTTGCTTTGGTGGGTTATACCAATGTAGGAAAATCAACTCTTATGAATTTGTTGAGCAAGAGCGATGTGTTTGCCGAAAACAAACTCTTTGCAACGCTTGACACAACGGTGCGAAAAGTTGTTTTAGATACTATTCCTTTTTTACTCACCGATACCGTTGGTTTTATACGCAAGCTGCCGCACGATTTGGTAGAATCTTTTAAATCAACACTAGACGAAGTGCGCGAAGCTGATTTACTCATTCATGTAGTGGATATTTCGCACCCCAATTTTGAAGACCACATAAACGTAGTTAACCAAACATTGGTTGAAATTGATGCTTCGAATAAACCAACTATTTTGGTTTTTAATAAAATTGACGCTTACAGGTTTATTGTTAAAGAAGATGATGATTTAACTCCTGCTACTCGTGAAAACCTGAGTATTGCCGACCTGAAAAATTTATGGATAGCAAAAGAAAACAATCCGTGTATATTTATTTCGGCTGTTAAAAAAGAAAATATAGAAGAATTGAGAAACGCTATACTTACTCAAGTAAAGAAAATTCACAACCTGCGCTATCCCAATATTAAACTTTAACATCATTTATTACTTGACAAATTATTAAGCAGGTTCTTTTAAATACCTTTACGCCATTACCCGCTATGTCTGACGCAGTAGTTATCATTCCCACTTACAACGAAAAGGAAAATATCCAAAAAATTATAAGGGCTGTTTTTGGTTTAATGAAACAGTTTGATGTTTTGGTTATTGATGACAACTCGCAAGACGGAACCGCTGATCTTGTAAATCAATTAATGCCTCAGTATCCTAATCACCTCTTTATGGAGCAACGCGAAGGCAAACTCGGTTTAGGTACTGCATACATTCATGGTTTTAAATGGGCACTTGCACGCAACTACGAATATATTTTTGAAATGGATGCTGATTTTTCTCACAACCCCGAAGACCTTCAGCATTTATACAACGCCTGCAAAAACGGTGGTGCTGATTTAGCGATTGGTTCTCGTTACATTACAGGAGTAAATGTAGTTAACTGGCCAATGGGTAGGGTTATGATGAGCTATTTTGCAAGCATGTATGTGCGTATGATTACGCGCATGACCATACGCGATGCTACTGCCGGGTTTAAATGTTACAGACGTATTGTGCTCGAAAAAATTGATTTGAATAAAATTAAATTCATGGGGTATGCTTTTCAAATTGAAATGAAATTTGCGGCCTGGCGCAGCGGATTTAAAATTAAAGAAGTGCCCATTATATTTACCGACCGTAGTGAAGGTAAATCAAAAATGAGTGGCGGTATTTTTAAAGAAGCATTTTTTGGTGTAATAACCATGAAAGTAAAGAGTTGGTTTGGCAGCTATTTGAAAAAGTAAACAGCTTTTATTTAACCACAAAGAGCGCAAAGTCTTCACGAAGGACACTAAGAAATAATCACAGATCTCTCTGCGTCCTTTGTGTAATTTTCTTTGCGCCCTCTGTGGTTTCAAATAATCCTCAACTTTATAAACGTATCTGTTAAAGTATGTGAACAAACTTTTCTGCTCACTCAAAAAAACTACTTTCGGAAACTCTTTAATATTTTCTATGCAAAAAATTATACTCAGCATTGCAGCATTTCTTATTTGTGTAAGTACGCAGGCGCAACAGCAAACATTTCCTGTTAATGGTATTAACGACAACCGCCATACAACCTATGCTTTTAGTAATGCAAAAATTTATGTTGATTACAAATCTGTAATTGACTCTGCCACGCTCATTATTAAAGATGGATACATAATTGCTGTAGGAAAAAATATTTCCATTCCTAAAGATGCCATCACGTATAACTTAAAAGGAAAATATATTTATCCTTCCTTTATTGAATTATACAGCGATTATGGCATAGCCGAACAAAGAACCAAACCTAAAGACGGAAATACACCCCAGTTTTTTTCAAATACCAAAGGCGCTTACGGGTGGAACCAGGCAATAAGACCAGAGATTGATGCCTACAAATATTTTGATACGGATAAAAACAAAGCTGAAGAATTAAAGAGCATAGGCTTTGGAACCGCACTCGCTTTTAACAGAGATGGTATTGTAAGAGGCTCCGGAGTTTTTGTAAGCCTTGCTGATTTAAAGGACAATGAAGTGATAATTAAAGACCGTGCGGCTGCAAATTTTTCTTTTGATAAAGGCTCATCCACACAGGATTATCCGGGTTCATTGATGGGTTGCATTGCTTTAATCAGACAAACATATTATGATGCGCAATGGTACAAAGCTGCGTACTCCCTACCCCTCGAGGGTCGGGGTGGGGCTTCTGAATTCAACATTTCATTAGACGCATTCAACAAACTTTCTCCACTTCCTGTA
>CXWJ01047216.1_pt1 | contig 10288 bp, 10 predicted proteins | sample 590841 | NCBI WGS metagenome assembly CXWJ01 (sample SAMEA3498367, study PRJEB10139) | wastewater metagenome | biome: wastewater treatment plant; material: activated sludge | place: Austria | collected 2015-01-21 | reverse complement strand
GTCCACGGATGGGATAGCGACCTGCTTGCCTGCCGGCACAATCTCATACAGCGCTGTGACAGTGTGCCCGGCGCCGATCTCGCCGGCGTCTTTCTTGTCGTCGTTGAAGTCCTCGGTCCGCAGCATGCGGTTTTCGTAGCCAATGAGGCGGTAGCCGGCGACTTGGGCCGGGTTGAACTCGACCTGGATCTTCACATCCTTGGCGATCGTGACCAGCGTCCCAGTCATCTCCTCGACCAGCACGCGACGGGCTTCGCTGCGATTGTCCACGTAATGGTAATTGCCGTTGCCGTGATCGGCGATTGTTTCCATCATCGCGTCGTTGAGGTTCCCGCGGCCGAAGCCGAGGACGGAGAGGAACACGCCGGTCTCCTTGGCTTTCTTCTCGACCAGCCGCTCGAGCTCAGCCGTGCTGGTGACGCCGACGTTGAAATCGCCGTCCGTGCAGAGGATGACGCGGTTCGTGCCCCCTTGGATAAAGCTATCCTCGGCGATCTGATAGGCCAGCATGATGCCCGCCCCGCCCGCCGTGGAGCCCCCCGCTTTCAGGCGACCCAGTGATTCGAGGATTATTTTCTGTTCGGTGCCGCGCGTGCTGTGCAGCACAAGGCCCTCGCTGCTGGCGTAGACGACGATCGCCACCCGGTCGTTCTCGCCGAGCTGGCGGGTAAGCTGCTCCAGGCCGTTGATCACTAGCGGCAACTTGTTGGGTTCGTCCATGGACCCGGACACATCGACTAGGAACACAAGGTTCGATTGGGGCCGTTTGTCCGGCGCAATCTCTCGTCCCTTAATGCCGATGCGGGCCAGGCGATGCTCGGGCGTCCAGGGACAGGCGGCCACTTCAACGTGGGCAGCGAAGGGGGCATCGGCGTTCGATTCCGCATTAGGCAAAGCGGAGCCTTCGGTTGCCGGCCCGGCATAGTCGTAATCGAAGTAGTTGATCAGCTCCTCGATCCGCACCGCATCGGGAGGCGGAAGCTGGTTCATTTGCATCAGAAACTGCCGGACGTTGGCGTAGGAGGCGGTATCGACGTCGATCGAGAACGTGGAGACCGCCGCGCCCCCCTCCGCCTTAATGAAGGGGTTTTCGACGATGCGCGTGTACTGATCGCCGGACTTGCCAGGACCGGTGCCGAGGAGAGTTGGCTTGCCGGGGTGAATGCCCAATCGCTCTTCTTCCTCCTCTTGAATAATCCGTGGAGTGACCAGCATTTGCCAGTTTTGGGAGCGGCCACCGGCAATCCCGCCTTGCGAAAGTGACATACCTCGAAATCTGACGCCAGCTTCAGAGAGGCTGGAATACAACTCGGGGTTTCGCATCAGCTTGGCAGGTTCCTGCGCAGGAACTGAAACGGAATGAGGGGGCTGAGGCGATTGTTGACCGTCCGATTGGACGAGCGCCGGCAAGTTATGTGCGTAGGCATCACCGATTGGGGGTAGCGCGCTGAGCGGCGTCACTCCTTGTTGCCCCGGTGCCACGATACTGTTGGGGCTCGTTGCGGCCGTGACTGGCGACGATTGAGGGTTGCTAGGCGACACTGCTTGCCCGCGGACTAATTCACGTGCATCCTCTTTGGAGGCCGACTGCTCACCGATGGCGGCAATTGTTTCCGCAGGAGCAGCGTTGGAGGTAGGCATTGGATGATTTTGAACTTCAATGCCGGGAGTCGTCGCATAAGGATGGGACTGACTTTCAGGACCGATGCGATTAGGTTTGGTGGGCTTTTGAGCCGTTTCGCGAACTGACTGAGTGGCAGATAACAGCAATGCTCCAATTGCAATCAGCACGGACGCGGCAACGACCAACTCGACCCAGCGAACGCGCAGGAAGCGGCTACTGCTGGCCGCTTCGGACATCTTGGACGGTGTAGTTGCGTTGATGTGAGACGCCAAAATACGTTCCGACAAATCGGGCGGCGTTTCGCGGCCGACAACTTCGGCCAGGGCACGATCGATAAAGCGGTCGTGGAGATCGTCGAGATGGGCGGGTTCGTGATTTTCGTTGCTGTTCATGGGGGTGCTTCAAATAGAGTGGTTGGGCCTCGACCCCAGCCACCCAGGTGGCTAAGAGTCGCGTTGGATATTTCGTTCCATACAGTCGCGCAAAATTTGCCGCGTACGACGCAGCAGGGTTTTCACCCCATCCGGCTTCATTTCCAATTGCGTGGCGATGGCTTCGCGGCTCACATTGTCGCGGTAGTGCAAGTCGATCGCTTGCCGGGCGCGCCCTTCGAGCTGCTCCAGGCAATGCCGCAGGGCGTCCATCGTGGCGGTCAGGCTGCCGTCCGCTCCTGCCCCGGCGGCCCACACGCTATCGGCCGCCTCCAACTCGCACGTGTTGATTTCGCGCTGCTGCTTCCGTCGCAGTGCCAGCAGTTGGTTGCGGGCGACTGTGCGGAGATAACCGGCCGTCTGGCGTTCGTCCCGTTCGACAAACTCGGCCCGCGCAAAGGCCATGAATGTCTCTTGCGTCAGGTCTTCGGCTTCCGTGCTTTCGGCCCCCAGGAATCGCAAATATCGCCACACGCCCGCCTGGTGCTGGTGAACCAAAGTCGCCAAGTCAAGCGGCTTGTGCATGGAGAGCGGAGGCTCGCGAGTGGCCGTCATGCCAGGAGAAGTGCGCGCAGCGAGGCAAAAGGGTTCAGGATTTTAGTACCGTATGAGATGCTTCTTGCACCGCAAGAGTATCCACCCAAACTACTAGGTGGCCGCAGTGATAGCTGCCCCCGCCTGCCATCGCGTGCCGTCGCGTTCGATGCGATGGTAGAGCGTGTCTCGTTCGATCGGCTCNNGGCCCGCTTCGACGATGAGCCGGCGGATTTCGTCCACCGAGAGGATTTCCGGCGTGGTCGCGCCGGCGTCGTGATAGATCAACTCGTGGCGGACCGTGCCGTCGAGGTCGTCGGCCCCGTACGAGAGGGCGACTTGGGCTGTGCCGATGCCCAGCATGATCCAATACGCCTTCATGTGCGGGATGTTATCCAGCATTAGCCGGCTGACGGCCATCACGCGAAGGTCCATAAGACTGGAGGGCTTTTTGATGTGGGACAGCCCGGTGTTTTCCGGGTGGAACGCCAGCGGGATAAAGGTTTGGAAGCCACCCGTTTCGTCCTGCAGTTCACGGAGGCGAATGAGGTGGTCGATGCGATGGTACGGCTGCTCGATGTGGCCGTAAAGCATCGTGCAATTGGAGCGGAGGCCCAGTTCGTGGGCGGTGCGATGGGTTTCGAACCAGCGGCGCGAGTCGGCCTTGTGTTCGCAAATCTGGTTGCGGACTTCGGGGTGGAAAATCTCGGCCCCGCCGCCCGGCAGGCTGCCCAGGCCCGCTTCAACCATGTCTTCCAGAATGGCCCGCACGCTTTTCTTCTCTAGCCGACAGAACCAATCGATCTCAACCGGCGTCCAAGCCTTCAGGTGAAGTTCTGGATAAGCGTCGTGCAGGAGGCGAATGAGATTGAGATACCACTCATATTTCTGTTTGTGATGCAAGCCGCCAACGATGTGCATTTCCGTGCAGCCATTTTCGACGGCCTCCGCCCCGCGGGCCAGGATTTGCTCGTCGTTCATGACGTAGCCGCGTGGGTCGCGGAGGTCGGAGCGGAACGCACAGAACACGCAGCGATAGACACAGACGTTGGTCGGGTTGAGGTGCGTATTGATATTGTAATAAGCGGCGTTGCCGTTCTTGCGCTCGCGGGCCAGGTTCGCAAGCTCTCCCAATTCCGGCAGTGGCACGTCCGGACGTTCGAGCACCAGGCCATCTTCGAGTGACAGCCGCTCACCGGCTTCAACCTTTTCGCGGATGGGTTTCAGGATGGGGCTAGAAGTGCGAAGCATGGAATGGTCGAGAGGCTAGTGTCGAGGGTCGAGGGCCAGAAACATCAGTATCACCGACCACCCACTAGCAGGTCCAGGCTACCGACGGCGAACAGGCCCAGGCTAATGATGGCATTCACATTGAAAAAAGCCGCATTCACGCGGGAGAGATCGTCTGGGCGGACGAGCAGATGTTCGTAAATGAGCAAGACAGCCACGGCGGCCACGCCAGCCCAGTAGATCCAACCAAAGTGGGGATAGACCAGCGGCAGGCAAGCCAGGGCCACGATCGTCAGCAGATGGCAGAAAGCAGCCAGACGCAGCGCGCCGGAAATGCCGAGACGGACGGGGATGCTATGGAGTTTGGCGGCACGATCGGCGTCGTAATCCTGGCAGGCGTAGATGATATCGAAACCGGCCACCCATGTAAGGACGGCAACACCGAGGACGACGGCGGGCAGCAAGTCAAACGGATTCGCAAGAACTGCTTCGCCACGAATCGCAATCCAGGCTGCAATGGGCGCTAGCGCGAGCGCCGTGCCGAGCCAGAAGTGGGCGAAGGACGTGAAGCGTTTGGCGTAACTATAGCCGGCGAGTAAGGCCAGGACCGGAATCGAAAGGTACAGCGGCAAGCGATTCGGCAAAAAAAGGAGCGTGCTGGCGATGAAGCCGACTGCACTGGCGGCGGCGAAGAGGGTCACTTGCGTCACGCTCAAAATGCCAGCAGGCAGATGCCGGCCGGCCGTCCGCGGATTGTTGGCGTCCAGCTTGCGATCCGCAAGACGATTGGCGGCCATCGCAAAACTGCGGGCGGTGACCATGCAAAGAAGGATGCCGACGAGTTCTTGCCAAAGAAAATCAGACGCTCGCCACGCCATCACCGCCGCCAACAGCGCGAATGGCAACGCAAACAGCGTATGGCTGAAGCGGATCATTTCCAGAATGTGGCGCGTCGTTTTTAGCACGTTTCATTTCTCACGCAGCGACAGCGGAGACGCAGAGAAGAAATCTGGAACCACCAAGACACAGGCCACAAAGACAAGGCAACAGCCTGAATAATAAGCTGATTGGAGGTTCATTTCATTTTCTTTGTGATCTTCGTGTCTTTGTGGTTTTAATTCTTGCCCTCCGCGTCTCTGCGTGAGACTCTATCCTCTACCGTTACTTGGCGCCCCAGCGCTTAGTCAGTGTTTGCTCCACGCCGAGTTGATCACAAATGCGAGCCACGACAAAATCAACGAGGTGGCTGATTTCCGTCACGCCGTGGTACCAACCCGGCGAAGCGGGCAACACCACGGCCCCCGCTTCGGTGGCGCGGCGCATGTTGTCGATGTGGGCCAGTGAAAGGGGCGTCTCGCGCGTGACCAGAATCAACTTGCGGCGTTCCTTGAGATGAACTTCGGCGGCCCGCTGAATGAGGTTGCCGGCCGCACCGGCCGCCACAGCACTCAGCGTAGTGCCGCTGCAAGGGCAGATCACCATGCCGGAGGTCATCGCGGAACCACTGGCCATCGGGGCCATGAAATCCTGGTGGTGAAAGTAATCAATTTCGCCGGTGTTAGCAGTCGTATCGTGAGAAAAAAGCCCGCCCGCCTTGTGGGGCGTGTTCGCCTCAAAATGATCGAGGTCCAGATCGAGCTTCAGCTCTTGGCGGATTACATCGCGTCCCGACGGACTGATCGAAAGATACACATCGCGGCCAGCCGAACGCAACACTTCGAGCAGTCGCACGGCATAGATTGCGCCGCTAGCGCCGGTGATGCCAACAACGACTGGAGGATTCATTTGCTGTTCACCATGACGATAAAAAGAAACCGCAGATGGACGTTGATAAACGCGGATGAATTCTCGTCGAAGCCGCGCTCATCCGCGTTCATCCGCGGTTGCTCCTGATTTCTCTCCTACATACAGTGTAGCCACGCCGAAGGTGAGAGGGTAGCGGCGGAGGTTGTTCAGGCCGGCGCTGCGCATGTGCTCAAGCAGTGCGTCGCCTTGCGGAAATTCGCCAACGCTGGCCGGCAAATACTCGTACGCGCCGTCCGAATCGCGGGCGAAGAGGCGGCCGATGCGTGGCAGCACATTCCGAAAATACCAGCCATAGGCAGCTTTGAACGGTTGCCACGTGGGCGTGGAGAATTCGAGCACGGCCACACGACCGGCGGGCGCAGAGACACGAACCATCTCGGCCAGCCCGCGATCTGTATCGGCCACGTTACGCAGGCCAAAGGCGACGCAGACGATTTGAAACTCGTCGCTAGGTAGCGGCAACGATTGGGCGTCTGCTTCGATAAATTGAATCCGCGAGTCCGCACCATTTTTCATGGCCTTCTGCCGGCCAATGGCCAACATCTCGTGACAGAAATCGGCTGCCACGATGGGTGTTTTGCCAGCGGCAGCGCGGTCGTATGCGAAGGCGAGGTCGCCGGTGCCGGTGCAGAGATCGAGAATTGGCTGCGGACCCTTGGGCGGTACGCGCCGCACCGTTTGCCGACGCCACCAATGATCGATGCCAAGCGAAAGCAGATGATTCAGGAAATCGTACCGCCCGGCAATTCGGCCGAACATCTGGCGGACGCGATCAGAGGATTTATCGACGGTCATCAACGGAGAATGTGCCACAGAGGACACAAAGAAAAAGGCAGAATTATTTTTGAACAGGAGGAAGCCGAGGGAGCAGAGAAAAACAGCTTGCTGTTCAATTTGCAATTCTTTTCGGTTAACTTCATTTCCTGCTGTTCTATCACGAATTGCTCTCCGTGTCCTCTGGGCACTCTGCGGCAAAGAATCTGTCGGTGTTGAGTAATCTTTCATACATCGTGCAAAAAAGGACACCCAAGTAGAAGTAGAATCAATTGCGGTTCTTCGGGGAATTGAATGGGCAATTTTCTGGAACAAAGGGCCCCTGCAAAGCAACCTCTCGATCCTGCAGGAGAAATCGGAACCAAACGCTTCGAGAAAATCCACCCGCCTAGCAACTCGGATCGCTTTCAACTTACCCCCCTTCATTTCCACAAGCACCAGCGATGGAAAGCCCTCTGGTTCCCAAACCGTGTCAACCCATCGTTTTTGGCCACGCACGTGGCCAAAAATGTTTGTTGAAATTGGGCCAGCACTTGTGCTAGGGTTGAACCGTCTCTAGCCGACGCAGGGCGTGCGATGGATGCCCGGCGACTGTCGCCTGGAACTGTCGCGGATTGGCATCAGGTGCGGAAAACTCAGTGGGGGAGTTTTGCGCACCTGATGTCTGAGGCCGGTGACCCCTCCTGGCGACCGAAGGTGCGCAAAATTAGGNNCGAAGGTGCGCAAAATTAGGTGGGGGAGTTTTGCGCACCTTCGCGAAAACACCGAGAATAAGTGCCCATGCCTAGGGGAGGGAATTTTGCGCACCTTGACCCGTTTCAAGCAGAGGCCAGGTCGAGTAGCGGCCAACCGAGGAACAAAAAAGGAGGGCAGCTGATGAGGAGATGAATGGTTAAGACTGTGTAAAAAATGGCATCCACATCCTCCGACGCCACAATAGAATCCATGCGCCAAGCAACTCCAAGCACTTCCAACTGCCCCACTGAATTTCCTCAAGAACCTCAATAGCCGGATAATGTTATTAGTGGGAGGGACTGCATTGAACCAACGACTTTTGCGTGTTCACTATTTGCCTTGCCATGTGCCCGCCGAAGAACTCGCCGGCGGCGCGGTCGTTGTGATCGATCTGCTGCGAGCGACGACGACGATCTGTCAGGCGCTGGCGTCGGGTGCCACCGAAGTCGTGCCGTTTTTGGAGATTGAAGACGCGCTAGCGGCGGCGAAGGCCGTGCCAGGGCGCGAACAGGTCGTGCTNNCTTCATCACGCTCGGCTGGCAGCGCGAGTGGTCGTCGGGGCCTTGGTGAACCTGTCGGGCGTGGTGGGGTCTGTTAAAAATGCACATCGCGTCGATATTTTGTGCGCGGGGACGGACGGCGCGGAAACAAACGAAGATATTCTGGCGGCCGGGGCAATGGTCCACCATCTCACGACTAGTGCGCCCGAATGGAAGTTAGATGAACGGGCGTCGGCTGCGCAACGAGAATGGCGGCGCGTGTTTGATGCGGCGCAGGCGTCCGGTCTACCACTAAACGGCGTCATTGAACAAGAACTACAGAAAAGCAAAGGGGGCAAGAACCTGCTGGAAGTCGGCAACGGCGGCGACTTGGCGCTATGCGCCGAAGTCGATTGCCTAGATGTTGTGCCCGAATTTGACGTACAAGCCTCGCGAATCTCGCTGCGGTAGACGTTTCGCAACAGACGGCGGTAAAATGCCCGCTTCTGGAAATCACAATTCAAGTTTCACCGCAGAGAACACAAAGAGATTTCGGATTCGGGATTTCGGAATGCGGATTCTATTCAATCCGAAATCCGCATTCGCCAATCCGCAATGTCACCTCTGTGGCCTCTGTGGTGAAGTAATAGCCGTAACGCGGCGATATGAGCGAACATCATGGACATGGACAAACTAGTAGCGCTGTGCCGGCGACGCGGATTTCTGTTTCAGTCGAGCGAGATCTACGGCGGTCTGAACGGCTTTTGGGATTACGGCCCGCTAGGTGTCGAGCTGAAGCGCAACATCAAAGAGGCTTGGTGGCACGACATGGTCGCCGGGCACAACGAGTTGGTGAAGCCAGTCGGGGCGCCCGCCACGTACGAAATGGTCGGGCTGGATTCGACGATCATCATGCACCCGCAGGTTTGGAAGTGTTCCGGGCATTACGATTTATTTCACGATTGGATGCAGACGTGTAGACAGTGCAAGCGGCTAGTTCGCGCTGACCATGCGTGGGACATGTTGAAGGAGGCCGAATGGGTGAAATCGTTTGCGGAAACGATGGAGTTGACCGCTTGGGATGATCTATTGAAGTTCAACAGCCTTCGCACACTTCAGTGGGCAAAGCAAAAAGGTAAGAAACTCGCGCCTGGCCTCGCAGTGGTTAGGAATCCGGAAGTTACTCTTTCCTGGCTTGCGGAGGATTTGCAGAAAAATTCTGAGATGAGGCTCGATGTCGCTACGTTGCTTCAATATTTGGCGACCGAGCAGAGGGCTGAGACCGGTCTGCAAACGCCATGCCCCCATTGCGGCGGTGATCTAACCGAGCCACGAGAATTCAACCTGATGTTCGAGACCCACACCGGCGCCATCCAAAGTGAAGAGAGCAAAACCTTCCTCCGCCCCGAAACAGCCCAAGGCATCTTCGTGAATTTTAAGAACGTGCTCGATAGCACGCGCGTGGGCATCCCCTTCGGCATCGCCCAGATGGGCAAGAGCTTCCGCAACGAAATCACGCCGCGGAATTTCACGTTCCGCTCGCGTGAGTTCGAGCAGATGGAGATTGAATTCTTTTGTCATCCAAACACTTCGCGGAAGTGGTATGAGTATTGGCGCGATCGACGGATGAAGTGGTATACCGATTTGGGGTTGTCCAGTGAGCGGCTTCAGCTACGCGAGCACCAAAAAGACGAGCTCAGCCATTATTCGGTTGGGACCGCCGACATCGAATACGCCTTCCCATTCCTGCCGCCAGGTGAGTTCGGCGAGCTGGAAGGGATCGCCCATCGCGGCGATTTCGACCTCCGTAGCCATATGGAAGGCAAGCTCGTCAAGAATGCCGAAGGCTGCCTGGAAGTGGAAAAGGATGCCGACGGCAAACCGAAGCACAAAGGGAGCGGGCGCGATTTAACCTACCGCGACGATATCTCTGGCGAGCGATTCACCCCCCACGTGATTGAGCCCTCCTCAGGAGCAGATCGGGCCACCCTCGCGTTCCTGTGCGAAGCCTACCATGAGGATCAAGCGCCGGATGATAAGGGGGACATGCAGACGCGCGTCGTGATGAAGTTCCACCCGCGGATCGCCCCCGTGAAAGCGGCCGTATTCCCGCTCGTGAAAAAAGACGGCATGCCGGAGGCCGCCAAGGAGATTTACACGGCCCTCAAGAAACGATTCGTCGCTTTCTACGACGAGAAAGGTGCGGTCGGCCGCCGCTACCGTCGGCAAGACGAAGCGGGCACGCCCTATTGCATCACTGTCGATGGGCAAACGCTGACCGACGGCACGGTGACCGTGCGCGATCGCGACTCGCTCGAACAGTGGCGCGTAAAAAGCGCGGACGTCGTGGAAGAGATTGCGAAGCGCGTGGAGAGTTAATGGACCGCTCATAGATCGGCCATTGAAAGTCTCAACTTCCAAGTCAGACTAGCGATTGCCAGCGACGTGCGTGGCTAGTTGGTCAAGCTGACCTTTAAGATTTGCCAGCATAACTTGCGGGCTAGCGCCGCGGACCAAGTCAGCATAGAAGGCCGGCGCGCTGCCGCCGCTGCGCATCGTGGCCAGCGTGTCGGCCGTGTTTTGAAGTTGGCCCAGTCGTGTATGGACTTCTTGCAATTTGCCACTGGCATAACGGCTGTTCCGCCACAGCCGCGCGACCACCAGCACCAACCCGA
>CXWJ01009069.1_pt1 | contig 10294 bp, 8 predicted proteins | sample 590841 | NCBI WGS metagenome assembly CXWJ01 (sample SAMEA3498367, study PRJEB10139) | wastewater metagenome | biome: wastewater treatment plant; material: activated sludge | place: Austria | collected 2015-01-21 | reverse complement strand
CTCGTGGTCGTCGGCCGTGTCGAAGAAGCCGCCGTTGGCCGCGTCGCCGAAGTGGGCCAGCATTTGGTCGGCCAGCTCGCGCGCCCAGGCGAACCAGCGCGGGTCGAACGTCGTCTGGTAGAGGGCCAGCAACCCATCGGCCAGAAAGGCGTAATCTTCCAGATAGCCGTTAAAGCGCGCCCCCACCCCGGCCTTCCACGAGCGCAGCAGGCGGCCGTCCGCCCGGCGCAGGTTGGCGTGGATGAATTCGGCGTTGGCGACGGCCGCGGCGGTATAGTCGGCCCGGCCCAGCACCGCGCCCGCCTCGGCCAGCGCGGCCAGCATCAGCCCGTTCCAGGCCGTCAGCACCTTGTCATCCAGCCCCGGCCACACCCGCCCGGCCCGCGCGTCATAGAGCGCCCGCCGCGCCGCCGCCAGCCGAGTTTCCATCGCCGCCGGATCGAGGCCCAGTTCGGCGGCCACCTCGGCCGCCGGGCGCGGCGTGTTGAGGATGTTGTGCCCTTCCCAGTTGCCGCGCTCGCTCACGTCATAGTAGGCCATGAACAGATCGGCGTCGGCGGCCAGCCCCGCGTTTGCCAGCGCGGCGCGCACTTCGCCGGCTGACCAGACGTAGAACTTGCCCTCTTCCCCCTCGCTGTCGGCGTCGTAGCTGCTGTAGAAGCCGCCCGCCTCGTGGCGCATCTCGCGCAGAGCGAAATCGAGCGTCTCCTCGACCACGCGGCGGTAGAGCGGCTCGGCCGTCACCTGCCAGGCGTGGAGATAGACGCGGGCCAGCAGCGCGTTGTCGTAGAGCATCTTCTCGAAGTGGGGGGCGAGCCAGCGGTCATCGGTCGAGTAGCGGGCGAAACCGCCGCCCAGATGATCGTACAGGCCGCCACGGGCCATCATCGTCAGGGTGTGTTCGGCCATGCGCCGGGCCATCCCGTCGCCGCGCCGCACAACCATCCGCAGCAGAAACTCCAGCGTCATCGACGGCGGGAACTTGGGGGCGCGGCCGAAGCCGCCCAGCCTGGAATCGAAGGTACGCAGCAATCCGTTGAGCGCCTGGTCGAAGAGATCATCGTCCAGCGCGCCGCCGCGGCCGAGGGCGCTGACCAGCGACGCCTGGCGCAGATGTCCGGCGATCTCTCCGGCGCTGTGCTCGATCTCCTCGCGCTGGGTCTGCCACGCCTGGGCCAGCCCCTGGAGCAATTGCTGGAAGGCGGGCAGGCCGTGGCGCGGCGTGGGCGGGTAGTACGTGCCGCCGAAGAACGGCCGGCCGTCGGGCGTCAGGGCCACGGTCATCGGCCAGCCGCCCTGGCCGGTCATGGCCGTCACGGCGCTCATGTAGATGCTGTCGAGATCGGGGCGCTCCTCGCGGTCGACCTTGATGTTGATGAAGTAGCGGTTCATGATCGCCGCCGTGGCCGGGTCCTCGAACGATTCGTGGGCCATGACGTGGCACCAGTGGCAGGCGGCATAGCCGATGCTGAGCAGGATGGGCTTGTCCTCGTCGCGGGCGCGTTGCAGGGCTTCTTCGCCCCACGGATACCACTCCACGGGATTGTCGGCGTGCTGGCGCAGATAGGGGCTGGTTTCGTCGGCCAGGTGGTTGGGCATTTTGTTCTCCTTGTGGCCCTAGAGGGCCGGGTCGCAGGGGAGCAGGGGTGCGGGGGAGCAGGGGAGAGCGCTCCAATGTGACGGGACGTACTATTTGTTATTGATCGCGTGGTGCAAGGAACGGATGTAAGCGGCGGCGGCCTGGGGCTTGTCGGTGGCGGCGCGATCGACGGCGTTGATGAGGGCGCTGCCGACGATGACGCCGTCGGCCAGGCGACCCACGGCCGCGGCCTGCTCCGGCGTGCTGATGCCGAAGCCCACCGCCAACGGGGTCGTCGTACGTTCACGCACGCGCCCGATGAAGCCGGCCAAGTCTGAGCCGACGGTTTGCCGCGCGCCGGTGACGCCGGCCACGCTGACCAGATAGATGAAGCCGCGCGCCCGCTCGGCCACGGCAGCGATGCGTTGTGGGCTGCTGGTCGGGGCCAGGAAGTGGACGTAGGCCAGCCCCTGAGCGGCGGCGGCCGTTTCCAGGTCGGCCGCCTCTTCCGGCGGCAGGTCGGGGACGATGAAGCCCTGCGCGCCGGCGGCGCGGGCGTCGGCGGCCAGCGCGTCCAACCCATAGGCCAGGAACGGGTTGTAGTAGCCGAAGAGCAGAACGGGCGTCTGGATGCCGCGGCCGCGCAATTCGCGGAGCATTTCCAGGCAGCCGGCCAGCGTCGTGCCCCGCTCCAGGGCCACTTGCGTACTGTGCTGGATGGTTGGGCCGTCGGCCAGCGGGTCGCTGAAGGGCACGCCCAGTTCGAGCAGGTCGCTGTCGGCGGCGATGGCGGCGATGACGTCGAGCGACGTGGCCCGGTCTGGGTAGCCGAGGGTGTAGTAGGGCATGAGGGCGGCCGTGCCCCGCGCCCCGGCCCGCGCGAACGCGGCGATGATTTGATCCAATCCCGTTTGTTCTTGTTGGTTGAGCATGTGCCAGCTACCTTCGACAGTGGAGTTATGAGTAGCCATTATAGTCCATCCGGCGGGGACGGGAAAAGGCGAACGAAGATGGAACGCGGATGACACGGATTTAGCGGGTTTTCACGCATCGGATCGCATTCTGATCCGCGAAAATCCGTTTAATCCGCCTCATCCGCGTTCAAATTCTTCTCTTTGAAACTCCGCCGCGATCACTGCGTAATGGATATTGATGCCGCGCGTCTTTCCATTCATTACGCCATGCGGAGAGAGGAATTATGAGTCTAATAGGTAATATCATCTGGTTAATCTTCGGCGGTCTGATCACCGGGCTGGCCTACATCCTGGGCGGGCTGGTGCTGTGCCTGACCATCATCGGCATCCCGTTCGGACTGAAGGCCATGCGCCTGGGCGCGGCCACACTGGCCCCGTTCGGCAAGGCCGTCATTCCCGACGAGCGCGGCGAAGGCTGTTTGTCGTTGCTGTTCAACGTCATGTGGATCGTGCTGTTCGGCTGGGAGATCGCGCTGGCCCATCTGGTGAGCGCCGCCATCCTGACGATCACCATCATCGGCATCCCCTTTGCCAAGCAGCACTTCAAGCTGATCCCGGTGGCCTTCGCGCCGTTTAGCTTTCGGTTGGGATAAAGAGAAAGAGAATCCACAGATTTCACAGATTGCGCAGATTATCGTCTATGTTCGTAGTCAGGCGCTTTAGCGCCGTCGGGTGACAGGAGTCGGTGTGAAGGGCGCAACTAAAGTTGCTGACTACGAACGGTGAAGAACGCAACTAAAGTTGCTGACTACGAACGGAAAAAAGAATCGCGGATTTCGCTGATTTCGCGGATTGGATTAGACTCCAGTCTGAGAAAATAGTGGAATCGGCGATTTTTATTTTTGGGAGGCAGCCTATGAGCGAACTTGTTATCACCCGACAACGCGATAGCTTCTTTGAGATCGTGCTCAACCGGCCGGACAAGCGCAACGCCATCAATCTGGAGATGCTCCACGCCTTCGACGCGGCCGTGAGCCAAGCCAACCGCACCCCCGGCCTGCGCGCCGTGCTCATCAGCGGCGCGGGCGAGAGCTTTTCGGCCGGCATCGACGTCAGCGCCCTGCTGGGTCTGGCCCAGACCTATGGCCCCCATTGGCAACAGCGGATGCGGGCCATCACCGACGAGTTCCAGGGCGTCTTCACTCGTCTGGAGCGGCTGGAGTTGCCGACCATCGCCCTGCTCCACGGCCATTGCCTGGGGCTGGCCCTGGAGTTGGCCCTGGCCTGCGATTTGCGCGTGGCGGCAACAGGGACGGCGCTGGGCCTGCCGGAGACGCTGCTGGGCATCATCCCCGACGTGGGCGGCACGACGCGCCTGACACGCCTGGTCGGCCCGGCGCGAGCCAAGGAGCTGATTTTCACCGGCCGGCGCATTGACGCGGCCGACGCCGAGCGCTGGGGCATCGTCAATTACGTCACCGCGCGCGAGGAATTGAGCGGCAAGGGCGAGGCGTTGGCGGCCGAGATTGCCCAGGCCGCGCCGCTGGCCGTGGGCATGGCGAAACGGGTCATCGACGGGCTGGCCGACATCGACCGCGGGCTGCTGCTTGAGGGCTGGGCGCAAAGCCAACTGTTCGCCAGCGAGGATTTCCTGGAAGGGGCGCAGGCGTTTATGACCCGTCGCCCGCCGCAGTTCAAAGGAAAGTAGAAGAGATAGAACGCGGATTCGACTGGCAACGGCGGCCCGGATATGTTATCTTAGGCGCAAATCCACGTGAACGAAACGTTAATTGAGGGAGAGCGATATGGGCATCAAGTTTGCGACCGATGAATGGGGCAAGGCATTGATGGAGGCCGTGAACAGCAGCGAGGCCTATGCCAAGGCCGCTTCCAACTGGGAGGGTGATTTCTACTTCATCACCACCGCCGGCCAGGGTATGCCGAAAGATACCTATTTATACCTTGACCTGTGGCACGGCAAGGCCCGTGACGCCTACATGGTCGATGATCCGACGTCCAAACCGGTGGCCTTTGAACTGCGCGCGCCGATCGACGTCTGGCGCAAGGTCATGGAGAAGAAGATTGACCCGATTCGCGGCATAATGACCGGCCAGCTCAAGCTGAAGGGCAATATGATGACCGTCCTCAAGTCGCCCAAGGCGGCGACGGAGTTGGTGGGCTGCGCGATGAAGGTCGATACCGAGTGGCCGTCGTGAAGAGAAACCACAGATTACACAGATTTCGCAGATTTTAAGAAAGACTGAAAAGGCTGAGACCATCTCGGCTCGTTGGCTGGAATAGAGGGAAGGAACGATGAGTAGCAGCAACGGCCGCTTGCGCGTGGGGTTGGCGTTGGGTGGCGGGGTGGCCCGCGGACTGGCCCATATCGGCGTCCTGTCGGTGCTGGAAGAGGCCGGTGTGCCCATCGATTGCATCGCCGGCACCAGCATGGGGGCCATTATCGGCGCGTCCTACTGCGCCGGGCTGAACATCGACGACTTGCGCGATATCGCCGCCCGCACCGGCTGGTGGCAGGTGTCCCGACCGCTGCTCTCGGCCGGCGGCCTGGTCACCTTCATGCGGCTGGAGGAATGGCTCATCGACAACATCGGCGAATTCGACGTAGGCGATCTGGCTATCCCCTTCGCCGCCGTCGCCAGCGACCTGGTGTCCGGCGAGCGCGTGGTGCTCGACAAGGGGCGGCTGTGTACGGCCATTCGCGCCAGTTGCTCCGTCCCCGGCTTTGTCCCGCCGGTCGAACTCGACGGCCGTATGCTGGTCGATGGCGGTATCACCGACAACATCCCGGCCGACGTGGCCCGGCTGCTGGGCGCGGATTACGTCATCGGCGTCGACATCTTCATGCCCGCCCTGCGCCGCTATCTGGGGCCGCTCGGCCAGGGGTTGGCCGCCGTCGAGACGCTGGTGCGCCATGCCGGCCAGGGCAGCAACGAATGCGACACCCTCATCGTCCCCCACATGGAGGGGCGCTCCTACTTCAAATTCTCCCATTACAAAGAACTCATCGCGCTGGGCGAGGAGGCGACGCGGCAGCAATTGCCGGCCATCCTGGCGGCGCTGGGGCGCGCCGACTTGCCGGCCGGACGGCCAAAGCCCCCACAGCCAGTCGCCTGGTCTGAGTTCGCGCCTGTCCTCACCGCCAACTGAGCGCCGCCTGCCCGCGCAATGAACCTTACGCCATTCTGAAGTCGCGTTGCCTGTGGCGCGCATCGGGTCTAGAATCGCTTCTCTATGTCTTTTGCACCCTATGCCGTTTTGTGGGTGGCGCTGGTCGTGGCCGCCGGGTTGCTGGCGGCCCTTCGCCGCCGGCCTCGTTTCATCTGGGCGGTGCTCTTCACCATCCCCCTGGCCGTCATCAACATTTGGTGGCCTACGCGCCCCACCGCTGCGACCGCGGCCTGGGCCTTTGCCGGGCGTCAATGGGCCATCGACGAACCGGTCTGGCAATTGACCGGCGTTGTTCTGCTGTTATGGCTGGCGTCCGTCATCTATTTCGCCCTGCATCGCCGGAGCGGCGACGAACAACAGCCCGGGTGGCTATTCGCGCTGGCGGCGGCGGCGCTGCCCGTGGTCTGGGCGGCCGATGCCCGGACGCGGGTGATGGGCCTGGGCCTGTTGACGCTGGTCTGGGCCGCGTCCATCGCCTTCGACCGGAGCCGTGAGCCGGACGACCTCGGCCGCCGCCTGCTCCCGGCGCTGCCATTCGTACCGGCGCTGTTTAGCCTGTGGCTGGCCGGCGCGTTGCCCACGGCAGCGCTGCCGTTCACTCTGTTGGCCGCCGTGCTGCTGTTCTGTGTGCAACCGCCCGGCGGCCGTGCGGCCAGCGAGACAACAGCGCCAGACCTGTTGCGCGGCGGGCTGCCGGTGGTGGCCGGAGCGGCGGTTTTGCTCGCCTCGTTGCGTGGGGGCGTCCCCTCCGGCGCGGAAGTGGCCGGGGCCACCGCGCTCGGCCTGCTGGGGCTGGTCTTCGGCTTGTGGCGCGCCTGGTATCAGTGGCCGGAGCGGTTACCGCAGGCATTACGGCTGGCGCTGTGCGGGCTGCTCCTGACGGCCGCGGTCTGGGTCGGCCCGTCGGCGCTGCTGCCGGCGGCACGGCTGGCGGTCTTTGCCCCGGCGCTGCTGGTCATCGCTGATGCCCTGCGCCCGACCGAAGACACCGTTACCCGCAGACGGTGGGCCATCACCCCTCAAACCATTGCCGTGGCGGCCGTCTTTGCGGCCGTGGCCGGGCTGCCGTTGACGGTCGGCTTTGGTGTCCTCGCGCCGCTGTATGGGGCGTGGCTGGCTTCCGGCGGCTGGGTGTTGCTGGCCGTCACCGTGATATTGCTGACAATGTGGCTGGCGACGCTTCTCGGCGCGGCGCGCGGATTGGGCGGCGGGGCGGCCGGTCGCATCGGGTGGCTGCGCGGCGTGGCGCTGTTGCCGCTGCTGGCCGGTCTCGTCCATCTCAATACGGCTGCGCTCGGCGTGGGGCCGGTCGTCTGGGCGGCAATTGGGCTACCCATTGTGGCCGGTCTGTTGCTGGGCCGGTTTGCGCCCGCCCCGGAGACGCTAGGCGGCCTGCTGCGCGAGGCGGCGACGCTGCCGCCGGCGGCGATGCGTCTCACCCAACGCGCCCGCCAGGCGGGCCGGACCACCTACGAGGCCCTGGGGGATGCGTTGGCGATCCTGGAAGGAGAGTATGGTCTGCTATGGCTGTTGGGGCTGCTGCTCCTGCTGCTATGGCTGGCCTGAACGCCATGACAATCTTCGATCTGCTCGACCAGTTAGCCTTTCTGCGCGGTATGCCGTCGGTCGTCGTGCTGCTGGCCGCGGCGTTCGTGGCCGTCGTCGCCTGGGACATGCGGCCGGCCATCCTGGGCGTCTTCATCCATTACCTGCTGGCCGGGCTGCTGTTCGTCGATGTGCTCGATCCGCGGCTGGCCGTCGTCTATACGCTGGCCGGGCTGTTCGTCAGCGCCATGCTGCTGGTGACGGCCTGGCAGGTGAATTGGGGCCGCCCGCCGGCCGGGTTGTCGGCCGAGGAGATGGCGCGGCTGGGGCTGGCGCGCTCGCGCCGTGCCGGCCGTTTTGCCCTCACCAATCGCGCCGTGGTGCGTTTGACGGCGGCCGTGTTGGCCCTCGTCGCCACGGTCTGGGTCTGGCGCGCGCCGGGTTTGTTGCCGGCCATCATACCCGAAACGGCCGCCTATCTGGAACCGGCCATCATTGGTCTGGTGGCATTGGGGCTGGTTGGATTAACCACCTCGACCGAGCCGCTGCCGTCGGGCATCGGGCTGCTGCTCTTTCTGACCGGGTTCGCTCTCTATTACGGCTTGCTGGATCAATCCATCGCCATGACGGTGGCTCTGGTCGTCGCCCAATTGACGGTGGCGCTGGTCATGGCCTATCTGGCGCAGGCGCGCTACCTGCCGGTCGACATCCTGGAGTGATATGGAGACCGGCTTTCCCCTCGTCATGCTCGTTGGCCCGGCGCTGGCGGCCATCGTCGCCCTGCTGTTGCGCCGCTTCCAGCGCGGGCAAACGGCGGCCGGTCTCATCGCTCTGGCCCTGTTGACGCTGCTCCTGGCGCTGGCCGCGCCGGGCACGGGCCTGTTGGCCGATAGCACGGTCGGGTTCTATGGGCGGCAATTAACCCTCACTCCCTTTGTCCGCGCGCTGTTTCTATTGATCTACCCGGCGCTGGCCGCCCTGTTCGCCGTGGCCTGGTTTCGCCCTGCCGGGCGGGCGCTCGTCCCGGCCGGGCTGGCGGCGTTGGCCCCGCTGGCGGCGGCGCTGATGATCGATCCGCCCGGTCTGGGGGCCGTGCTTCTGGTTCTGGCCGCGGCGGCCGTCGTGCCCGCGCTGCATGGTGGGCGGCACGAACCGGCCGGGGCGACGTGGCGCACCTTTCTCTTTACCGCCGTAGCCGTCGCGCCGGCGCTGCTGGCCGTCTCGTCACCCGGCAGCGACACAGCGGGCTGGCTGTATGCGTTGCCGGCGGCGCTCCTGCTATTGGGCGGCTTCCCATTCTATAGCGGGGCCACCGGCTTGGGCCGAACGGCCTCGCCAACGACTTTAACCCTTGTTCTGGGATTGATGCCGCTGGTCGTGGTCGCCTTCGTGCTGGGCTTGCTGGATCATGCCCCGGCGGCGCGGGCGGCGGTTGGCTTCCAGTCGGCCGTGCGCTGGAGCGCCGCCCTGACGGCCTGGGTCGGTGTCTGGCACATGGCCCGATCCGCGGACGGTCGGGGCCAATCCGCGGACGGCCGGGGCCAGGCCGCCGACCTACGCGGACTGCTGACCGGCGCGGTGTTGCTCGATATGGCTTTCGTCCTCCTGGCGACGCTCTCGCCCGGCGCGGACGGGCTGCTGCTGGCGTTGCCGGCGCTCATCAGCCGCTGCCTGAGTCTCCTGTTGATCGCCCTGGGGCTGGAACGCGTCGCGGCCCCCCATTCGCTACAGACCGCTGCCCGCTGGGCGGCCCTACCGACGGCGGCCTTCGCGTTCGGTTTGCTGTCGCTCATTGGCCTGCCCCTGACGGCAGGATTCGGCGGGCGATGGGCGTTGCTGGCGGCGGGCGCGCCGGGTGGCCCGTGGCCGGCAATTGGGCTGGCGGCGACGATGTTCCTGGGGACGCTCGTGGCCTTGCGCGCCCTGCTCCGCCGGCCGACGGTTGAGCAACCAGTAGCAGGGCCACCGATGGGGGCGGCCGAAGTTAGCCTGACGCTCCTGCTACTCAGTCTGGCGGTGTTGTGCGGCTTGTGGCCCAATCTGCTGCCGGGCCTCGTCTCGCGCCTGCTCGGTCTCGGTTGAGCGATCCCATTCCTTTTGCCCCTCGGCGCAAAGAAGACCATGACAAAGGCCAAAAAAGCCGTGAATTCAAGCGCCCGGCCGGATACGATTGGCCCAAGGCGCGGTATGATATGGTGTGAACCGATGGCTCATGCCGGTGGACAAACCCGCCGGTCGCCACGAAATTGAGCAGTAGATAGAGGAATGAGTATGGATCGCAAACAGCGCATGTTACAACGAATCGCCGACCGGGAGGCGATCATCGGCATTGTGGGGCTGGGTTACGTCGGCTTGCCGCTGGCCGTGGCCTTTGCCGAGGAAGGATTCACCGTCATCGGCGTCGACGTTGACGGCGGCAAGGTGGCCGCGCTCAATCGCGGCGCGAGCTACGTGGAGGATGTGCCTGACGCCGTGCTGGAGCCGCTGCTGGCCGCCGGTCGTCTGCGGGCCTCCACCGATTACGCCGATCTGGCCGCGGCCGATGCCATCTCCATCTGCGTGCCCACGCCGCTGCGCAAGACCAAGGACCCGGACATCTCCTACATCGTCGATGCCGCCGATTGTCTGGCGGCCCATATGCCGCCGGGCGGCGGCCAACTCATCGTGCTGGAAAGCACGACCTACCCCGGCACGACCGACGAGATCGTTCTGCCGCGCTTCGCCGATAACGGCATGGAAGTGGGGCGCGACTTCTTCATGGCCTTCTCGCCGGAGCGCATCGATCCCGGCCGCACCGATTACACCGTGCGCACCACGCCCAAGGTCATCGGCGGCGTGACGCCCGACTGCCTGGAGGTGGCCGTGGCCCTCTACGGCACGGTCGTCGACCAGCCCGTGCCGGTGAGCAGCACGGCCACGGCCGAGATGGTTAAGCTGCTGGAGAACACCTTCCGCGCGGTCAACATCGGCCTGGTCAACGAGGTCGCCCTCATGTGCGACAAGTTGGGGCTGAACGTCTGGGAAGTGGTGGGCGCGGCGGCCAGCAAACCGTATGGCTTCATGCCCT
>CXWJ01002113.1_pt1 | contig 10299 bp, 11 predicted proteins | sample 590841 | NCBI WGS metagenome assembly CXWJ01 (sample SAMEA3498367, study PRJEB10139) | wastewater metagenome | biome: wastewater treatment plant; material: activated sludge | place: Austria | collected 2015-01-21 | reverse complement strand
AGATTCTGGTCTCGACCAATCCGTCCGGCGCGACCTGCACCTTGGAGCGCGAAGGTCAAACGATCGCGACTGTTGGTGCGACGCCTGGCGCAGCACTCGTTCAGCGCCGCAAGCACGATCTCACGATCCGCTGCAAGAAAGATGGCTTCCAAGAGGCGGTCTATATCAACAACTCTGGGCTCGCCTCTGGCGCAGTGGCCGGCAATGTGGCGGCGGACTTGTTGCTGACGGCAGGACTATCTTCAATCGTAGACTCCGCCTCCGGTGCCGACAACCAATACGAGAGCACGGTAAACATCACGATGATCCCAATAGGTGCTGGCGCTGCAGGAGCCGCCCCCTCAACGCCAGTTGCATCTCCGTCCACACCGCCCAAGGAACCGGCGAAAGACAAGCAGCCTAAGACGTCACCTTGAGTCACTGACTTGTGCAGCGATACGGTGACGGCATTCCTATTCCCTCGGTGATAGGCTGGGGAATGTGTCACGCCAGCCACCGAAACCAGCATAGTTGCTAAGTCGGGGGACACGTCACAAACAGCCCGCCCCCTCACCCCGCAAACAACTGCGGCGGCGTCGCGCGCCTGGCGAAGCCCGCCATGTCCGAGCCCTGATGCGCCTCGCGCGAAAGGGTGCGGCCGGTGTCGGACATGGGGGCCAGCCTGCCGCATCGCCGCGCCGCGCCGCAAGCACACTATTCTCTTGTACCTGGCGCACTGCGAAGAGCGATTTCAACTGGACTGCGCCGAAATCCGCCCCGCGACTGTTCAGAAGGACATGTGGCCGGCTCGACTGGGTTGCGATATGTCCCCCGATTGCCATTTTCTTGCGAGCCCCATTTCACTTAAGCTGTGTCGGGCAGGCGGAGCGTCGTGGCCAAATGGTGTTTCGGGACAACAATAACTCACCGTTGGGCTTTGACGGTGGCGGCGGAATCCTGACGCTGGGCGCGATCGCGCTTTCGGGATGGGCGGCATGGAACGCATTTGCGGTCGCGCCCGTTTTGACCGGTATTGTGGGGGCGTACGCGTTGCTGGTCGTCGCTTATTTCATCGCGCTGAGCAATGACTACACGCGCCATGAAGGGTTCATCAAATTTTTGCTCATCGTGAGCGTTTTGGTCGCGGCTGGCACCATGTTCTTTTCATTCGGCGTCGGTGCGCTCACCTTCGCGGTTGGTGACGCCCTACTCGTAATGCTGCTGTTGGGAGCCCTGGCGAGGGGACTTTGGAGTGTGTTGAACCTGCCGATGCGGGTTGTGACAGTGGCCGTGATCTGCATCCTTATCGCGGCCCCCTTCAGCGAAGCCGTGGAGTCGTCTCAAAAGTGGGCGGTCTCCGCTCAGGTGCGAGATGCGCGGTGCTCCGCGGTTTCCTATCCTAAGGTCACCTGCCAAGCCCTGGCCGGAAACTCGGACCTCGTGTTGGACGAGGCGGGGCCGATCTACGGTGGCTCGGAGGGCAGCGCCATATTGCTGTTCGAAGGGTCTTCGATCGGCAAACGGGCGCGCTGCGAGGCGAGCGACGATAAGGGCGGCACAGGCCAAGGTACCGCGGACCCCACATGGTACGGCGCTGCCTACATGAACGTTCAGATTGCGCACCCCGAAGACAGCGTTCAGCCCTGCAGAGAAGGCAACTGACTCAGAAATAGAGGGACAGCATACCAATTTCCTTGGTGATAGTCTGGGGAGCGGGCAAGCGGTCACCCATTTCCGCTATGATCGCGCTGCTGCAGGAAATTTGACGACTCGCGATTCCCGAGTGGAATCTCAGGACGAAATGTCGTCCCAGGTCGCGTTCCAGCCGCCGGGGTCGGGCACGCCGGGCGCGACGAGTCCGCAATCGACGGCCGCCTGATAGGCGCCGGCCTGCACTGTCAGCATCGCGTTCACGGCGGAATCGCGGCTCGCGCCGTCGCTCGCGGCGGTGATGCTTTGCAGCCCCAACTGCGCCTTTGCCATGTTCGCTGCCTCGACGTTCGCCACCGCGGCTCCGGGTCCGGTGCAATTGGCCAACAGATTGCGGATGCGTTCGGCGCGCGCCGCGGCGGTCTGCACGTCGGCGTAGGAGTAAGTCGAGGTGTCGCTGCCCGCTAAGAGTCCACCGGCGCTCGTCCCGTAGTCTTGGGCCGTAGCGGTCTTCTGACCACATCCGGTCAAAGCAAGCGCCGCGGCAATGAAGGCGCAAGCCGCCGTTGCCGATCGCAGCTGTTTCGCAATCATCATCGAACCGCTCCTCAATAAAGCTTTGTGGTCAGGCCGAGGCCGTAGACCGTCTGGTCGCCTTCGAACTGGGCCATGTTCGCGTCGTAGCCGTTGTAGACGACATGCGCGTCCGCACTGAAGCGCTCGTCGATACGATAGACGAGCTTGGCCTTGGCGGTGAAAATATCCTGCTCCTCACGGCCGGGCGGCGGAATGAACGGCACGTCGAACCCGCGATAGTCGCGGTGCTCGAAGCCCGCCTCGGCGGAGGCGAAGAGGCCGGGCATCAACACCGTGCGCGCGCCGAGCGTTCCGCCATAACCGGCATACTTCCAATTGCGTCCATTGGAATCGTTCACCGCGACGTTCGCGGTCGCGCTCAACACCCACACACCGCCGCCGATGAAGTAGTCGGCGCCGAAGTCGAAGGCGGTGCGCGTGCCGTCGCGGTCGTTGACCGGATCGGGAAACACGATGTGATAGTCGTTCCACGCGTGGTTCAAGCCGCCGCGAAGGCGCCACGCCGCGCTCAACTCCTTCGTCAGTTCGACGCCAACCGTGTGGCTGTTCAACCCGATCGCATGAACGTTGCGGCCGTCCTCGAACCGGAAGCCATACACGAAGCGCACGTCCACCCCATCGAGCGTCGCGGCTGCGAACAGGCTTGGATTGACGACGACGGTGTCGAAGTCGTCGAAGTCGCCATAGGTGGGCTGCAACGCCGTCGGGATCTCTTCAAGGTACATCGTTCCATCCGCCCTGAGCGCCGCGCCGATCGTCCAGGTCGCGCCGGCGCGATGGCGGTAGACGGCATCCAGCGTCGCCGTCGCGAACAGGCTCTCGAACGTGTTGCTGTTGCGCGGCGCGAACGACTGCAAGTCGGGCCACAGCTCGACATTGTCGTTCAAACCGACGCCTGTGCGAATGACGGCGTCGAAACTGTCGAAGGGATCCGAAGGGTCGCCGAGATTGGGCCCGGCCGACGGGCTTTCAAATCCTGCATAGGCTGCCGAAGCGGCAAGGGAAACGGCGACAAACGCCGATGTGCTCGCGAATTTGTACATGGCATCCCCCGGGGGCGTGACGATGCGATTGATTCGACACGTGCGATAGGGTGGCGAACCAAACCACGCAAGGCAAACGAGACGCTCCTAGCCGGAATAGTCACGGCGCGCTTCCCCCAGGGCGCGAGCGGCTTTCAAGGCTGCTACGCGCGCGCGCAATCGGGAGACGTCTTGCTGACCTAAGGAACTGTGTGATCGCGGATAAAGACGGGCGGGTAAATACGGGGACAGCATGCCTATTCTCCGCGCTCGGAGCCGAATTTTGCGCGCTCCAGGTTCTGGCTCGTGTCGAGCTTGACTTCTCTACGTTGAAGTTCTGCAAATGTTCTCGCCCCAGTGCGCCCTCGGGGTGCACCTTTCCCGCAGCCTTCACCGGGCTCGCGCGGCTGCGACTTGAACCTGTGGGGCCCTTGATCTCGCGCGCCGCCCGAGCCGCTCGGCGACATCGGCGGGTAATGCGGTGACAGCATACCTATTCCACTTGCGGGAGAACGCGTGGCCTTCCCGCAGCCGGTGTTGGTGGATGAGTTCCCTTCCGTGGGGTGGGGGAGAGCGAAGCCAAGCCCCGCGGTTGTTGCGCAGGTGCAGCAAGTCTTGCGCAACGGCATTGACGACGTCGCGCCGCACGTGGGAGCTTCGTCGTGACGAGAAGAGTCAAACGGCTGCTAGGCGTGCAAACGCGAGAAGGAGAATTTGATGCGTGGTGCACCGAGCCGGCCGATCGTGTCTGCAGCGGCTCTTGCGATTGCTTTCATGCTGCTGAGCGCGTGCACGTCGATGGCGTCCGCAGCGCCGCCGGAACCGATCGAGATGGGCGGCGACAACGCGCATTTTTACAGCGCGTCGGTGCCGACCTATGCGTCGGTCGACGGGCGGCGCACGATCGCATTCAACGCGCTCATGAACATCTATGCGCTCACGACGATGCCTGCGGACGGCGGCGCCGCTCAGGTCGGTCCGACGCTCGACGTCGACGGAACATGCGGGTTGCCCGACTTTTGCGTGCGCTTGATGGGGGTTGCGCTCTCGGGCGTACCCCGCGAAAGCGGCGGCGGCTCGCACACCAAGGAATGGACGCTGAAGAGCGGCACGTTTCGCGTAATGCGCTGCCTTGAACAAGACGGGCCCGCGTGCAGGCTGCGGTTTGTGTCGTTCGAGGGCAAAGACGGGGCACGCGGATGGTACGCGATCTCCGACAAGCGCGGGGTCGAAATGTTCGGACGACTGAACCAGGCAGGCGCGAGCGAGGACGTGTTCGTATTGTTCGCAGAGCGCGGGGTGTTGTTCAGGCGGTAAGATCGAACGCCGCGATCACCACGAGAACGTAAGCACGGCGACGGAATATCTATTCCCCGTGCTAGCGCGAGGGCGCCTCGCCCGCCGCGACGATCATGTCCCGCGCGGTCGCGGCCGTGACCTCGCCATGCGCACGCTCAAGCCACGCTTTCAGGAACGGCTTCTTGCCGAGCGCTTCCATCAGCATCGCCCGCCTCAACGCGTCGTCTTCGTTGGCGCCGTGCTTTCGCTCGAGCGCCGCGCGCAGCGCCGGCTGCGCGAGCACGCTGTCATAGGCACCCCAAGCGGCGGAAAGCTGGCGGGCTTCGCGCTGTGCGCGCTCGCGGTGCAGGGCCGCAAGGAACGGGTGCCCCGCCTTTGCATCGAGCTTCGCGGCGTCGCCGGCGCGATTGTCGAAATAGACTTTGAGCGCGCGCTCCTGCACGTCGCTGGCCGCGCTCAAATCGTAGAGATCGGCTTCGACCGCCGTCGTCACCAAATTCGCCTTCAACTTGTCCGGCAACTTCGTGATCGCGGGGGGCTCAAGCCCGAACCGCACGAACACAAACGCAAGGACGGCGCCAAGAGCGGTCCCGGTGAAAAATTTCAGCATCGCACGGCCTCCGGCGAATCGCCGGGCAAAGTATGCATCGGCAGGGCGAGAAAGGGGCGTACTTATGTCGGACATCGCCCAGGTCTGCTGCAGCGAGCGCCGCGCCCGGCGGCGCGTCACCGAACGGCGCAGATGCCCGCGACGATTGGTCGATTGAGTCTACATACGTAATGCTTATTATTATCCGGTGCGTCGCCGGCCGGCGAACGGCTTCTAACGGATATCAAACGCTTGTGGTGGAGCGTCAGCAAGCCTCAAGGCTCCACGCCCAGCGCGCGCAGTTCGCCCTTGATCATCGCCACCGTCTCGGTGTTCCCCGGGTTGCGTCCCAGTGCCTCGCGGAAATCGGCTTCGGCTTCCTTCTTCCGGCCCAGTTTGGCGTGGACCTTGCCGCGGAACACGAACGCCCAAAAGTCGTCGGGGTTCGCACTGATCGCAGCCGTGTGCTCGGCAATCGCCTTGTCGGTCTCGCCGCGCCGCGCGAACAAGAGGCCGCGATAGTTCATCGACGTCGCGTCGCGCGGGTTCGCCTTGATCGCGTCGGCGAAGAAGGCGAGCGCCACGTCGATCTCCGCCCCCGCCTTGGCGAGCTTGGCGCAGCGCACCACGTTGTCGTCGACTTTGGGCAGCGTCTTGCGGCACGACTTCGGCCCCGCGAACGGCCCGGCCAAAATCCGAAGCGACGGGAAAATCTCGACGCGGTACCAGCCGGGCCGCTTCCAAGTGGCGTCGGCGGCGGCCGAGGCTACGAGCATCAGCCCAAGCAAGACGGCGGCGAGCGTGATCGGACGTGGGCGAATCATGGCGACCAAGAATGAACCAATCGGCAGGCTCCGTGCCAGTCCCGTCAGGCGGCGACCCGTGCAACCCAGCGCCCGAGGTTGCGCACCACCTCATCCCGGTTCGTCTCGTTCAGCATCTCGTGCCGGCCGTTCGGGTAGAAGTCCGTCGTCACGTCCTTGATGCCGGCCGCGCGATAGCGCTCGACCAGCGGCGTCAGGCCCGCGAGGTTACTGTTTAGCGGGTCTTTGTCGCCGGCGAAGAGGTAGATCGGCAGCGCCGGGCGGATGCGGTTCAGCGCGTCGGGTTCGAACATCACTTGCGCGGCCGTGAAGATGCTCATCATCGACTCCGTCGTCGCGTCGAACCCGCACAGCGGATCGGCGATGTACTTGTCGACTTCGCCGGGATTCCGGCTCAGCCAATCGAACGGCGTACGCGCCGGCTCGAACGCCTTGTTGAACGACTTCAAGCCGCCTTCGGGATCGGGTGGCGGCAGCAGGTCGAGAGCGGCCGATCCCGAAAGCACCGCGCCGTCGATCAGCGCACTGTGCTTAACGAGGTAAATCTGCAGCGCGAACGAGCCTAGCGAGTGCCCGAGCAGGATCAGCTTCTTACCCGGGTTTTCGCGCTTCGCGATCGCACTCAAGATCGCCATGTCGTCGACGATCGAGGCAAATCCGCCCGGTCCGAAATCGCCGAGCTTGTCCGGCGAGGTGCGCCCATGCCCGCGATGATCCTCCGCGTAGATCGCAATTCCGGCCGCACGCAACGGCGCGAGCGGCTCAAGATAGCGCAACGCATGCTCGCCCATCCCATGCGAAATCTGCAGCACGGCCTTCGTGGGCCCCGTCGCCGCCCACCGGTAGGCCGCAATCCGCGCACCGTCGCTACCTTGAAACTCGAATTGCTCGTTGCTCATTTTCCTACTTTCGTCATGGCCGGGGTTTGACCCGGCCACCCTTGAGACTGGAACCGGCGTTGCAGAGTCGAATGGCTGCCGCGATTGCTGCTCACCTCGGTGGCCGGGTCAAGCCCGGCCGTGACGAACTTGGGGGTAGATGGAGGCGGAAACGCTCGACCGCCCCCTGTGAAACCAGTATACCCCCGACCAGAAAAACACCCGGAAACCCGATGGCAAAAGACGACAAGAACGACATCGCCGCTCTCTCGTTCGAACAAGCGCTCGCCCAGCTGGAACAGATCGTCCAGCGGCTGGAAAAGGGCCAAGTCGACCTCGAAGATTCGATCGAAATCTACGAGCGCGGCTCGAAGCTGAAAGCCCACTGCGAGGCCAAACTGAAGGACGCCGAGGCGCGCATCGAAAAGATCGTCATCACCCCCTCGGGCCCCGCCACCGCGCCGTTCGAGAAGTAAAGCCATGACCTTGAGCCCCCTCGAACCCGCCTTGAAGGAAGCGGCCCGCTTCATGGAAGACGCGCTGCTCGAGTTCCTCCCGGAACCCGTGGGCCCGCAGGCGCGGCTGATCGAGGCGATGCGCTACGCGACCTTGGGCGGCGGCAAACGCGTGCGCGCGTTCCTGGTGCTGCAGTCCGGCCGCCAGTTCGGCGTCGACCGCCGAGCCCTGTCGCGGGTCGCCGCCGCCGTCGAGTGCGTGCATGCCTATTCGCTCGCCCACGACGACCTGCCAGCGATGGACGACGACGACACGCGCCGCGGCAAGCCCTCGACGCACAAGAAATTCGACGAGGCGACCGCGATCCTGGCCGGCGACGCGCTCCTGACCCACGCCTTCGCGCTAATCGCCACCCCTGAAACCCATGCCGACCCCTATGTCCGCTCTGACCTCGTCGCGCGCCTCGCCCTGGCCGCGGGCTGGAACGGCATGGTCGGCGGCCAGATGATCGACATGGACGTCGAAGGCGTCTCCGACATCGGTCACATCACGCGCCTGCAGCGCCTGAAGACCGGCGCGCTCATCGCCTTCGCCTGCGATGCGGGCGCGATCATGGGCAAGGCCTCGCCCCAGATGCACCGTGCACTGACGAATTACGCGCAGGATTTGGGCCTCGCGTTCCAAATCGTCGACGACCTGCTCGACGTCGAAGGCGATGCCGCCGTCATGGGCAAGGCGACCCGCAAAGACCAAAAAGCGGGGAAGGCGACGTTCGTCACAGTGCTGGGCCCCGAACGCGCCCGCGCGCAAGCCGAACTGTTAGCCAAACAAGCCGCCAAGCACCTTGAACTCTTTGATGAAAAGGCCGACCTTCTGCGCGAATTGGCGGCCTATGTTGTCGATCGGCGTGCCTAAATGCCGCAAGAATCGAAGGTTATGCTGCACTACCTTCCAAGAAGGCGGACGTCACGAGTTTACAGTAAGGCTTGAAGGGTCACATGCCCGCAACCCCGTTGCTTGACAAGGTCAAGTCGCCCGCCGACACCCGGCACTTCACGCGCGACGAACTGAAACAACTGGCCGACGAACTGCGCGCCGAGACGATCGACGCCGTCTCGGTAACCGGCGGCCACCTCGGCGCGGGACTCGGTGTCGTCGAACTCACCGTCGCGCTCCACCACGTCTTCAACACGCCGCACGACCGGCTGATCTGGGATGTCGGCCACCAGGCCTACCCGCACAAGATCCTGACCGGCCGTCGCGACCGCATCCGCACGCTGCGCATGGGCGGCGGCCTCTCCGGCTTCACGCGGCGAAGCGAAAGCGAATACGATCCGTTCGGCGCCGCTCACTCCTCGACATCGATCTCCGCCGGCCTCGGCATGGCCGTCGCGCGTGACCTGAAGGGCGAGAAGCGCAACATCGTTGCCGTCATCGGCGACGGCGCCATGTCTGCCGGCATGGCGTATGAGGCGATGAACAACGCGGGCGCCTCGCGCTCGCGCCTGATCGTGGTCTTGAACGACAACGACATGTCGATCGCCCCGCCGGTGGGCGGTATGAGCGCCTATCTCTCGCGCGTCGTCTCGTCCGAGGGTTACACGACGCTGCGCAACTTCGCCAAGCAGCTGGCGAAGAACCTGCCGCACTTCGTCGAAGAAACCGCCCGCAAGGCCGAACGCTACACGCACGGCCTGACGATGGGCGGGACGCTGTTCGAAGAACTCGGCCTCTATTACGTCGGCCCGATCGACGGTCACAACCTCGATCACCTTTTGCCCGTACTTCAGAACGTGCGCGACCAGCCGATCGACCGCCCGATCCTGGTGCACGTCGTCACGAAGAAGGGTAAGGGTTACGCGCCCGCCGAAAATTCCGCGGACAAATACCACGGCGTGGTGAAGTTCGACGTTGTCACCGGTACACAGAAGAAGGCGCCCTCGAACGCGCCGCAATACACAAAAGTCTTCGCCGACGCCCTGATCGCGGAAGCCGAAGCCGACAGCAAGATTGTGGCGATCACCGCCGCGATGCCGTCCGGCACCGGCCTCGACCACTTCGGCAAGCGCTTCCCGAACCGCACGTTCGACGTCGGTATCGCCGAACAGCACGGCGTGACGTTTGCCGCCGGTCTGGCGACCGAGGGATTCAAGCCGTTCGCGGTCATCTACTCGACATTCCTGCAGCGCGCCTACGACCAAGTCGTGCACGACGTCGCAATCCAGAAGCTGCCGGTGCGCTTCGCGATGGACCGCGCGGGCCTCGTGGGCGCCGATGGCGCGACGCACGCAGGCTCCTTCGACACGACGTATCTCGCCTGCCTGCCGCATTTCGTGGTGATGGCGCCGAGCGACGAACTCGAGTTGAAGCACATGGTCGCGACGTGCGCCGCGATCGATGACCGCCCATCCTCCGTGCGCTACCCGCGCGGCGAGGGCGTCGGCATTGAGCTGCCCGCCAAAGGTACGGCGCTCGAAATCGGCAAAGGCCGCATCGTCCGCGAAGGCTCGAAGATCGCGATCCTGAGCTTCGGTACGCGTCTGCAAGAGGCTCTGAAGGCCGCCGACGACCTGGGTGCCCGGGGCCTCTCGACGACGGTCGCCGACGCGCGCTTCTGCAAGCCGCTCGACGAGGATCTGATCCGCCGCCTGGCCGCCAACCACGAAGTGCTGATCACGATCGAAGAAGGCGCGATCGGCGGCTTCGCATCCCACGTGATGCAGTTCATGGCGAAAGCTGGCCTCTTCGACCGCGGCTGCAAGTTCCGCCCGATGACGCTGCCCGACATCTTCATCGACCACGACACGCCGCAAAAGCAATACGACCTCGCCGAACTGAACGCCCCTCACATCGTGGCGACGGCGTTGACGGCGTTGGGCCACGAAGCTGCGGCGAGTGGATTGCGCGCGTAACTCAATCAAACCGCTCGTCATGGCCGGGCTTGACCCGGCCATCCAGGCGTGTTGCGCGAAGCGCTCAAGCGGGGTTCTCCTGGGGGCCGGGTC
>CXWJ01018758.1_pt1 | contig 10305 bp, 9 predicted proteins | sample 590841 | NCBI WGS metagenome assembly CXWJ01 (sample SAMEA3498367, study PRJEB10139) | wastewater metagenome | biome: wastewater treatment plant; material: activated sludge | place: Austria | collected 2015-01-21 | reverse complement strand
GGCCACGGTCGGCAGCGTCGTGACCTCGCCCCAGACGCTGTTTTTGAACGCGAATTCCAAGATCAAGGGTCTCGTCCTCAGCGCCCCAGCCACGGTGACCATCCAGGGCACGGCCCAGCTTTCGATGGAATCGAATAGCGGCAATGCCACCATCGCAGTGAATCAAGGCAGCCATCAGGTCATGGTACAATTGAACACCAACACCAACACGGACGTCACGACTGCGGGCGGCGCCACCTTGGACGTCGATGGCGTGTTGAACCTCAATGGCAAAACTTTCAACATCTCCGGTGGTGGGACCGTGAACCTCAATAATGCGGTTGTCGGAGGCGGCGCGGTCATAAACAGCGCCACGCTGGGAACCGAGGGCGCGACCAGTTTGGCCGGTATGCTCAACAGCACTGGCAGCCTCGCCATCAACGTGGGTGGGGCCACGGCGAATTCGTTTGACTCTTGGGCCGTGACGGGTGCCGCAACCCTATCCGGTACTCTCTCCGTCGATGCGGTCAATGGCTTCAACCCATCGCATGGTCAGACATTCACGGTGCTCACCGCGTCGAGCGTAAGCGCCGCGGCGCTGACCCTTGGGGGTCCAGACGCCTCGCTGTTCGAGCTCATCAAGAATCCGACCAGCCTGGTGCTTCGCGCCGGTCAGCATGGCGACTACAACCGCAATGGAGTCGTGGATGCCGCCGACTATGTCGTCTGGCGGGACACAGTTGGACAAGTTGTACCAGCATGCAGTGGTGCCGATGCAAATTGCAACGGCTTCGTTGAAGTCGGCGACTACGATCCCTGGAAAAGCAACTACGGCCGGACGTTTGGCAGCGGAGCGATCAGCCAGTTTGGTGAGTCCGCGTCCAACGTCCCCGAACCGTCATCATTATTGCTGGGGCTATTGGCGGCAGCGGCCATCGCACAACGACGAAGCGCGCGGAGCAGTTAGCTTAGGCGGCGGAACGTGGACCACGGCATTGCAACGAAAAAGACCCGGCCGCGTGGATTCGGAGCCAACGCGACCGGGCCATCACTTGGAGACAACCGCATTATGAGCAGGCTTTTACAACCAAGGCAAAGAAACTGAGGAAACCACAAGCACGAAAAGTGGGGCCCGGCCAAGCCGGTAGATCGTCAGGTTGCAAACGGCCGGGCTCCGTCCTGGAATAGCACAGAATTCGCAATAAGGCATTGAATACCGAAAGGTCCGACCACGGACGTCGTTGTCCATTCCTTCAATGTATCTCCGTTCTACAAACTCAACCGACCAAATGCGAATTCCAGGCTTGTGGCAAATTGGTGAATTGAGGGGAGAAGACTAGATACCGCTACCTGCCTTGCAACAAAGGGGGAGTCCGGGCAAAAACCTGGGATCAAGCGGGGGCCCCAGAGGGGGCTCGTCATGGGTCGCTCGATGGAGTCCATTCGCACTACCCTTCGACCGGCAGACCGCTGCGGACGATGGCCAGGACCGCATCCCGGACGGCCTCGGACAGGGCCGGCCAAGCCTCGATGATCGCCAGCAAGCGAGGGTCAGACTCACTCGTTTGTGGGCCTAGTGCGCCGGATTTTGCGCCGCCTTGGACCGCATCACTCGAATTCGCCCCATTATCTTGAGTGAGTTCGAATCCTGTCCCCGCCATTTGAAATCCCGGGTCGAAGTGACTCGGGGTTTTTTATGCGCTTTCGAGTCCGGAAGTTGCGTCGACTTGCGCGTTTCATTTGCGGCCTCTTCTTCGCATCGCCCGCGGCTCGTTACCTTTAAGGTTGACGGTTGAGAAACGATGGTGAATGCTGATCGCATGGCTTCCACCACGGTCAAATTTCGATTCGCGGAACCGTCCGACGCGGCCGGCATCCTTCGCATCTATGCGCCCTACTGCGAATCGACGTCCATATCGTTCGAGATTGTGGCGCCGACCGTGGAGCAGATGCAAGAACGCATCTCGCGAATTTCCGCCCAGTATCCTTGGCTGGTGTGCGAGATCAACGGAGAACTGGCCGGATATGTTTACGCCAGCCAGCATCGCGAGCGGGCTGCTTATCGGTGGGCCGTTGATGTGGCTGCCTATGTTTCCGATGGCTATCAGCGCCGGGGCGTGGGCCGGGCATTGTACATGAGTCTGTTTTCGATTCTGCGTGAACAGCATTACTGCGTGGCGTATGCCGGGATTTGTCTGCCAAATCCGGAGAGTGTCGGCCTGCACGAAGCAGTGGGATTCAAGCTAGGTGGGGTTTTTCCTGCCAATGGGTACAAATTGGGGGGCTGGCGAGATGTAGGTTGGTGGTACCTGCGACTACAGCCGCCGATTATGGAACCGACGGAACCGCTGCCAATTCGTGAAATTCGAGATTCAGCCGCGGTTCTTAAAACGCTATTGGAGGGAGAACGACTGGTGAAACTGGCGTCTGGGAACGAGATGCGTTGAGGGGCAGCGATTGTTTCGCCGTAGTATATAATTGGAGTAGGAAAGCCGACGCGAGTGGCTCCTCTAAAATTTCGAATTGCGGTTTTGCCATGGCCAAAAGTCAAAAGACGAACGCAGAACTGAGCGAAGAAAATGTTCGTCTCCGTGCCCAAGTAGCTCAACTTGAGGATCGCTTGGATCACTTGTCAGAGCATGGTGCCGCGGCAAAATCGCTCCGGCAGATGGAAATGACGCATCGGGAGGTGATGAGCGTAGTCTCCGATGTGGTGTTGATTGCAGACGATTCCAGGCGGCTGACTTACGTCTCTCCCAATGCCCATTACATTTTCGGTCATTCAGCCGCGGAAATTATGAAACACGGGCGCGTTGGGTTTCTACTTCCCAAAGATATGTATGATCCGGACGAACTGGCAGAGCACGGAGAGATTGTCAACATTGTGTGCCAGGTCCGCGACGCGGTGGGCCGAGCTCGAAATTTGCTCGTAACGGTGAGGCAGATGGAGGAGACCGACGGTTGTGTGATGTTCATTTGCCGCGACGTCAGTGAACGGATGAAGATAGAGCTGGATAACGAATTGCTATTGCTGACCTTAAGCCGGCGCGTGGAGGAACAAACAAAAGAGCTACGTGAAAGCCTCGAACAATATCGTCGGCGCGTCGAGGGTTTACGTGACGAGTATCTGTTCTATGCGACAGATTCTGAAGGGACGGTAACTTACATTAGTCCGTCCATCTATACCATTCTGGGGCGCACGCCAGACCAAGTGCTGGGACACAACTGGCGGGAGTTTGTCGATCAAACTGATGCTAGCTTTGCGGAACTTGAAGAGTTGGAGCGATTGCGATTTGCCGGCTTACCGATTCCATCATTCGTCGTTCCTGTTCCCCATGAGAATGGAGAGGTTCGGATCTTCGAATTCCGTGATACGCAGGTACGCGATGAGGACGGACGAGTGATCGCCAGCGAAGGAATCGGCAAGAACGTAACGGAGCGGCATCGCGCGGAAGAGGAGTTGCGGCGGGTGCACGAGGAATTGGAACAGCGAGTTAAAGAGCGGACCGCAGCGCTGACGGAAGCAAATGCGCAATTGCGTGAAAGCGAGCGTCGATATAGGTCGGTCGTGGAGGACCATGTCGATTTTATCATCCGCTGGCAGGGGGATGGCATGCGCACGTTCGCCAACAAGTCATATTGCCGATTTTTAGGCGCATCTCTTGCTGAGATCCTTGATACGAGCTTTATGGATGAGATCGTTGAGGAAGATCGTGAGCGATTGAAGGAGAAGCTGGCGCAGGTGGCCGTGGCCAACCCGGTCGTTGTGTTTGAACACCGCACGGTGCTGACCAATGGTCGCACGGTGTGGCAGCATTGGTCGCATCGGGCGTTGTTTGACGAAAAAGATAATCTGATTGAATATCAATCGGTTGGCAGCGATGTGACGGATCGACGCAAGCGCGACGAGCTGATGCAGGATCGTGCCGTGGCCATCGTGCAACTAGGGAATTTGTCCGAACGCGAACGCGACGTGATGCGTTTGGTTGTCGCCGGCAGCGCGAACAAAGTGATCGCCAAGAAGCTTGATCTGAGTGTGAAGACAATTGAAAAGCATCGCAGCAGCATGATGAAAAAGCTGCGCGTGCGTAGCGTTGCCGAGTTAGTCCGCTTGGGCCTCTTGGCGGAAGAAGGCAATGAGAATTAACATTCAACTGCCAGGAGGTCGGTCGGCAAGGAAGTCCCTATCTGTCTCAGTCATCGCTGACGTCACCCGAGTCGAAAGCTCGCTCTATTTCCCCTGGGCTTGGAAAGGGAAATCTCAGTCATTTCCGTTCTCGCTCGTATGCTATCGTTAAGTAGGGTTTTTACCCAGTTTGGCGACAATATGGCAGGGNNGTTGTCCCTTGTTTCGTGCCAGTACTTGCTTGCCAAACTTGACGTGGTGTAGACCGATTTATAGATGAGACCGTGAGTTGGGGCCAGCAATACAGTGGTGGCATTTGGGGCAGAAAAAGGAGCGTAGGATGCCGATCATCGAATGTACTTGCGGAATGGTGATGTCGCTTGCGACTGAGGATTCTCGGACCTACTGCATACGTTGTGGTCGCGCGGCCCGGCACGATTCTGTTCGGGGCCAGGCCAATCGGAGTTCCGTGCCGCCGACAAGTTCACGGCGAACGAGTGCCCAGTTAGCTCCCCTGCAGGCGCTGGACGCTTCTGTCGCAGGAGAAAGCACTGCTGTGATTGGACGATATGCCTAGTAGCTCTTGGGGGGGTACTGCCGGCATTGCCAGATAAAGTTTATTTAAGATGGGTTCCCATACTCCTCATCTGCTGACAATACTAAGATGAGATGGACGTCGGGCCAGGGCGTCAATGATTGGCACCAGGACTTTTCACACAGAAGCGGTGGAGAGGCGGGGCACTCTTCTCTGCCTTTGGATTCTGTCGCATAGCGACATCCAGGGTTGATTTAAGCATGGAACGACAGGAATTGAATGGGCATGGCGCTGCGCCGCCAGTACAAACAAGCGTACCACCAGAGGTAGTGCGTGCACCAAAAAGAATGCAGCAGCTCAGCGAGGCGCGACGACGGCAAGGTTTGTCCGTACGATGTGTTGCGCAGCGACTGAATCTATCCGTGGGCGACGTGCGCGCTCAGGAAGAGGAACAGGCCGATATTACCTTGTCGCAGCTTTATCGCTGGCAGGCGGCTCTCGATGTGCCGATCGAGGAATTGCTGTGCGATCCGGAGGATGCGCTTTCGCCGCGAGTACTGAGCCGGGCTCGCTTACTGCGGATTATGAAAACCGCCATGGCGATTCGCCGGCAAGCGCGTACGGAAGCGGAGCGTCGTTTGGCGCGCCTACTGACCGAGCAGTTACAGGAAATGATGCCCGAATTGAAAGAAGTTTCGGGATGGCCTGCCGTCGGGCATCGGCGAAGCGGGGACGATTTTGGACGGATCGCGGAAAACCCGATTCCAGACGATTTCATGCACGAGGCAAGTTAAGTGCCGAATGGTTCATTCTGAATCGGAATTTTCTTCCGCAGGGAAGGGGATCGGATCGCCGCGTAATTCACAGATCGCGTTGTGGGCGGCTCGCTGCTCAGACTCCTTCTTGCTGCGTCCCCACGCAGGTGCGAAACGCTGACGGCCAATCTGGGCAGTCATCTTGAAGCACTTGCTATGATCGGGCCCTTTCTCCTCCAGCAGGGGATAGGTGGGAGTCACCCCATGCTCACGTTGGGCAAATTGCTGCAGCAGCGATTTGTAGTTTCCTCCCGAATCCCCGGACGCGGCTGATTCGATTTCGGGACCGAAGTAAGTGAGTACGAATTCCTTTGCCGCCTCACTACCGCCGTCGAGATAGATGGCGGCGATCAAAGATTCGAGCACATCGGAAAGGACGGAAGGCGGCACAGCGGGGTGGGTTGTCATCCCTTTGCCCAGCACCAGAAACTCTCGCAGTCCAAGCGCCTGGCTAATTTTCGCACAGGTTAGCCTGCTGACGACGATCGATTTGAGCTTGGTTAAATCGCCTTCAAGCTGCTCGGGGAATTGATGGAATAGCTGCTCACAGACGATCACACCCAGGATCGCGTCGCCGAGAAATTCGAGTCGCTCGTTTGACGAGAGGCGATGGTCCGCTCCGGAGGCGTGAGTGAGCGCGGCATCCAACAGCTGGACGTCACGAAAATGATACCCGATCCGCTCCTGGCAGCGTGCCAGTCGGGACGATGTGAGGTTGTCATCATCCGGCGGGGGCGCCTGATCCATGGGCCTTCCCATTGAGGCTGGCGATCGGGTTGTCAAAACATGGGCCCCCGGCAATTGGGACGACGAAGCAAACAATCGATGACAGACTGCGCCGCGAAGCTTGCCAACTGTGCGACGTGGAATGTCCCGATCGGGACATTAGGTGCCGTTAAGCTACTTCCAAAGCACATTCGTGTCAATGTGGGAAGGGGTGCGACCGAGTTCTTGCCGATTCGCCGCTATTCCGATTCGCGCGATGCTGACGGGCGGGGCATGCCGCGCCGCGAAATTCGAGCGCGACAGACTAGAAATGCACGCTGCGCTCGCTGACAGGGCTTAGTCACAGCGATTAAACTGCACGGAGGGTGAGAGCGGCCGGCGTTGATTCGACTGAAGTAGCATCTCGATCGCCCTCCAAAAATAACGCTCGTATCGTGAGTTGGCTTTCTAGCATGATCAACACGCTTTACCTGCCTGAGCTTCGTGAAATGCTCGAGTTGGGCGACGTGGAGGGACTGCGCGAATTCTGTACCGCACTTCACCCAGCTCGTGTGGCGGAGTTCATGGAGGGGCTGACGGCGGCCGAATCTTGGGCCGTGCTTAAGTTGGCCGATCCGCCCACTCGGGTCGAAATCTTCGCCTATCTCGATAATCAAAAGCAGCTCGAGATCGTCAGTACCTGCGATCCGGAAGGTATCAGCCAGCTGATCGCGGATATGCCCGCCGACGATCGCGTGGATTTGTTGAACGCGGTCGACGAAGAGGTTGTAAGAAACCTGCTGCCATTGGTCCCGGCTGAGACTCGACGCGACATTCTGCGGCTGCAGTCTTACCCCGAAGGCACGGCCGGCGCCGTAATGACGACCGAGGTAGCCAGGCTGCCAGAGACGCTGACCGTACGGGCCGCGTTAGAGGAAATAAGCCGCATCGCGGAAAACCTGGAGACGATTTATTACATCTATATCGTCGACGACGAAAACCATTTGCGCGGCGCAATTTCCGCCCGCCAGTTAGTGACGCATCTCGGCAAGCCGAATATGCCCATCACCGATTTGATGGAACGCAATCTGGTGACCGTGGAGGCCACCGACGACCAGGAAGCCGTCGCTGCGAAAGTTGCCGATTATGATTTCCATGCCATTCCGGTCGTGGACCATGAGCAGCACCTCGTGGGCATCATCACGCACGATGATGTGATCGACGTGTTACAGCGCGAGGCCACAGAAGACGCCTATTTGGCCGGGGCGGTGGGGCCGTTGGAAGAGGGCTACTTGTCTGTTCCTTGGTTCGAGTTCACTCGTCACCGCGCGCCGTGGCTGGCAATATTATTCGGGGGGGCTATTTTGACCATTGTCGCGCTAAAGTCGTATCATGAGGCGATCGATCAGGTCGCTTGGCTGGTTCTATTTCTGCCACTTATCGTTTCGTGCGGGGGGAATTCCGGCAGTCAATCAGCGACGCTCATTATTCGGGCGTTGACAACCAAAGAGATTACACCCGCGGCATGGTGGACAGTGGTATGGCGCGAATTATTGGTCGGTGGGGCGCTTGGTATCTTCTTGGGTGCAATTGGTTTTGCTGTCGGCTGCCTCGTCGCGCCATCTCCCGCGGCGGCATTAATCGTGCCCATCACGCTCATTCTCGTCGTCACGTGTGGCACGATGGTGGGATCGTTGCTGCCGTTGCTGTTCGCGCGGTTAGGTTGGGATCCTGCCCTCATGAGCGCGCCCTTCGTGACCTGCATCATCGATGTGGTGGGCATCTTTGTTTACATGAACGTAGCGCTGCTGATGCTCAAAGAGTTTCAGTAGAGAACACGGACAAGCTCCGTCGCTATGAGACACTGTAGATTGAATGGCGGTAAACAACTGCTAAACGTCGAGCAGTTGATGGCCGACATACATCTGCAATACCTGGCTCTGGACTTTAATCGCGCGAATCAAAATCCAGATTTGCTCCTGATTAAATTGCTTGGGGTCGGAAGCGGCCAGACCTTCCAACTCCTCCGTCATAGCCGCGTGTTGATCGGTCGCCACTTGTAGTTGGAGCCCCGTTCGTTTCCACGCGTCGTGGAGAGTGCGGTGATCGCGCAGGCCGTCTAGGTCTTCGACCGTGTTAGCCAAAAGCAGGCACAACCGGGCGACGTCCTGCGGTGAGGCATTCGGCTGGATGCGTTCAATGTGCTGAGCGAGCTCAGCACAAGTAATCGTCGATTGTTTGGGTAGGTTCACGGTGTGTTTGCGCTAGGGATTCAGACTCATGGTGTGTCAAGCACCGTAATCAACTTCGGGCTGATTTGCATCCCGACCGCGGTTAATGCTCACTTGGGGGCGGCCGCGTGGGACCGTGCGTGAGGAGATTATTGTCGAAACGAGTTTGCAAAAATTGGCTGGCTCAAGCGTCAGCCCTGTTTCCTTTTTTCGGTTGCTTATCTAAGCAAGCGTAGCTCACATTGGACGCGCCTCAGGAGGCACGGAGATGTGGATTTTCCGCGATAAATCATGCTGGAATTTTGCATCATTGCGTTCGCCGTGCGACAATATCGCCTACCGGCAGAGGAGCCCAATTGCTGGCTTTCAACCCATATACGCGGCATAATCAACAGGATTGATGGCTGTTGCGAGAGGTCAAATCCTGGCAAGGGATTCTAGTGGCGTGGAATCCGTTGCGACCCACACCATGTGAGATTGCACCGATGAATATCTGTTCTCATTGTGCCAGTCCATTCGAAGCGAACCAACCCACCGATAGGCATCCGACATGTCCGTATTGCGGGACGAAAATTGTGAATCACCAGCGTAGCCCCTGGGTAGATGTGGCTCGGGTAACTAGCCTTGCCGAAGCCGGTTTTCTCACCGACGAGCTCGTCGGGTTAGGGATCGAGGCGCAGATCTATCAACTGGAGGAATTTGGCGGCTCATCCCACCGCTGGGATGCCGCTTATTTGATTCGGGTGCCTACCGGCATGGCCCAGGATGCGGCGGCACGGATCCGCGAGCACTTGGCCGAAGATGCAGCCGGAGGAGAGAGGGGGCCGCGCAACTTTTGTTTTTCGGCCGACAGCGCGGCGATTGATCCTGCGTTTTGGCGTCCTGTGGCGCTCTTGATTTTAGCGGGCGTGGCCAGTTTCGCCCTGGGACAACAGTTCCCGGAGCACCCACCTCGGAACCGGGTTTCGGACGATTCGTTGCCGAAGGCGATCGATGCCATCGGCCGACCGCTGGTGACCGAGCCCGCGGCCGGACTGCCGCGGTATCGGCTTTCTTTCGATCGCCGTCGCGAGGCTTGGTCCTTAGGTTGTGACCGGGACGGGGATGGGTTGTTCGAAAGTCAGCAGCAGTTTCACGCTTCGGGTGCGAGTTGGTAGCGGCCGTTCACTTTGATGAAGTAGGTAACTTGAGCCGGCCGCGAACCTGACGAGAAGCGCCCTTGTCAATCGGACGCACGGCTGGCGAGAATGCGCAGGAGAAGATGCTCGCACTTCGCGAGAAGATGCCGCTCTTTACTGTACCACACCAGATTCGAAAGGGAATCACTTGGCCATTCTGGGTGTCAACATTGATCATGTCGCGACGGTCCGCGAGGCCCGGAAGACGAACGAGCCCGATCCTGTATGGGCGGCCACGCTGGCCGAGCTAGGTGGGGCCGATGGGATTACGATTCACTTGCGCGAAGACCGCCGGCATATCCAAGACCGCGATCTCCGTGTCCTTTTGGAATCGGTCGCCGTTCCGATCAACCTTGAGCTAGCTTGTGCCAATGATGTGGTCAAGATCGCCTGCGAAACGGCGCCCTATCAAGCGACGCTTGTGCCTGAGCGACGCGAGGAAGTGACGACCGAGGGTGGGTTGGATGTTGTCGGCTCGCGTGCGAAGGTTGCCGAGGCGGTGCGGCGGTTAAAGGACGCCGGCATCATCGTGAGTTTGTTTCTCGATCCCGAGCCAAAGCAGCTCGATGCGGGCGCGGAGCTTGGCGTGGACGCGATCGAGCTTCACACAGGTGCCTACGCGCATGCCGCTGCGAAGCACAACGCACAGGCTGAATTAGAAACGCTGATCAAGGCGGGCGAACGGGTACGGGCTGCCGGGATCAGGTTGGACGCCGGTCACGGCTTGACCTACCGC
>CXWJ01024751.1_pt1 | contig 10307 bp, 11 predicted proteins | sample 590841 | NCBI WGS metagenome assembly CXWJ01 (sample SAMEA3498367, study PRJEB10139) | wastewater metagenome | biome: wastewater treatment plant; material: activated sludge | place: Austria | collected 2015-01-21 | reverse complement strand
GCCGCCACGGGCTGACGCGCTCCCTACGACGACGGAGTCAGTCCGCCGGCCCGCACGGTCGGGGCCACCTCCGGCGAGCCGAGCAGGTCCAGCGCCTCGGCGGCACCGATGCGCCGGGTGGAGGCCGCCAGCACCCCGCCCGCGAAGGTGGAGCTGATCGCGGCCTCGCCGGGGAGCGGGCCGAGCACGGTGATGCCGGCGACGTCCCGCAGCTCGCTCAGCTGCTGGAAGCCGAGCGCCGCGTCGCCCCGCGCGACGAGACTCCCGACGGGCACTCCCGGCGGTGCCTGGAGGAGCCGTCCGCCGAGCTCGGCGGTCAGCCCCCACCTCTCGACGAGCTGCACCAGCGCGACGCCGCTCGGCCCGGTCGAGTAGGCGATCCGCTCGCTGTCCTCGAGCAGCGCGCGGAGGTCGGACTCGGTCTCGAGCGGACGCGCGCTGGGCGCAGCCACGGCGGCCACGACCTGGGAGACGAAGAGCGGACGGAGCGTCCCCGCGACGAGCAGTCCGTCGGCGTCGAGCGCGGCCATCGCCTCCCGGGCCAGGACGACGAGGTCGGCCTCGGCGCGATCGCGCACCCGCCGAGCGATGTCGACGCCGCCGCCGGACTCGAACCGGAGCTCGATCCCGTGCCGCAGTCCGAGCTCCGTCGCGAGGTCGGCGAGGACCTGGCGGGTCGCCATCGACGACAGTCCCAGCAGCACGTGCGCCACACTAACGGCCATGAGCGCTCCCCGGACCTCAGCGGCCGGCAAGGCCCTCGCGGTCCTGGCGACGTTCGACCGGGAGCGGCAGAGCCAGACGCTGTCCCAGATCGCCCGCCACACCGGGCTGCCGGTCAGCACCACCCACCGGGTGGTGAGCGAGCTCGCCGAGTGGGGCGCCCTGGAACGCCGCGAGGACGGCTCGTGGCACGTGGGCCTCCGGCTGTGGGAGGTCGGCTCGGTCTGCCCGCGCGGGCAGATCCTGCGCGACGTCGCGCTGCCCTTCATGCAGGACCTCTACGAGGGCACCCACGAGAACATCCAGCTCGCCGTCCGGGAGGGCACCGAGCTCGTCTTCGTCGAGCGCATCGCCGGCCACCGCTCGGTCGAGCTGGTGACGATGGTCGGCTCGCGCTTCCCGCTGGCGGTGACCGGGATGGGGCGGGTGCTCCTCGCGCACGCGCCGCACGAGATCCAGGAGGCGGTGCTCGAGGCGCCGCTCCAGGCCTGGACCGCCCACACCGTCACCGACCCGAAGGCGCTGCGCGGACAGCTCAGCCGGATCCGGCGCGAGCAGGTCTTCGTCAGCGACCGGCAGCTGTCGGAGAGCACGGTCGCGGTGGCCGCGCCGGTGCGGATCGGCCTGACCGGCCCGGTGTACGCCGCCCTGGGGATCATCGTCGCGGCCCGCAGCGCCGCGCGGGCCCGAGGTCTGAAGCACCCTCTCCTGGTGGCCTCCCGGGACATCTCCGCCGAGCTGGGCCGGCGGGCCGGAGCGTCGACCTGACGCCTCCCGCCACCACGAGGGTTTCCGCCTGACGGAAACGCTACAGACGCGGGGCGGCGGCAGGTGCGACGGTTCCGGTGACCGAGGAGCACCAGGAGGCGGGATGGCGCAGGAGGCGATCGACTCCGTCACCGACGTCCCGGTGGCGATCGTCGGAGCGGGACCCGCCGGGCTGATGCTGGCGCACCTGCTGGGTCGTGCGGGGGTCGACACCGTCGCCCTCGACACCCGGACCCGGCACCGGATCGAGACCACGCAGCGGGCGGGGATCCTCGAGGCCGACGCCGCCCGCGACCTGGTCGAGACCGGCGTCTCGGACCGGATCCTGCGCGACGGCCACGAGCACGAGGGCATCGAGCTGCGGTTCTCCGGGCGCGCCCACCGGATCCACTTCAAGGAGCTGGTGGGCGAGTCGGTGTGGCTCTACCCCCAGACCGACGTCTTCATCGACCTGGCCGATGCCCGGGACCGCGACGGGGGCACCGTCCACTTCGGGGTCACCGACACCGAGGTGCTCGATGTCGAGTCCGAGGCGCCGCGGGTCCGCTACACCGCGCCGGACGGCGCCCGGCACGAGATCAGGGCCCGCTTCGTCGTGGGGGCGGACGGGTCCCGGAGCAGCTGTCGGCAGCTGGTGCCCGAGGGACGGCGTACGCAGTTCACCAAGCGCTATCCCTTCGCCTGGTTCGGGATCATGGCCGAGGCTCCGATGAGCGCGCCGGAGCTCGTCTATGCGCAGTCCGACCACGGGTTCGCGTTGATCAGCCAGCGCACGGAGAGCGTGCAACGGATGTACTTCCAGTGTGCGCTGGACGAGGACGTCGACGCGTGGTCCGACGACCGGATCTGGGACACGCTGCAGGCGCGGGTGGCGGGTGCGGACGGGTTCACCCTGAAGCAGGGGCCGATCGTCGAGCGGACGGTGCTGCCGTTCCGCTCGTTCGTGCAGCAGCCGATGCGGTGGGGGTCGATGGTGCTGGCCGGCGACGCCACCCACACGGTGCCGCCGACCGGGGCTCGCGGGCTCAACCTGGCGCTGCACGACGTGAAGGTCCTGGCGCCGGTGCTGCTGCGGGCGCTGGGTGCCGAGGGGGAGTCCGCGCTGGAGGACTACCAGCCGCGCGCCCTGCAGCGGGTGTGGCGGGCACAGCACTTCTCCTGGTGGATGACCCGGCTGCTGCACCACGCCCCGGGAGCGGAGCCCTTCGACCTCCAGCGTCAGATCGGGGAGCTCGACAACGTCGTGTCGTCGCGAGCCGGCCGCACCTACCTCGCCGAGCAGTACACCGGCTGGCCGACCCAGGAGCCCGCGTGATCATCGACTGCCACGGACACTTCACCACCGCGCCGCCCCAGCTCGGGGAGTGGCGCGACCGGCAGGTGGCGGCGTACGACGAGGGAGGTGAGGCGCCGGACCCCGACGACCTGGTCATCACCGACGAGGAGCTGCGGGCCGTCATCGAGGGCAACCAGTTGCGGCTGATGGACGAGCGCGGCAGCGACCTGACGATCTTCTCCCCGCGGGCCAGCTTCATGGCCCATCACCTCGGCGACCTCGAGGTGTCGTCGACCTGGGCACGGATCTGCAACGACCTGGTCCACCGGGTCGCCACCCTGTTCCCCGACCGGTTCGCGGTGGGAGCCATGCTGCCGCAGTCGCCGGGAGTCGATCCGGCCACCTGCCTGCCCGAGCTGCGCCGGGCGGTGGAGGACCTGGGCGCGGTCACCGTCAACCTCAATCCCGACCCGTCGGGCGGACGGTGGAGCGCGCCTCCGCTGACCGACCGCAGCTGGTACCCCCTCTATGAGGCGATGGTCGCCTTAGACATCCCGGCGATGATCCACGTCAGCACGTCCTGCAACCCCGCCTTCCACACCACCGGCGCCCACTACCTCAACGCCGACACCACGGCGTTCATGCAGCTCGTCCAGGGCGACCTGTTCGCGGACTTCCCGACGCTGCGGTTCGTGATCCCCCACGGCGGCGGCGCGGTGCCCTATCACTGGGGACGCTTCCGCGGGCTGGCGATGGCACTCGGCAGGCCCGACCCGGAGGAGCTCCTCGACAACGTGTCCTTCGACACCTGCGTCTACCACCAGCCCGGGATCGACCTGCTCACCGAGGTCGTCCCGAGCCGGGCGATCCTGTTCGCGAGCGAGATGATCGGCGCGGTCCGTGACGTCGACCCGCGCACCGGTCACTTCTTCGACGACACCAAGCGGTATGTCGACGCCACGGCGCACCTCACCGACCGGGCACGCGCGGCCGTCTATGCCGGCAACGCGCTGCGCGTCTATCCGCGGCTCGCCGCCCGGCTCGCCGCGGCCGGGCACTGAACCCCAGGAGCACCATGGAGCACACCGAGCTGGGCATCGTGCACACCGCGATCACCCGCGCCGACCCGGCCGCGGTGGATGCGCTGTCGTCGTACGGCGTCGCCACGATCCACGAGGCGATGGGCCGGGTCGGGCTGATGCGCCCCTACCTGCGCCCCGTCTATCGAGGCGCGCGACTGTGCGGCACCGCGGTGACCGTGCTGCTCCAGCCGGGTGACAACTGGATGCTGCACGTCGCGGCCGAGCAGATCCGCGAGGGCGACGTCGTCGTCGCGGCGTGCACGACCGAGAGCGAGGACGGCTTCTTCGGCGAGCTGCTGGCGACGTCGTTCCGGGCGCGCGGTGCCCGCGGGCTGGTGATCGACGGCGGTGTCCGCGACGTCGCGGACCTCGAGCAGATGGACTTCCCGGTCTTCTCGCGGGCCGTCAACGCCAAGGGCACCGTCAAGGCGACGCTGGGCTCGGTCAACGTCCCGGTGGTGTGCGCCAACGCGTTGGTCCGACCCGGCGACGTGGTGGTCGGCGACGTCGACGGCGTGGTCGTCGTCCCCCGCGAACGCGCCGCGGAGGTGGCGGAGGCGTCACGGGTCCGGGAGGCCGCGGAGGAGGGGAAGCGCGCGCGGTTCCGCGCCGGCGACCTCGGCCTGGACCTCTATGGCATGCGCGGACCCCTGGCCGAGCTCGGCCTGCGGTACGAGGACTGAGCCGTGACCGTGACCTTCGAGAAGACCCCCGGCTGGCTGGACTGGTGCGCGCGCCCCAGCCGGCCGGCGTTCCGACTCCCGCCCGGAGCCGTCGACGCGCACTGTCACGTGTTCGGCCCCGGCGCTGAGTTCCCGTTCGCGCCCAGCCGGAAGTACACCCCCTGCGACGCCTCGAAGGCCGAGCTGTTCGCGCTGCGCGACCACCTGGGATTCACCCGCAACGTGATCGTCCAGGCAACCTGCCACGGGTCCGACAACGCGGCGATGGTCGATGCCCTCCGGGCCTCCGGGGGCCTGGCTCGCGGAGTGGCGACCGTCCGCCCGGACGTGTCCGACGACGAGCTGGTGGACCTGCACGCGGCGGGCGTCCGCGGCGTCCGCTTCAACTTCGTCAAGCGCCTCGTCGACGCGGCGCCACGCGAGGACCTGGAGCGGATCGTCGACCGGATCGCCCCGCTCGGCTGGCACGTCGTGATCTACTTCGAGGCCGCCGATCTCGCCGGGCTCCGCGACTTCGTCCTCTCGATCCCGGTGCCGGTGGTGGTCGACCACCTGGGCCGGCCTGACGTGACGCGCGACCCGGACGGACCGGAGTTCGAGGAGTTCCTCGATCTGATGCGAGCCAGGCCCGACCTCTGGTGCAAGGTCACCTGCCCCGAGCGTCTCTCGGTGACCGGACCGCCCGCTCTCGACGGTGAGCGCGCGGCCTACCGCNNGCCCTCGACGGTGAGCGCGCGGCCTACCGCGACGTCGTACCGTTCGCGCGGCGGGTGGTCGAGGAGTTCCCCGACCGGGTGCTCTGGGGCACCGACTGGCCGCACCCCAACCTGGTCGACCACATGCCCGACGACGGCCTGCTGGTCGACGTGATCCCCCACCTCGCGCCCACCGCCGACCTGCAACGCCGCTTGCTGGTCGACAACCCGATGCGCCTCTACTGGCCCGACGCCGGCTGAGCCGGCCCACGATGGGAGTCCCGATGTCCTTGGACAAGACCTACCAGAAGGTGCCTGGCACCACGATCTTCGACGCCGAGCAGTCGGCGAAGGGCTATCACCTCAACCAGTTCTGCATGTCGTTCATGAATGCCGAGAACCGCGAGCGCTATCTCGCCGACGAGCGGGCCTACCTCGACGAGTGGCCGCTCACCGAGGCCCAGAAGCAGGCCCTGCTCGACCGGGACCTCAACGCCGCAATGGCCGAGGGCGGGAACATCTACTTCCTGTCCAAGTGGGGGGCGACGCTCGGCCTCTCGTTCCAGCAGATGGCCGGGTCGATGACCGGCATGAGCGAGCAGGACTACCGCGACATGATGCTCCACGGAGGTCGCTCCGTGGACGGCAACCGGATCGCCGACCAGGTCATCGAGGCTCACTTCACCGAGGCCCACGTCACCGGGGACGGGGCTCCGGAGCAGCACTCCACGATCACGGCCTCGGTCTACACCTCGCACGTGCCGGCGATCGGTGCGGCCTGGGACCAGCACAAGACCGAGGAGCCCTACTGGAAGGCGGTGTTCGACGGCTACGAGTTCTCCAAGGACTACCTGCGCGAGAACACCCCCGACGTGATCTTCCTCGTCTACAACGACCATGCCACGGCGTTCGACCTGTCGCTGATCCCGACGTTCGTGCTCGGCACCGGCGCGTCGTACCCCGCTGCCGACGAGGGCTACGGACCTCGTCCGGTGCCGGGCATCGAGAGCGATCCCGACCTCGCCGCACACATCGCGCACTCCCTGATCCGCGACGACTTCGACCTCACCCTGGTCAACGAGATGACGGTCGACCACGGACTGACGGTCCCGCTGACCCTGATGTTCGGCGACGTCGAGGCGTGGCCGTGCAAGGTGATCCCCTTCCACGTCAACGTCGTCCAGTATCCCGTGCCGTCCGGTGCCCGCTGCTTCAAGCTCGGCCGGGCGCTGCGCAAGGCGATCGAGTCCTACGACAAGCCGCTCAACGTCCAGGTCTGGGGCACCGGCGGCATGAGCCATCAGCTCCAGGGGCCGCGCGCGGGGCTGATCAACCGGGAGTGGGACAACCGCTTCCTCGACGCCCTGGTCGACGACCCGGCGGCACTCGCGGAGGTGCCGCACCTGGAGTACGTCGAGGAGGCGGGCTCGGAGGGCATCGAGCTCGTGATGTGGCTGATCGCCCGCGGCGCGATGAGCGACGTCGACGACGGCGGCTCGGTCGGGGTGAAGCACCGCTTCTATCACGTGCCGGCGTCCAACACCGCCGTCNNCGCGGCGTCGCCTCGCTCGAGGAGGTGCTCGCCGCCGACGATGTCGACGCGGTGATCCTGGCTACCCCGACCCCGCTGCACGCGTCCCAGACCCTGGCCTGCCTCGACGCCGGCAAGCACGTCCAGGTGGAGATCCCGCTGGCCGACTCGCTGCCCGACGCGGAGGCCTGCCTGGCCGCGCAGGAGCGCACCGGCCTGGTCGCGATGGTCGGACACACCCGACGCTTCAACCCGAGCCACCAGTGGATCCACCGGCGGATCGCGGCCGGGGACTTCTCGATCCAGCAGATGGACGTGCAGACCTACTTCTTCCGCCGCCAGAACCTCAACGCGCTGGGGCAGCCGCGCTCGTGGACCGACCACCTGCTCTGGCACCACGCGGCGCACACCGTCGACCTCTTCGCCTACCAGACCGGATCGCCGATCGTGCGGGCCAACGCGATCCAGGGTCCGCTCCACCCCGAGCTCGGCATCGCGATGGACCTGTCCATCCAGCTTCAGGCGGCGAGCGGCGCGATCTGCACGCTGTCGCTGTCGTTCAACAACGACGGGCCACTCGGCACGTTCTTCCGCTACATCGGCGACACCGGCACCTACCTCGCGCGCTACGACGACCTGGTCACCGGCAAGGACGAGGTCATCGACGTCTCCGGGGTGGACGTCTCGATGGACGGCATCGAGCTGCAGGACCGGGAGTTCGTGGCGGCGATCCGCGAGGGGCGCGAGCCCAACGCCTCGGTCGCCCAGGTGATGGCCTGCTACCGCACCCTCGCGGCGCTCGAGGAGCAGCTGGTGTGACGTTAGATCACGGCGAGCACGCTCCGGACGTACTCGGGATGGTTCATGACCTGGTCCCAGGTGAAGCGCAGCACCCGCCAGCCCGCCAGCGTGAGCTCGGTGTAGCGGACGCAGTCGCGCGCGTGCGCGTCGCGACCGGTGTGGAACTCCCACGAGTCTGCCTCCATCGCCAGCCGGTGGTGCCGCTCGACGAGGTCCGGGTGGTAGGTCCGATGGCGGGTCCGGACCTCCCCCTGGGGCTCGACGGCCAGCTGCGGGAACTCCAGGGCGACCGCGCGCACGGCGGACTCGAAGGGGTTGGCGGCCAGGTGGGTGGCGCACGCCGCGACGCGCCGACACCGAGCGGCGCCCGGCCCCTTCGCCGCGGCCGCGGCGTGGAGGAGCTGCGGGTGACTGAGCCGGCCGGACCGTAGCGCCGAGTCCGCCACCGCGAGCGCCTGGTCGAAGGGCAGCCGGCGCGAGCAGTCGAGGACCGTGCGGAGCGGGGAGGTGACGCCGTCCTCCACCTCGTCCGAGCGGAGGTCAGCACGGACCACGATGGCCCGACCGTCGCGGAACGAACGACGTTTGCGGTTGCGGGGCACCGTGACCCAGACGCGATCGGGCACCCACATCACGGCCCACCCCCAGTGCAGCGCCGCGCTGAGGTGCGAGACGACGCCGCTCAGGGCAGCCGCGTCCGATGGCGTCGGCCGCCGTCCACAGCCACCCGTCGGACCCGCAAAGCAGCCACACGGTCGGGGCGCCCCGCAGGGCAGGCGCAGGGGACAGCGGGTTTGTGGGTCCGAGTGGTGGGGGCCGTCAGTCGCGGGGACCGCCGTGCATCAGCCCCTCGAGCCCGCCGATCGTCTCGGCGAGGGCCGGGTCGAACTCACCGTCCACCAGCACGAACACCACGCGCGCCGGCACTGAGCCGCGGTTGGCCCAGGCGTGGTCGGTGCCGCGCTGGACCACGATGTCACCGGCGCCGAGGGTCACCTCGGAGTCGTCGAGGATCAGCGTGATCTCGCCCTCGAGCACGATCCCGTAGTCCACGGAGGCGGTGCGGTGCACCGGCGACTGCAGCCCCCGCGGGTCCAGGTGCCCGGGGGCGAACTCGTTGATCCGGATCTTGGTGCCGCGCGGCGGCGGCGGCACGGTCAGGTCGCGCTCGGTCGGCTCGACCTCCTCCACGGCGGTCACCACGACGGGCGCCCCCGCGGTGTTCCACACCTCGTGGAAGTGCACGCCGTCCTCGGGCAGCTCCCGGGACACCGGCACCGGCCCGTCCGAGAGGATCACCGAGACGCCGGCGGGCGTGTGCCCGGTGACCACGCGTCGCGGCCGCCGGCCGAACGGCGTGCTCATGCGTGGCTCACGATCGGACCGCCGTGCAGCGCGACCATCTCCGGCCAGAGGTGGGGGATGTTCAACGGCACCGGCGCCTCCCAGTCGGTCAGCTCGACGTAGCCGCGGTAGAGGTTGCACACGACGCGCTCGCCTTCGGGCCACGCGGCGTACGGGCCGCCGTCGGCCTTCATCGCCGCCTCGAGCGGCGTCAGCCCCGCGGCGTACGACGAGACCGCGAGGTCGGCGATCCAGTCGACGTAGCCCTCGAGGTCGTCGAGGACGCGGCCCACCTCCTCGCCGCGGCAGGCCGGCCCGTGACCGGGCAGCAGTGCCGCCGGCGCCAGCGACCGCATCTGCTGCACGGCTGCCCGGAAGCCGCCGAGTGAGCCTTCCAGGAAGATCGGGTGCCCGCCGGAGAAGGCCAGGTCGCCGGCGAACATCACCCGCTGCTCCGGCAGCCAGACCCCGACGTCGTTCGTCGAGTGGGCAGGACCCATCACCATCAGCTCCACCGGGAACTCGTCCAGGTGCAGGGTCAGCCGGCCGTCGAAGGTCACGTCGGGCGGCCGGACGGTGAGGTCTCCGTAGTCGGCCGGCAGCTCGTGGGTGGCCGCGAGCCCGGCCCGCAGGACACCCTCGCGGCACAGGTGGTGGCCGATGATCGTGGTGGTCTCCGGGAGGAACCCGTTGCCGTAGGTGTGGTCGGGGTGGTGGTGGGTGTTGACCGCGATCTTGGGTCCGCGCGCGGCCACGCCGGCCACCTCGGCCAGCAGCGCCCGGTTGCGCTTCTCCGTCGAGGTCGTGTCCACCAGCACCGCGTCGCCGGACGCGTCGGTGATCACCCCGCAGTTGTTGACCATCCAGCCCCCGGCCGGCTGGACGAAGGCATACACGCCCGCCGCCAGCTCCTCCAGGTAGGCCGACCCGTCGTTCCAGCTCACGTGTGCTCCTCCAGGTGCCGCCGCGTCGGTGCGGCTGGCCTCCAGTCAGCCGTACGACGGCGCGCGCGACAAGACCGGGCGGCATCGCGAGAGCCGATCACTGCCATGCGCGAATCGGCGTTCTGCGATCCCGCCGACGTTGGTTGACTGCCCGGGTGACGAGCGTGGACCGACCGACGCCGCCTGCCGCGACGCCCGACGGCGCTCGGCCGGTCGGCTGGCCGCTGCTGCTGGTCCTCGCGGCCCTGGCGGCCGTCTCTCCGGTGGCCACCGACCTCTATCTCCCGGGCTTCCCGCAGCTGGGCGGGGATCTGTCCGCCTCCGCGAGCCAGGTGCAGCTGACGCTGACCGCCTTCCTGGTGGGCATGGGCGTCGGCCAGCTGGTCACGGGTCCGCTGTCCGACCGCTTCGGCCGTCGGCGGCCGCTCCTGGTGACGACGCTGCTCTGCGTGGGGGCGGG
>CXWJ01001189.1_pt1 | contig 10313 bp, 10 predicted proteins | sample 590841 | NCBI WGS metagenome assembly CXWJ01 (sample SAMEA3498367, study PRJEB10139) | wastewater metagenome | biome: wastewater treatment plant; material: activated sludge | place: Austria | collected 2015-01-21 | reverse complement strand
ACGATGGGCGGCGCGCCAAGCGCTTGCCCGTTGGCCGTGGTGGGAACGTCCTGCCCGGCCACGTGGGCGGCTATCTGCACCACGGTCGCCGTCGGGCCGTTCAGCTCGCCGGCCGGGACGAGCGTCAGCCGGTCGCGGTAGGCGTCGCCGGCCCGCCAGCCGGCCGTGGGGTTCATGCCCTGGCCGGGGAAGCTGTTGTGTTCGGCCAGTTTGCGCCAGCCGCCGGCGGCGGGAACGAGCAACTGGGTGGCGATGGTGTAGTCGGCGTCTACGCCGTCGGCGGCGGCGCGCCAGGTGAGGGTCAGGTCGGCTTGGCCGCCGATGGTCAGCGGCTCGATGGTGGCCGCGGCCAGTTCCAGCGCGCCATCGTAGACGACCCCGGTATATTCATTTGGCGCGGCCACGCGCTCGGCTTGCGGGTAGAGGGCGGGCAGATGGAACAGCAGCAGGCCGAAGGNNGCGGCCATCAGCCAGGCCAGCGCCGGCAGCCCCGGCAACCACCAGCGCGCCTCGGGCACCATCCAGCCCGCTTCCTTCACCGTCAGGGCCTTGACGGCGAAGTAGAGGTAGCTGATGCCCAGAAAACCGAGTAAGACCATGATGGTGACGAGTGTAGAGCGCGCTCCATGCGTCGTTTCGTCGGACGACAGGAGTCGTGGCTCGTCATTCGTCACTCTCTTGAGCCAGCCCAGCAGCATCACCACCACCGCCGCCAGCCAGAACCCATACAGCCAATCCGGCCCGTAGCCCACGTCGCCCGCGCTCCAGTCGAGCCAGTAGGAGCGCCACACGGCGGGCAGGAAGGGGATGACGTGGCCGAAGTCGAGCGGGCCGAGGGCCAGGACGCGGCCGACCGGCAGACTGCCCGACAGCCCCAGCGTGTCGGCCATGCGCACCGTGTTGAGCCATAGCCAGCCGGCCCACAGCGGCAAGAGGCCGAGCGCCACCCAGCCGGCCGCGGCCAGCGTCCGCCCCGGTCGTCGGTAGGCCAGCAAATGCCCCAACAAGACGATCGCCGGAAAGACCAGCACGAACACGCCGTTGGCCTTGGTCAGGATGGTGAGGGCGGTCAGTAAACCCAGGACGAGATATGAGTGGCGGGTGGCGGGTGGCGGGCGCTCTGCATTCGTAATTCGTAATTCGTAATTCGTAATTCGTAGTATGGCGAACGACATGACGACGGCCACCATCGCCGTCAGCGGCATGTCGTTGTTGACCGAGCCGCTGAGGTGTAGGTAGCCGGGCTGGAAGGCCAGGATGCCGGCCATGAGCAGCCCCACCCACGGCCCATAGACTCGCCGCCCGGCGCGGTAGAGCATGGCGACGCCGACCAAGCCCAGCAGCGCGGCGGCCACCCGGCTGGTATACAGCAGCGGCGTGGTGCGCGGCGTCACGTGGACGACCGGGTTCAGATTGCCGCGCGGCGTACTCAGGTAATGGGGGTTCGCTTCGACCTCGATGGGCGGTGGCGGATTGACGGCCGACGGCTCGACTGGGACGCTGAGGCCCACCAGCGCCGCCCAGGTGAAGTACAGCGGCGGCTGGTGCCATTCGGTGTAGCGCACCTCGCTATCGACCAGCCCGCGATTGGGCAGGCCGCGAATCTGGCGCATGACCTGCACGTACTCGAAGTTGAGCAGCTCGTTCGGCGTGGCGTGGGCCGGCAGGCGAAAAGCCATCCCGACCGCGGCGACGAAGTAGAGCAGGAGCAGACCGGTGATGAGCCACAAATGGCGGCGCGGGGCATTCATAACAACAGACAGGATTATACGCGCAAAGCTGTGAGAAGGAAGAATCCGCAGATTTCGCAGATTACGCAGATTAAAGAATCATCTTCTTGAAAATCTGCGTAATCTGCGAAATCTGCGGATGCTATTTTTTCATCTGTGAAATCTGTGGAATCTGTGGTTTCTTCTTCCCCTCGAATCGGGCTATAGTACAGACTATGCGTGTTGTTATCACCGGGGCGACCGGATTTATCGGCGGGGCGATGGCCCGGCGGCTGGCGGCCGAGGGGGCCGACATCCTGGCCCTCAGCCATACCGGCTTGCACACCGCGCGGCCGGCCGATCTGCCCATCACCTGGCGCAATGCCGACATCACCGACCCGGCCACACTGGACGGCGCGTTCGATGGGGCCGATTGGGTCGTCCATGCCGCCGGATTGCTGGGCCGGGCGGGCATCCCCGAAGAGACCTACCGGCGCGTCAACGCCGAGGGGGCGCGCCACGTTTTCGCCGCCGTGGCCGCCGCCCGCGCCGCCGGACGCATGCCGGAATCGTCGCGCCTGCTGCATCTGAGCAGCGCCGGGGTGCTTGGCCCCCTGCCGCGCCGCGACCAGTTGGCCCACGTGAACGAGAGCGCGCCCCTGGCCCCCAGTAACGCCTACGAACGCAGCAAGGCCCTGGGCGAGCATTATGCCCGCGAGTTCGCCCTGGCCGGGCTGCCGCTGGTCGTCGCCCGGCCGGAGTTCGTCTATGGCCCCGGTGACATCCACGTGTTGGGCCTCTTCCGCACCGTGCAGCGCGGGCTGTTCTTCTACGTCGGCAACGGCGGCAACACCTGCCATCCGACCTACATCGACGATCTGGTAGAGGGGTTGTTGTTGTGCCTGCGGCTGGGCGCGGCGGGCGAGACATATCAGATCACCGGCCCGCGCCCGGTGACGTTCCGCGAACTGGCTGAGACCATCGCCGCCGAAGTGGGCGCGCGCCGGCCGTGGCTGCGCGTACCCCGGCCGGTGGCCTGGCTGGGGGCGGCCGGGCTGGAAGTCGCCGGCCGGGTGTCCGGCCGCCCCGTGCCCCTCAGCCGCACGGGCGTGGCCTTCTTCAGCGAGAACCGCCGCTCGACCTACGCCAAGGCCCAGCGCGATCTGGGCTACGCGCCGCTGGTCGATCTGCCTGAAGGGGTGGCCCGCAGTGTGGCCTGGTATCGCGGTGAGGGGTTGCTGTAGAGACGTTCCGCCGGAACGTCTCTACGCCGCGGCCGTCACTGCCACCGGCCGGTCGAAGTGCCGCAACACGGGATACTTCCAGGCGATGAGCAGCGTCAGCAGCACCGTGGCGATGCCGCCGCTGACAATGGCGAAGGGCACGCCGAAGGCCGCGGCGGCCAGCCCGGCCTCCAGTTCGCCCAGTTGCGGCCCGCCCATGAAAAAGACCATGTTGACACTGGTCATCCGGCCGCGCAGTTCGTCGGGCGTCAGCAGTTGGCGCAGCGTGCCGCGAATGACCGTCGAGACAGTGTCCGACGCGCCGGTGAGGGCCAGGAAGAAGAANNCCCTGCCGTTTCATGTCGCTGTTGAGCGCCGTCACGCTGCCGGCGACGATGGAGCCGACCGGCTGGGCTGCCGACAGCCAGCCATAGCCGACCGGCCCCAGCCCCAGGATGTCGCCGGCCACGATGGGCAGCATCGTCCGCGCCGAACTGAAGAACGTCGCCAGGAAGTCGAGCATCATCGTGCTCCAGATCATCGGCGTGCGGAAGGTGAAGCGCAATCCCTCCAGCAGCGCCCCCCAACCCAGCCCGGCGGCCGACACCGCCGCCTGCCCGCGATAGGTCAGGAAGGCCAGCGACACCACCACGGCCAGAAACGAGATCGCATTGACCAGATAGACCGCCTGCACCCCGGCATAGGCCAGCACAATGCCGCCCAGCGCCGGGCCAATGACCCCCGCGCCGGTAAACATCAGCGTGTTGAGGCTGACGGCATTGGCGAAGGCCGCGGCCGGCACCAGGTGGGGGATGAGCGACTGGCGCGACGGCTGCTCGAAGGCGTGGACGCCGGCCAGGGCCGCCGTCAGCAGATAGATGAGCGGTATGGTCACCCGGCCGGTGAACGTCAGGAAGGCCAGCGCCCCGGCGAAGAAGAGCGACAGGATTTGGGTGTAGATCAGCAGCGTGCGCCGGTTGCGCGTGTCGGCCAGCAGGCCGCCGGCCAGCGCGAAGAGGATGATGGGGATGACCCGCACCAGCCCCAACGTGCCCAGCCCCAGCGCCTCGGCCGCCAGGTCAATGACCCGGCCGAACAGGTTGATGGTGTAGGTCTGGCCGCGTAATAGCTCGTAGATGTGCCAGTTGACGGCCGTGAATTGCATCTGCGAGCCGACGGTGGAGACGAACAGGCCGAACCACATTAGCCGGTAGTCACGCGAATGCAGCGCGGGCAGGCGCGACCAGACGGATGGCTTTTTCGATTGTGAACTCATAGCTGACGTGTCTAGTGGCGATCCTCACTCACGCGCGGCGCGCCATAGAGCCACCAGGTGTTGCCCCGTGGGTAGGCCGCGGCCCATTCCGCCGGCCAGACGAAATCGCCCGGCTGCCAGCGGCCTTGCAGCCGGGTGTCCAGCGTCGCCAGATGCTGCTGTGGCCGGGCCTCCAGACGGTAGGGCGGCAGGCTGAGGCGATCCATCAGAGCCTCGATCATGGCCCGCGTCTCCACCGCTGTGTCGTAATTGCTGGCACGGTCGAACGTGCCGCGATCCATATCCTTGAGATACTCTTCCCATTGCCGCAGCCGGGCCTCCAGCTCGCGGTGGGCCTTGGCCTCGGAGCGCACCACGCGGTCGGCCAGGGCCTGGTTGAAGGCGGCCACGGCGGCATCGACCTGGGATTGCTGCTCGGCCGTCAACTGCTCGCGCAGGGCCAGCAGCCTATGTTCGCGCAGCAAGTAGCCGCCCAGCGTCAGCGTCGGCATGCCGCCGCGCGGCGCGGGCCAATGGAGCACGTCACTATCCAGATATTCGGCCATCTGCCCGGCCATCGCCGCCAACACGGCTACGTCTTGCGCCAATCGCGCGTCACCGTTATGCATCGCTAAGCCTCCACTTGTCGAGTTGTTTCATCGGATATAATAGACCCCAGCCTTGGCCGGGTCAAACGAAATGATCGGGCTATAAGAGGAATACAGAGGCAGAAGAGNNCGTGAGGCCGTAATATGAAGATACTACTCTCCATCTCTGTGCGCTCTGTGTCCTCCGCGCGCTCTGTGTTACTCTTAGTAGGATGAGTAAACCTATGAACTCAATGAGACGGGCCGCGATCTACAAGCTGGCCGCGGCCGCCCACGAGATGGAACTGGACGTGATGAGCGGCATCTTGCACCGCGCCGACGACGGCCGCTGGCAAATCGGCGATCACGATCTGGACACCTGGCTCGACGCCCACAGCGGCGAGGAGCTGGTGCTGGTGCTCGGCTCGCTGGCCGACGAGCGCGCGGTGCAGGTGCGCACCTGTCGCACCTGCGGGCGCGATTATACGGAACTGGAATGCCCCCACTGTCGCGCCAATCGCATTCGTTTGCGCGGCCATGCCTGATTTCATCCTTCGCTTTACAATACCCCCTCTATGCGCCACTTTACCGAGATTCTTACCCGGCTGACGATTGCCCTGTTCTTCTTATTTGGCCTGGCCGCCACGTCCGGCGTCGCGGCCCAGACCACCGCCGGTCAATTGACCTCGCTGGCGGTCGAATTATGGCCTGACTATGACCGTCCGGCGGTACTCGTCTTGCTGACCGGCGAGTTGCCGGCGGGCACGGCGCTGCCGGCCACCGTGACCATCCCGCTGCCGGGCGAGGCCGACGTCAACGCCGTGGCCCGCTTCGACGACACCGGGGCACTGCTGTCCGACGTGGACTATACCACCAGCGCCGGGCAGTTGACGCTGACCACGCCGGCCAATCGTTTCCGGGTGGAGTATTACGCGCCCTACGAGGTGGCCGAGGCGGCCTACTCCTTTTCCTTCGACTGGACGGCCGATCTGGACGTGGAGGAGATGACGGTCGTTGTCCAGCAGCCGCTGGCGGCCACCGACATCACCATCACCCCACCGCCCACGGGCACGGCCGACCGCGGCGACGGCCTGATCTACCACACGCTGGCGGCGCGGCCGGTGGGCGCGGGCGAGCCGGTGACGGTGCGCGTGGCCTACACGGTCGAAGCGCCGGTGCTCTCGGCCCCGTCGCAGGCGCTGCCCGCGGCCACCGGAGCGGCCACGGCCACCGGCGAGAATACGGAGGTGACAACCGAAGGCGGCTTCAATCCGCTGTGGTTGTTGGCGATTGCCGGGGCCATAGGCCTCATAGCCGTGGCCTGGTATCTGGGGCAGCGGCAGGGCCGCGCCTCGCGCGCCCGCAAGCCGCAGCCCACCCGCCCGGCCAAAAGCAAGCCGGCCACGCCGAATACGGCCGCGCCCAAACCGCCCGGCGACAAAGCGGCAACCCGCTACTGCCACCAGTGCGGCCAGCCGGCCCTACCGGAAGATGTTTTTTGTCGTAGTTGTGGGACGCAGTTGAAGAGGTGAATAGGCAAGACCACCGACAGGATGCTACGCGGTTTCAAACTGAAGGGTACGCAACCGTTCCGGGTTGATGCGCGAGCTTAGGTCGAGCATTTCAATCCCCACTACCCGGCCATTCTCATCAAAATCCAGAATTACGCCGGGTTCCACTTCTTCGGAGTCGGTTATTTCGGTTGTCTCGTCCAGTCGGAAGTACAACGCATCGTTTTCGTGATCAATTTTGAGTCTCATTAGGTTGCCCAGGTTCCTTCTTTTTCAATCGCCTGTCAAAAAATGCGGTTACAATGCGTTGTGGCGTAGCATTTTGATTAACAACAATGTGTAAAACTCGACTTCCTCTCTCGACAATAACCTTCGCGTAATGCGTATTTCCATCCTGCCCTTCCCAGACGTCGTCCGGTTCGGTAATTGTACTCCAAACCCAACTTTCAGAAATACGACGCTCATTAAGCATATCTTGAGCGTGAGTAGAAAGGGCAAAATCGGGCGGCACTGTATTAATCCTGTAAGCTCAGCATCACGTCATCAACAATACCCACAATAACGGCGCGAATGGGCGCGACCTGGCGGTTGAGCACCTGCCGCGCGCCGTTGCCCTCGTCGAGCACCAGCACACGATCGCCCACGCCCGCCCGCGCCACGTCGACGCAGATGTCGTACTCGGCCGTAGCCTGGCCGTCCAGGTCAAGCCGCTCCACCAGCAGCAGCTTGTGCCCGGCGAAGGCTTCATGCTTGATGGTGGCGACGACGGTTCCGGCGACTTGTCCGATGTACATGGGTTTCCTCAGGTTGGGGCGGATGGATGCAGGGGAGCAGGGGAGAAAGGGAGCAGGGGAGAAAGAACTTCACCCCTGCTCCCCTGCCCCCCTGCCCCCCTGCGCCAGATCAACATCATCCACAATCCCCACAACAGCATGATCCACCGGCACAAACGTCTCCGGCAATGCCTGGGCCGCCTCGCGGCTGCCGACGATGAAGACCAGTTCGCCCGGCGCGGCCTGGGCCGTGGCGTCGGCGGCCACCACCGGATCGCCGGCCGGCTGCTGGGTCTTGCTCAAGGGCTGGACGATGAGGAACTTGATCCCCGCCAGCCCATCATATTTCTGGGTCGCCACGACCGTGCCGATTACCCTTGCCAGTTGCATAAGAAAACCACAGATTTCACAGATTGCACAGATTGAAGAGATATGATCCGCAGATTACGCAGATTTCGCAGATTTTTAAGAAATTTCTTAAATCTGCGAAATCTGCGTAATCTGCGGATAAAACCTCTTCTTACGTTGGCGGCCAGGCGAGGTGATCGCCGAAACGGCCGCTGCTGTTGACGTTAGCCCACATCTCGCCATGCAGTTGGGCGATGACCACCCGGCGCACGACCTGCCCGCCGGCCGCGTCGCCGCCGATGGCCACGGCCGCTTCCACGTCGGTCACCCGACCGCCGAACAGGGCCAGCCCTTTGCCGCCCAGCCCGTCGCCCAGCCGTAGCTGGTTGAGCCGCACGTCGGCCCCCTTCAGCCCGGCATCGGCGGCCGAGATGGCCGCGGCCACACTGGCTGTCTCCACAATACCAATCGCCTCGGCATCAGCCGTGGCCCGCGCGCCACGCAGTGCCGCCACCACGCCCGGATGCACGTTGGGCAGCAGCAGCCGGTCGCGCAGGGCGTCGCCGGCGGCCAGCAGGCCCGCGGCCACGGCCTCGTCCACGTCGGCCACCTCGCCCGTCACCAGCACCAGGTAGTAGCCGGGCTGGATCGTGCCGCTCAGGATGCGCTCCACCGGGGCGCGCTTCACCATCGCGTCGCCGGCCTCGATACCGGCGGCGATACTGTGGAACTCCAGCAGGGCGAGCGCGGGGGAGGTCATAAGAGAAGAAGAGACCACAGATTTCACAGATTACGCAGATTATTTATTGGTTCGTAGTAAGCAACTTTAGTTGCGTTCCGCAGCGGTGTGTTCACCGCCGACGGCGCTGAAGCGCCTAACTACAAACAAGGTGTGACTTGTTAGACAATACGGAAGGAATCAACTAACGTGCAGCGGCGAATACGGCTGAAGCTGATCGGCCCGGTTATTCCTTCGCCGGTGGGGCTGGCGATGGTGAACGAGCAGAAGCCCTCGCCGCCATAGCCCAGCCCGGCCAGACAGGGACCGTTCTTGACGAAGATGCTGCAATCCATCTCCCGCGCCATGCGGCTCAGGTTGTCGAGATTTTTGGAGTGCATCACCGCCGTGTGGCGGAAGCCGTGCTCGGCCTCGACGGCCAGGTCGATTGCTTCATTGGCGTTGTTGACGCGCACGACGGGCATGATCGGCATCATCTGCTCCGACCAGACGACGGGGTGATTCTGCTCGACCTCGACGACGATCTGGCGCACCTCCGGCCCGGCGCTGACGCCGATCTCGGCCAGCAGTACGTTGGCGTTCTTGCCGATGAACGCCTTGTTCATGTCGGCGTATTTGCGCGGGCCGTGGTCGGCCGTCGTCACCGCCTTCCACAGCCGGTTGAATTGCCACGAGTTGAGCCGCAGCGCGCCGTTGGCTTCCATGGCGCGGATGAGGTCATCGGCCACGCCGGCGACGACGAACGTCTCTTTCTCGGTGGTGCAAACGATGTTGTTATCGAACGAGCCGCCGATGACGATGTCGCGGCCGGCCTGGGCGATGTCGGCCGTCTCGTCCACGACGACCGGCGGGTTGCCCGGCCCGGCGCACACCGCCCGCTTGCCGCTCTGCATGGCGGCGCGCACGACGGGCGTGCCGCCGGTGACCACCAGCAGGCGGATGAGCTTGTGGGTCATCAACGCCTGGGCCGATTCCAGCGTCGGGTTGCCCACGCAGGTCAGTAAATCGGCCGGGCCGCCGGCGGCGCGAATGGCCCGGTTGAGGATTTGCACGGTGCGATTGGACGCGCCCTTGGCGCTGGGGTGGGCGTTGAAGACCACGGCGTTGCCCGCGGCGATCATACTGATGGCATTGCAGATGACGGTGCTGGTGGGGTTGGTGCTGGGGGTCAGCGCGCCGATGACGCCATAGGGGGCATATTCGACCAGCGTCAGGCCGCGGTCACCGCTCCAGGCGTGGGGAACCAGCGCCTCAGTGCCGGGGGCCTTGTCGGCGTTGAGGACGTTCTTGAGCACCTTGTCCTCGACGCGGCCCATGCCCGTCTCGCTGTGGGCCAACTCGGCCAGCAGCAGGGCGTTCTCGCGCGCGGCGCGGCGCATGTGGGCCACCATGTCCTTGCGGATGTCCAGCGGCAGGGCGTTGAGGCGCAGGAAGGCGGCGCGGGCGGCGGCGGCGGCCTCGTCCAGCGTGGCGTAGACGCCATCGTCGCCGCCGGACGCGGCCGGGGGCGTGGCTCCATACCCGCCGTTGGCGCGGGCGGCCGGGCGAACCGGCTCGGCAACCTTAGTGGCCGGCGCGGCAGGTGACGGTGCCGCGCCGCCTACCTCGCGCATCACGCGGTCAATGATGGATTGTATTTCCCGGTCGTCCATTTGCGATTTGCTCGCTAGGTCTTGGTCGTTCGTAGCCAGGCGTTTTAGCGCCGTCGGGCGACAAAAGCCGCCCCTAAGAACGCAACTAAAGTTGCTGACTACGAACCCGCGCCCTTGTTGTACTTCTCTTGCCCGTCTACTTCCCACGAATCGACAATGGCCATGATGACGGCATCGCACGGCCGCTTGTCGGTCNNCGGACGACGAGGAACTTCAGACCGTCCAGCGAGGTTTCTTTCTGGGTCGCTACCAGCGTGCCGACTACTCTGCCGAGAAACATAATTCCCCCGGAAAGATTTAGCTACGGATTATCACGGATAAAACGGATAAGCACGGAAAAACATCCGTGGCTTCTTATCCGTTACAGCCGTATGAATCCGTAGCCAATTCTTATTCTGCGCTGGGCGCGCGGCCAAGGGGCAGCGCGCGTTCGACGTTCTCGTGCGGGCGCGGGATGACGTGGACGGAGACGACCTCGCCGATCTTCTCGGCCCCACGCGCCCCGGCTTCCACGGC
>CXWJ01001174.1_pt1 | contig 10320 bp, 7 predicted proteins | sample 590841 | NCBI WGS metagenome assembly CXWJ01 (sample SAMEA3498367, study PRJEB10139) | wastewater metagenome | biome: wastewater treatment plant; material: activated sludge | place: Austria | collected 2015-01-21 | reverse complement strand
ACGAGGGCATTTTGGCAGACGGGGATTTTAGTTCAGAAATGGAGGCTGGTCAAGGTGAGCGGGTTTACGCGCGCCAACCCACAAGGGAAGGTTCATTTTTTTGAACCAGTTTCAAAAATTCAGGAACCACGCCAGGGTCGAAAGACTTGCCGGTTTGTTCCTTGATGTATTCGATGGCTTTCTGCTTCGACCATGCGTTTCGATATGGGCGATCGGAGACGAGCGCATGGTAGACATCGGCAACGGTGAACACTCGCGTCGAAAGGGGAATCTGCTCGCCTTCGAGTTTGTCCGGGTAGCCGTTGCCGTCCCAGCGTTCGTGATGCCAGTGTGGAATGTCGAGCGCGGGCGATAAATAGCGAATGGGGGTTAATATTTCCACAGCGATGGCAGGGTGTTTGCGCATGATGTTCCACTCCTCCTCTGTGAGCGGACCGGGCTTGCGAAGGATGTCATCTGGAATGGCAACCTTGCCGATATCATGGAGAATCGCGCCGCGGTGAATATGGATCAACTCTTCCTTTGCCACACCCATGGCATACGCGAGTTGCACTGTCATATCTGCCACGCGGCGGGTGTGCCCTTCGGTTTCCCGATCTCGAAGGTCGAGGGTGCGCAGCCATCCTTCGATGGTCGCATCGTACGCCATGCCGAGTTCGGCGCTGGACTTTTGCAAATTCTCAAACAGGATGGCGTTGTCGATGGCAATGGCTCCCCTCCCGGCGAGGATGTCGAGAAATTCAAGCCACTCTGCTTCCGGTTGTAGGATCGAGGAATGAAATACTTCTAATACGCCGAGCGTTCGACCTTTTGTGATAAGAGGCAAGCCGATATAGGATGTAAAATTTTCATCTTGCAGGTAGGGCGGCATGGCATCGCTTTTCGCGCTCCCGGCGAGGTTGGGGATATGAATCCGTTTTCTTTCCAGGGCTACTTGCCCCGCGTAGCCAACGCCAAGTTTCAGAAAGATCGATGAGTGAATGCTTGAACGGAGTCCCTTCGATGCCGCCAGAGTGAGCAGGTTGGTTTCGGAATTCATCAGCAGAAGGGCGGATGCGTCTACGGGCAGGAGGGTGGCGGCTTGCTCAAGCAGGAGATGGAGAAGCAGGTTCAAGTCGAGGTTGGAAGCGATGGCGAGGTCCAGTCTTCTGAGTCCTGTCAGCCGGCGCAGTTGCTGTTGCATTCTCAATTCGATTTGCTTGTATTTGGTTATGTCTCGCGAGAATAGGATCAGTTGAGAGGGCGAAAGGCTGGATAACCGCCCATCGAACCAAAACGTCCTTCCATCGGAGGCGGTGAGTGGGAATTCAATTGGAAGTATGTTGCCGCTTTGATAAAACGCATCCAGCCCGCCTGGGTATTTGCCTGCGGGAAGCAGTTCGCCAATTTGCTGGTAAGGAAATTCCCCTGAGAATTTTTCGACAAGGTGTGGGGCGGTCAATCGGTACTCTAAAATATTCCCTCGAGAATCCAACACCACGACCAGATCGGCGGAGGATTTGAGTATCGATTCGAATGGCAAATCTGTTGGGCGAGTTGTTAAATGGTTTCCCATCGGGGTATTTTAAATATAAACACGGCGGACGCGGGGCACAGTGAATCCCTTGTCACTATGCCCCCCAATTCCACCGCGTCACCCAGGGTGAGCCAATTCGATCAGGCGCTTTGCAACGCCTGGTTTACCTGTTGGGCAAAATCAGCCAGATCTTCAGCCCGGATCGATTTGATGATGGATGCTTCGCGATCGGATAGGGTAAAGGGTTGCCCCAAGTATCCGTTTGCGAGCGCTTCTTCCGGGGTTTTGAGGAGGGTTTCTCGAAATTGCCCGCTGACCACAGCCGCGGCAAATAAACGATGAAGCCCCGTGCGCTTGACAGGTTGCTGGCGATAGCCCATGGAGGGGGTTTTGTAGGTGTCAAAGGTGAGCAGTGCCATGGTGATCTCCTAACTCAAATTGAACAACTTATCGCCCTGTAGTGGAAGCGTCAGCAGGGGAGCGCCGCCCTGTGGTGGAAGCGTCGGCGGGGGAGCGTCGCCCTGTGGTGGAAGCGTCGGCAGGGGAGCGGCGCCCTGTGGTGGAAGCGTCAGCAGGGGAGCGGCGTCCTGTGGTGGAAGCGTCGGCGGGTGTATGAAGGGAGAATTTGTTGTTCATGGGATATTTCCTCTTTCTCTTAGTTTTTTCCCATGATACTCGCCCCCAGGCTACAAAACAGGCTACAAAATCAGTATAGACAAATATGGGGCTTTACAGGGTTAATTCCTTATACATCTTGTCAAAATCTTCCGAAGGAGCCAACCCTAATTCTTCCATTAGCAGGGTTTTATATTCGTGATACCTGTGAACAACAGCCGCACGGTCACCCACCGCCGCGTATGCGCGCAACTCAATCTGATAGATTGTTTCACTGTAGCGATCCTGTTCAACGGCTTTCTTGCAAACGGCAAGACATTCTTGAAATTGATTCGTATCCAAGTACAGTTGCGCAAGTTCGTCGAGTGCGGAGCGATAGATGCGCCCTAGACGTTCCCGCTCGATCAAGACCCAATCCGCATCTAGGTCGGCAAGGTAGGGTCCTTCCACTAATTCCACTGCTTTGCGATATAGCCCGATTCGTTCGATCAAATCCTGTGTCTGATATACCTTATTCAAATAGGAGTCAAACGCCTCCACGTCATATTCGTAGTCCATTTCGCGGTTGAACCGGTAATATTCATCTTCGAATACGATCGTGTTTCGTCCTACAGCGCGACGAAGCCAATAAATACCGTATTTAAACTTCGTTCGAATTGCATCCGGATCATCCATATCGGGCCATAAAATCTCCGCTACTTGTTCCTTGGTAACCGGTTCCTGGTTGTATAAGAAATAAAAGAACATGTCGCGGACCGATTGTGTGCGCCAATCGGAAACGTTAACAGCCCTGCCGCTGACAACAACTTCTGCGCGACCGAATGCCTTGATCTTGATATTAGCAGTGGGCATTTGAATGGTTTGCGCAAACCTGCGTAGAATTCTCCTGACGGAGGGGAATCTGGCGCTTAACTGCCGCGATTTGTCAAACAATCCTCCAAACGGCCGTCCTATTTCAGGGTCTGATTGCAAGGGGCGCAGCCAGGCATATGCTTGATGAACAACAACTGCTATTGCATGATCGGGCTTGCTGGTTGCTTCCATTAGATTTTGAAATTCGAGTTTGGCATTTTTTCGATCTTCCAATTGAAGATAGGTTGCCATTAACCAAACGAGAGACCAGCAGTATTCCACCACACGACCACTTTGCAGAAATCGAGACTTGCTATCGTTCAATTGAACAAGCGCCTTCTTGTAATCACCCATATAAAAATCGTATCTACCCTCTAACAATGCCCATAAGCCGCGTTCATAGCTCATTGGATTAATCTTCAATATTTTTCTAAATTGCTTAAGTAGGTCAGAAGCAGCCTTTGTATCCTTTTTCAATAGCGCCAAATTCGCTCTGGCCAGTATCAAATAATTGGCAATAAAAACAATGGAACCATAACTTGCCATATTGCCGGACTGCTCATATGCCCTTTCGGCGGCGTCGAACTCCTCGATTTCGGTGTACAAATCACCCAACCCCGCCAGGATCAGCGCTTCTACCTGGCTGTGACGGCCATAACGCGCGCATTCAAGCCCCTCCTCAAATGTATCCGAGGCAAATTCATAATCGCCAACCTGTAGATAAAGAACAGCAAGGTTGTTCAATGTTTCTGCTTGAACATGAAGGTTTTTTTCACGGCGAAGACGGACCAAAGATTCCTGGTATAAGTTCTTAGCGACTTCAATATTTCCAGTTGCGGCGTGAACCATTGCCGTTTCTAATAACAATACTAAAACACTACTTGTTTCTTTTAATTCTCTAAAAAGGTGAAGAGAGCGTTCAAGGTCTTCGACCGCATTTCGAGAGTTGCCCAAGCGAAACGTATTCAACCCTCTGGTGCGCAATGCTTCGGCGTACAACGCTTGCATGGACATATCCGTTTCTGCAAGTTTGAGGGCTTCATTTACATCCTTGTTCGAGTCATTGTATCTTGCGAGCAACCGCAACGCATGCGCCCGGCGGACAAGCGCAAGCGCAAGCCCGGCCTGATTCTCCTCCTTCTGATACGTTTCAACCGCAAAATCGAGCAGGGCGCCGGCTTCTGGCAAATTTCCCTTGACGGCAGAGACCATGCCTCGCAGTGAGATCAACCCCGGCTTCGAGCGGATAACAGCCGGCGGCAGGCTGTTGATCCAACCTTCCAGGGTGATTAACGCGGTTTGCAACATCGGCGTGCCAGCCCGTTCGATCAATTCAGCGAGCGCATTCGGGTCGTTTAATTGTTTGCAGGTGTAATAGGCTTTTTCCCATTCGCCTTCTGCTTCATGGGCAGTGACCATTCTCTGCAGAATGGGAGGGATATCTTCCGGGTAGTCTTCCCGCAGGCGGGTTTGCAAAAACTCACGGAAGAGCGGATGGTAGCGAAGCCAGCGCCCATCTTCCAAAGGGAGAACGAACAGATTTTTATCCAAAATGAAACCCATGAGATTGAGCCAATTTTGGGGAGCGCCGTAAAACGGGCCTAGCACGATCTCGCAAAATTCCGCGTTGAATTCCTCCGGCAGGCATGTTCGTATAAGGAACTCGCGCACATGCCGGGGTTGCTGGTCGAGCACTTGTTTGCCCAAATAGCCAAACGCATCCTTACCGGAAAATTGCACTTCGGTGGAATTGGAAAGGACCATGCCGGTGATCCACCCGCCCGATTTCTCCACAAATTCGTTTGCTTTGTCATCCGGTAAATACTTGTGATGGTTCTGAATATACAACGCCTGAACTTCGCGGGGCTGGAACGCCAGGTCGGTATGGTTCAACCCTTTTACTTGCTCACGCGCCACCATGAGGGTGACATCATCGAGTTCGGGTAGTGTGCGGGAGGAGATAATGAGGTGACAGTTCTCATCCACCAGTTGTAGGAAGCGGTTAACCAGCGAAGCAACGACCGTCACATCATCCAACAAGTGAAAATCATCGATGATCACAAAGTAATCGCCCTCAGCCTGGTCGTATAGCTCATTCGTCAGGGTGACGAGAAGCGTTTCCGCATCACTTTCCATCGACTTGAGGTTGTTCAACAATGGCTGGGAGGCTTCGCCCACTTTTGGGAAGCGCTCTGCCAGCGACGCGATCAGGTATGCCATGAATCTTTGCGGGTCACGGTCCAGCGGGTCTAACGCCAGCCAACACACCGGAACTTTTGCCTGTTGCGCAAGATCGATGAGCAATGATGTTTTTCCATATCCCGCGCTGGCAGAGAGCAGGATCAACTTGTTTTCCAGAAATCCATTTATTTTTTCCAACAAGCGCGGACGCGCAAGCAGTTCCCGCCGGCGGTTCGGGACAATGATCTTCGTTTTGCTGATCGGGATGGATGATTTTGCCATTGCGTGAAATTGGTTCTTTAGATGTTACCGATTCGCACAGGTTCGGTTCGATTCGAATTTCATCAAACTTTCATGCTTTTTGGGAGGTGTTAGAGTAAGGATTTTTTCAATTCTCCCAGCATTTGAGCATGGATGCCGGGGGCTGTGGCAAGAATGGACAATGGAGGAGTCAAATAATCCTCGCCGCCGTATACATTCGTTACGCGCGCTCCAGCCTCTTCGCAGATCAACCCGCCCGCCGCCACATCCCACGGATGCAGGGAGAGTTCCCAGAACCCATCGAGGCGCCCCACAGCGGTATATGCCAGATCCAACGCCGCCGAGCCGAGCCGGCGCACGCCCTGCGTCAACTTGGCAAGGTGGCTAAAATTCGACATGTTATCCCGTTTGGTATTCCACGTATCATAGGGGAACCCGGTCACGAGCAGGCTCTTCTGCAATTCTGTGGTGGCGGCAGGCTTGATTCTTTTGTCGTTCAAGAACGCCCCACTGCCGCGTTCGGCAGAGAACATCTCGTCACGGAGCGGGTCGTACACCGCGCCAAGCGTCAGGGCGCCGCGAAACGCGTAGGCGATAGAAACAGAAAAAATCGGGAGGTGATGCGCGTAATTCACCGTCCCATCCAGCGGATCGATATACCAAACATGTTCATCGTCTCCATGAATCTCTCCGCTTTCCTCGGTGAAGAGGTGGTGCCGGGAAAAATCCGATTGAACTTTCCCAAGCAAAAACGCCTCAGATTGATGATCGACCTCGGTGACGAGATCAATCACGCCTTTATATTTCACCTGGTGTTCCTTGTCATACCCATCGCGCAGGATCGCCCCCGCTCCCCGCGCAAGTTCTTCGATGTACGATAGCGTTGGTTGCATAAGACTCCGTAAAGTGTTGCGGCGGGTTTTCGCCNNGGGTTTTCGCCCGCCGCAATTGTGAATGAACTATTTTTTTAATTCGTCGAGCGTTTTGTAAATATCGTAAAGTTCGTTCTGTATTTCATCGCGGTCGCGCATCGATTGTTGTAACAGCGCTTCGAAAGCCGGTCTCTGGTCGGGGGGCAGGGTGCCGAGCAATCGCTCTGCCCGCGCGATCTGCGTGTTTTTATGACGCAGTTTATTTTCAAGGCGCGTGCGATAGCCTTGATAGAATCTTTCCATATCCAGCGGCAGGGGTTGCGTGAACGGTTGCTGGGTTACAAGTTCGGCAACAGTGAGCAGGAAATCTTCGGTATCAATGGGCTTTTCCATGAAGCGCGAGGCGCCGAGGCTCAGGGCAAAATCCTTATCCTCCGGGGTGACGTAAGTGGCAGAAAGAAAAACGACCGGGATGGCGCGTGTTTCGGGGTTGAGTCGTAATTTTTGCACAAAGGCATACCCGTCCAACTTGGGCATCAAAATATCGGTGATGATGAGCGCGGGTCTTTGCCGCGCAATCACTTCGAGCGCTTCCTCCCCATTGCGGGCGGTCATCACAGAATAGCCTTTAAATCGCAGGGTCACTTCGAGTAGTTCGAGAACATTGGGAACGTCCTCGACGATTAGAATGGGTCCATACGCGGCGCACATAACTCGATTTTACCGTATCCCTGGGATGGGCAAACGCGCCTCATGCTCTGACATGAAACTGCTACAGTTCCCCCGGCGCGATCCGCGTCCTCCGCGACTCAACCCTGCCAGACGCGTGACCCCAATGCCGAACAGGCAAATTCCACGGCGATCTTTGCGGTTTGGTTCTTTTCATCGAGGATAGGATTCACTTCCACAACATCCATGCCGATGAGCTTGCCGGTTTCTGCCACCACTTCGCACGCCAAGTGTCCTTCTCGATAGGTTAACCCGCCGGGCACCGGCGTGCCTACGCCCGGAGCGAAACGCGGATCGAGCGCATCCAAATCCATCGAGAGGTAGATTCCATCCACATCCCGGCTGACCTGTTCGATGCATTGTTCCAGCGCGGCGACCATGCCGATGCGGTCCACTTGTTCCATGCTGAGAACAAGCGCCCCGGCAGATCGGAGGTTATCTTTTTCGCCGAGGTCGAGATCGCGCGCGCCGATGATGGCAACTTTCCCCGGGTCGATGACCGGAACCGGCTCATCGTAGAGCGCGGTCAGGCGCGGGTCGCCGAGTCCGCATAAGGCGGCAAGCGACATCCCGTGAATGTTTCCCGAAGGCGTGGTGAGGTGGGTATTGAAATCGCCGTGCGCATCCAGCCAGATGACGCCGATCTTCTTGTATTTTGCCGCGCCGCGCACAGACCCGATCGAAAGACTGTGGTCTCCGCCCAATACCAGGGGAAAGCGACCATTCTGCATGGAGGTGGCGACCGCGCCCGCCACGCGACGGCTCATCGGCACGATGCAATCGATGTATTTGAGTTTGGGGTCGGTGATCGAGCAGGTTTCCTGAATCGCCACTTCGATATTGCCCTTATCCTCCACGGTATGACCCAAATTTTCGAGGCGCTGTCGAAGGCTTGAATAACGTATCGCGCTTGGCCCCATATCCACGCCGCGACGATCCGCGCCGAGGTCGATGGGCACGCCGATGATGTCGATTTGCATTGGTTACTCCTAACATTGATTTGTAGGTAAGCAGAAAAATACTTTGGACGCTGATTCACGCAGAAAACGCAGATTTTTTCTGTGTCCCATTTTTATTTCCGTAGAGTCTTGTGTCCTTCGCGCCTTGGCGGCGAAAAAGACTTACAAACTATACATGGTCACTTTATTTTTACCGGCATCCTTCGACCGGTACAGCGCCCGGTCTGCGGCTTGCAGGATAAATTCATCCGTGTCTCCGTGTTGGGGATAGGATGCCACGCCAGCCGAAAAGGTGGCGCTTAACTTCATCCCTTCATATTCGATGGTGGTGTCCGCAAAATCCTGACGCCACGTTTCGGCGCGTTCATACGCTTTTTCGAGCGTGGCGCCAGGCATGAGGATCACAAACTCCTCCCCGCCGAAACGGCAGACCACGTCACCTTTGCGCGTGTGTTGAACGAGAAACGCGGCGATCTTCTGCAGGATAATATCCCCGCATTTATGACCGTAGGTATCGTTGAACATTTTGAAATTGTCCATATCCATGATGACCACGGAAAATGGGGTTCCATCGCGTTCCGCCCGCGCCACCTCCAGCGATAAAAATTCATTCATATAGCGGCGGTTGTACACTTCGGTCAACGGGTCGCGGATCGCCTGTTCCCGCAACTCATCGCGCAATTTGTTGATCTCCTCCAATTGATGAGTGAGGGTTTCATTGGCAAAGGTAAGATCATTTTCCAGCCATTTGTGTTCGGTGATATCGTGCGCCACGATCACGCGCCCTTCGAGTTNNTCGCCGGGGATCTGGATTTCCTCGCGCGTTTCATCGGCAACGAGGAAGTGGTGGAGAAGTTGGGGCCATTCGCGAAACACATCCAATGGGTCTTTACCGACAATTTCGTCCATGCTTTTCCCCAAGGTTTTCTGGGCAATCGTGTTCGCGTCCACGACAACATCATGAGCGTTTACCACAAAGACCATCTCAGGGATGTGTTCCAGCACAGAATGGCGCGCAATAGGAATGAGGTCAAAGATGCGAAGCCCGAACACGCCGATCACGATCAACACGGCGGAGATCATGAAAGAGATGGGCGTCAGGTCAATATGCAGGGCGGATTTGGGTAAAAAGCTGAGCGCCAGTTGATACGCCACATTGACCAGAGTTGGAATCAAGACCGCGGCAATCAACACATACATCTGCCTGCGATAGATATTGCGGTGCTGTAGCGCTCGTCGGATAAGTAATACAATCGCCGCCAGACTCACAAGATACGCATACAGGGCGGCAACAACGTACCACGGTCCGCGCTCGATCATCAACGGTCCGCCACCCTCGGGAGCCTGTCTGACGGAGGCATAATACAAGTGGAACCACTGTGTGGAAAATAGGAAGAGGAGCGAGATCGCTGGAATGATGAAGAACAAGGATGCGGTGTACCGGTTTAGCCACCCATCCAGCCGGTTATAGCGCAAGGCAAAAAAGAACCAGAAAATTGGGACAGTGAGAATGCCGATGTTTTCAATTTTGAGCCACAGGAGTTTTGCCTCCAACGAGGTGGAAAGCGTGATCAGGGCATAGGAAAAATTCCACACGGCGAGCATGACCAGCATGGCAAGCAATGACATTCGCCCGGGCGCGCGTGGTCTGCGCGTCAGGAGGGCGGCAATGAACATAGCCGCCAGCGAGTTCGCTAACAAGATCGAGGCAAAGACAATCCACTCAAGGCTCAAGGAAAAACACCTGCATTTTGGATAAAAAAAGGCGGGTTTCCCCGTCTTTTCAGTTCAAGTAGTTCTATAATACCCTACATCCACCGAATATACCCTGCCACGTTTGATCACTTGGCGGACGAGATTCGTCCCATAGCGATAGCCCAAGTGACGATACTCTGGCACATTCAGGATCAGCATATCCGCCTGTTTGCTGACTTCGATGGAGCCGATCGAATCGGACCTGCGGATTGCGTGCGCCGAATTGATGGTCGCGGCGGCGATGGCTTGGGCGGGAGTTATTTTCATGGCGCGACAGGCAAGCGCGATAATAAATTGCATGGACTCATTCCACGTGGTGCCGGGGTTGCAATCCGTGGCGAGGGCGAAGTAGGCGTCGGCGGCGATCAGTTTTTGCGCGGGGGTGTAATCTTTTTCGGCGAGTCCGAATGGCGTTCCGGGGAGCGACACGGCAACCGTTTCGGATTTTCCCAACGCGGCGATGTCGGCGTCGGAGGTGACAACCAAATGATCCGCGGACGCCGCGCCCAACTCCACCGCGAGGGAGGCGCCGCCGAGGTTGTCGAACTCGTCAGCGTGGATCTTGATGGGGAATCCCAGC
>CXWJ01007612.1_pt1 | contig 10321 bp, 9 predicted proteins | sample 590841 | NCBI WGS metagenome assembly CXWJ01 (sample SAMEA3498367, study PRJEB10139) | wastewater metagenome | biome: wastewater treatment plant; material: activated sludge | place: Austria | collected 2015-01-21 | reverse complement strand
ATGTCAGGTCCTGCGGGCCTATTCCGTCGAGCGGAGATAACGTCCCGCCCAGCACATGATACAGCCCCGACGTTGCCCGCGCCCGCTCAAGCGCCCACAGATCGGCAACATCCGCAACAACCACGATGACGGAACGATCGCGGCCCGGATCAGAGCAGATCATGCACGGATTGTGCGTATCAATGTTTCCGCATGATTTGCAGACGGATACTTTTTCGATCGCCGTGTCGAGCGCGAGCGCAAGCGGAACCATCAGTGCTTCGCGTTTTTTAATCAAATGCAGCGCGGCCCGACGAGCCGATCGCGGCCCCAACCCCGGCAACTTCGCCAGCAATTGGATCAATCGTTCGATTTCGGGGCCGGTAATGGCAGAAGACATCGTTCAATCGCGAATCAAAACAGCTTCATGCCAGCAGGAAGCGACAACCCACCAGTAACCTGTTGCATCATTTCCTGCATGGCAAGTTCGGCCTTGCGCTTTGCATCGGCGTGCGCGGTCACGATGAGGTCTTCCAGAATTTCCCCCTCGCCCTCTTTCATCAGGCTCGGATCAATCGCGAGGCTTTTCATATCGCCCTTGGCGGTGAGGCGCACACTGACCAGTCCGCCCGCCGCTTCGCCGACGACCTCGACTTCGGTCATCTTCTCCTGCATTTCCTTCATTTTTGTTTGAAGCTGGGCCGCTTGCTTCATCATACCAAAAAAGTCAGCCATTTTTCATCTCATATGGGTTTGTCAGGAAAGGACAGATCTCGCGCAACCGATCAATCGTTGTCGATATCCGTGTCAGCTTCGATCGAATTGTCGAATTGCTCTTTTTCAACCTGCCGAACATCGACAATGTGTGCACCAGGAAATTTTGACATTACCGCCCGCACATGTTCATCGGACTCGACGCGACGGCGCAAATCGTCTTTCTCGGCAAGGCGCTGTTCGCGCAATGTTGGCGCACCATCTTCATTTGAAAGTGCTACAAGCCATTTGCGTCCCGTCCACTGCGTCAACTTACGGGACAGATCATTGATCAGCGAATGCGGCGCGCGCGGCATCAGATTGATAATAAGATGGCCATCTTCAAGACGCACAAGACGAATGTCACGCTCAAGCGCCGCCTTGATTTGCAAGTCGCGCTGATCCGCCGCAAGGGCAATCAATTGCGCGTAATCCGCAATCCGCAATACCGGCGCAGCGCCCTGCTGCTCTGCTTGCCTCGCAAGCTCATGGCGCATCTGCAATGGCACGCCATGATTGCCTGACAATGATGTTGTAGCCTGCGCGCGCGGTAGCGGCGATGACGACATTACAGATGGGGAAGCCCGCTCCGAACGCGACGATGGCAAGCCGGACGACGGAGCCGCGCCACCCGCCTTCACTGCCATATCTCCTCCACCCGCTTCCAGAAGCCGCAACGCTTCGTCGGGTGTCGGAAGGTCGGCGGCATAGGCCATGCGCACCATGACCATTTCGGCTGCCGAAACCGGACGTGTCGCGCCCTGCACTTCTGCAATGCCCTTAAGCAGCATCTGCCACATGCGTGACAACACGCGCATGGAAAGACCCGCAGCAAAGCTACGCCCGCGCTCGCGTTCGACCTGACTATAGGCAGAGCTTTCAGCGCTTGCAGGAACCGCCTTCACGCGCGTCACAAAATTCACGAACTCGGCAAGGTCGCTCAGGATCACAACCGGATCGGCGCCCGTATCGTATTGCGCGCGAAACTCCTCGAAAGCCTCGGCAATCTGCCCGCTCGCCAGATAGCCGAACAAATCGATAATTCGCGCACGATCTGCAAGACCGAGCATTTGTCGAACATCTTCAGCGCGCACCTCGCCGGCCGCATGCGCGATAGCCTGATCTAGCAGCGACAGCGAATCGCGAACCGATCCTTCTGCCGCGCGCGCAATGAGCTTGAGCGCATCACTCTCGATGGCGACCTTTTCTCTTTCGGCAATGCTCGCGAGATGCCGGATCAGCACCTCGACATCGACGCGCCGCAAATCGAAGCGTTGGCAGCGCGACAGCACCGTCACCGGAACCTTGCGAATTTCCGTGGTTGCAAAGACAAACTTGGCGTGAGGCGGCGGCTCTTCCAGCGTCTTGAGAAAAGCATTGAAGGCCTTCTCCGACAGCATGTGGACTTCGTCGATGATGTAGACCTTGTAGCGTGCGCTGCTCGGCGCATAACGCACGCCATCCGTAATCTGTCGCACATCGTCGATGCCCGTGTGCGACGCCGCATCCATTTCGAGAACGTCGATATGCCGGCTTTCCATGATCGCCTGACAATGCAGCCCCAAGCGCGGCATGTGAATCGTCGGCCCCGTCACCGAACCATCGGGCAATTCATAATTGAGTGCGCGCGCCAGAATGCGGGCCGTGGTCGTTTTGCCGACGCCGCGCACGCCGGTGAGAATCCACGCTTGTGGAATACGCCCTGCCTCGAATGCATTCGAGACCGTGCGCACCATCGGTTCTTGCCCGATCAGATCGTCGAAGGTGGAGGGACGGTATTTTCGAGCCAGCACGCGGTACGGACTGGCCGTCATCGCCGGCTCGCCGCCAAGCATGAGGCCCGGCTGCAGATCCATTTCCTTGCCAGCATCGGGAGTATCGTTCATCCGCACTCGCTTCCGGCACGATGACAGATTTTGCACACAGCCCGTCTGGCGCCATGCATGGCGCCACGGTGTTTGCCGAAAAATGGGGTGGGAGGCTGACGAGCGACCCGAACCGGGGCTCGTTAGGGCTGCTTCCTTCCGGACCTGACCCGGTTGGCGAGTGGTTCGTCCACCGCCAACCTCCCGCCCTCTATTTGGCGCTTATGGCGACGGAAAGCAAGCGCGCAAGAGTTCATTCTGATAAGGTTTTCAGACCTCTGCAGAATCAACGCAATCTCAAGGCCTTCATGTTCCCAACCAGCCAGCCAAACCCTCAATCATGGTCGCTACACCCCAAATTGGCGCAGGATACCGTGATTTTAGGCGATCTCCCGCTCAGCCATGTTCTCATCATCAAGGACGCCAATTACCCATGGCTGCTTCTGGTGCCGCGCTGCCCGGACATCATTGAAATCACCGATCTCGACGATGTCGAACAGGCCCAATTGATCGTCGAAATCAACCGCACCGCCCGCGCTCTCAAAGCTACGACGATATGCGACAAACTCAACATCGCAGCGCTCGGCAATGTCGTGCCGCAGCTCCACATCCATATCATCGCGCGGCGCAAGTCAGATGCCGCATGGCCCAAACCTGTCTGGGGTCAAGCCCCTGCGATAGCCTATGACAAAGCCAGCCTTGACCATTTTATGCAGGCGTTAAAAAGCAAGATTTGGATCGCTTAAAGCGGCCTCCCGACCTGCCAATCCCGGAGCACGCTCTTATGTCAGCGATCGATTTCAGTTCCATGGCCTTTGCAAATACGCAACTGGATCGCGCAGCGCATCTGCGCGACAACGCCATGTTGATCTCTGCGCTTGAAGGGCAGGCGCAGGCGCGCGCTTACGTCATCTATCGCGATTCGGTTCTCGTGACCCGCGACAATGGAGTTGCAACTTCGCGCATCGCGCCCGCCTTGGCCCGCGATATCGGAGCCGAACCTGATGCCATTTTTATCGGGATGGAAGGCGATACGCCGCTTTTCGCCTTTGCCATCCGATCAAACGCCGCCGAGCAAGCCACGAGCGATGTCCGCACATTCGCCGATCTGCGCATGATGGCCGTCGAAGGCACCGTTCCCATGCACGAGATCGGCCCGCTGGCTGCCGCAAAGTCACTGGTTCACTGGCATGGGCGACATCGCTATTGCGCCAATTGCGGCGCCGCCACGCACATCAAGAAAGCTGGCTGGCAACGCGATTGCCCGATGTGCGAGGCACAACATTTCCCGCGCACCGACCCCGTCGTCATCATGCTGGTGACGCACGGCGACAAGTGCTTGCTCGGACGGCAATCGCGTTTTCCTCCCGGCATGTGGTCGTGCCTTGCCGGATTCGTCGAGCCGGGCGAGACCATCGACGACGCCGTGCGCCGCGAAGTGGTCGAGGAGGCTGGATTGCGCTGCGGCTCCATCACCTATCTTGGATCGCAACCGTGGCCTTACCCGTCATCGTTGATGATCGGCTGCATCGCTGGAGCCCTCAATGAGGAAATCATTGTCGATTCGAACGAACTTGAAGATGCGCGTTGGTTTTCTCGCGAAGAGATTCGCCTCATCAGAGAGCACAATCATCCTCAGCTTATTTTCACCCCGCATTCCTTTGCCATCGCTCATCATCTCATCAAACATTGGGTAGATAACGGATAGATGAATCATCTCGCAACACATGCCCGCACGATTCTTTGCATCGGCAACGCCGTTCGCGATCTTGTCTTTCATGTCAAAGAAATCCCTGTGCGCGGCACCAAGACAAACGCGAGCCAATATCACGTCCTCACCGGCGGCAATGCCGTGAATGCGGCGATCGCCATCACGCATCTGGGCGGACATGCAATTTTCTCCGGCCCGATTGGCGACAAAAACGATTCCACCGCCCAGGATATTCTCGACGATCTTGCGAGAACCGGGATTAGCGACGCAGGCGCGGTTCGCGTTTCGGGCGCCAAAACCGCTTTATCGGCCATCTTGCTGGATGAGGATGGCGAGCGCACGATCACGACCTATCGCGAGGGAGCGCTCTCACAGGCCCGCATTTCCAATCCGGATGAGATTGTCGCCCAATGCGACGCAATTGTGCTGGATAATCGCTACGCCGATTTCGCCATGGATCTTTGCGTGCCCGCGCGCGCACTCAACAAGCTGGTGATTCTGGATGGCGACCGCTCGATGCCACTCAAAAATGGCCTTCTTGATGTCGCTACTCATGCCATTTTTTCGGCCGACGGTCTGCGCAAGACAATGCAAATGGACGACCTCAACGAAGCGCTCATCGCTCTCGCGCGGCACACCCGCGCTTTCGTTGGTGTGACGCGCGGGCCCGAAGGTCTGGACTGGATTGATCAGACTGGCGCGCTTCGGCACATGAGCGCCTTCCGCATCAAGGCAGTCGACACACTCGGCGCAGGCGATGTGTTTCATGGCGCCTTCGCGTTATTCCTCGCAGAAGGCATGGATGAGGTCGAAGCCCTGCGCCTTGCATCGGCATCGGCAGCAATCAAGTGCACCCGCTTTGGTGGCGCCTTTGGTGCCCCTGCGCGCGATGAAGTGTTGCATTTTGTGAAGTCGCAAACGATTTAGCGGCGCCACTGCGCCATGATGACGCCCGCGATCAACACACCCAATCCGGCAAGCCGCAACGTATCTGCGCGGCGCACTTCCGCACCAAACAAGCCGAAATGATCGATCGCCGCCGACATGAAAATCTGCGCAATCATAACAAACATGATCGTATTGGCGACACCAAAGCGCGGCGCGAGATAAGTCACACTCAAAATATATATGCAGACAATGATGCCACCGACATAGGACTTGATCGGCGCAGAAGCGAACGCGGAAAGCGCCGGCATGGGCTCACGCATCACCACAATCACCAAACCTGCCGCCAGAAATCCCACAACGAACAGGACCAGGGCAGCATGCGTGGGACTCCCCAGCGCTCGTCCCAAACCACCATTCAGTGCCGCCATGACCGGAATGAGAACACCGCCTGTCGCGGCAATCACCGCATAGGTTCCGAAAGTCGTGCCGTTCATTGTCAGCCCCGCTAAATCAGCCCGCAGCATCCTAGGCAGGAACGCAACATNNGATCAAGATGATGATAAATCGCCTTGCGCATACGCGGGTCCCAGAAGCTGGCAATGTGATCGGCAATCTGCGTGGCGGCTTCATCGGGCAAAGCCGAGGCAAAAAACTTTCCGATCTGATTGGCCATGTAAACCAGATTTTTTTCACTCATGCGTATCCCCATCGACAATTCGGAAAGGTTGCGTGAACACCTCAAATCCATCGTCGCGCGCAATGCCCACCAATGTGATGTTGCACGATTGCGCGACATCCACAGCCAGTGCCGTTGGCGCGGAAATACCCGCAACGATACATCCGCCCATCATCGCCGCCTTTTGCACCATCTCCACCGAAATGCGGCTCGACAATACGATCAATCCCGCTGCCGGATCGCAATTGGCCTGAACCATTGCGCCACATAATTTATCCAGCGCGTTATGACGCCCTACATCTTCACGCACGAAAGCAAGCTTCTGGCCGTCCCAAAACCCAGCGGCATGAACCGATGCGGTTTCGCGATTGAGTTGCTGCATGGCGGGCAACGCGCGCAAGGCCGCGATAACGTCATGCCCCATGATTTTCTGTCCGGCCGAAACCTGAGGCAAGAGCCGCAGAGCTTGGTCAAGCGATTCAATGCCGCACAAACCGCATCCCGTCGGGCCCGCCAGATGGCGCTGCCGCGCCTGAAATATTTCAGCGCGCTGATCGGCAAGCCACATTCGCAATTCAAGACCGTTATCGAGATGCGCCACTTCCAGCGAGATGATTTCATCGGCCGAAGCGACAAGACCCTCGGTGATCGAAAAACCGAGTGCAAAATTCTCCAGATCGGCAGGACTCGCCATCATCACCGCATAGGTCGAGCCTTGATAGGTCAACGCAACCGGCGTTTCCTGAGCCAGTGCCCGACTGCCTTTTAGCCACGCGCCAGCACGATAAATCGAAGCAGTCGCGATGCGCGAAGGCCGATCCTGCATTTACTCCGCCGCCTCGTGAGAGGTCGAGATTCGTCGCGACTGCCGAGACAATTCATCGTACTGCGTCTGCCATGCCGTTGGCCCGTTCGAAGGCGACACCTGAACGGCTGTGACCTTATATTCAGGACAATTGGTGGCCCAGTCCGAATATTCGGTCGTCACCACATTGGCTTGCGTGGATGGATGGTGGAACGTCGTGTAAACCACGCCCGGCGCAACGCGGTCAGTAATATGCGCGCGCAGACTTGTTTCACCTGCGCGGCTTGCAATCTTCACCCAATCACCATCACGCACACCGCGCTGTTCGGCATCGTGCGGATGAATTTCGAGCAAATCCTGCTCATGCCACACGATGTTATCCGTGCGCCGTGTTTGCGCGCCAACATTATATTGAGACAGAATACGACCGGTAGTCAGCAAAAGCGGGAAGCGCGGTCCGGTTTTTTCATCGGTCGGAATATATTCGGTAATGACAAATTTGCCCTTGCCACGCACAAATCCATCGATGTGCATGATCGGCGTTCCTTCAGGCGCCTGTTCGTTACACGGCCACTGGATCGAAATCTGGCGATCGAGTTCGTCGTAGGACACGCCGGCAAAACCGGGTGTCAGCACGGCAATCTCGTCCATGATTTCGGAAGGATGCGCATATTGCATCGCCATGCCAAGCGCTTGTGCGAGTTTTTGCGTCACCTCCCAATCCTGATAACCGTTCTTGGGCGACATCACTTTGCGCACGCGCTGAATGCGGCGCTCGGCATTGGTGAAGGTTCCGTCTTTCTCAAGGAAAGTCGATCCCGGCAGGAAAACATGCGCATAATTCGCCGTTTCATTCAGGAAGAGATCGTGGACGACAACGCAATCCATCGCCGCCAGACCCGCCGCGACATGCTGCGTGTTGGGATCCGATTGCAGAATGTCTTCGCCCTGAATGTAAATGCCTTTGAAAGAACCATCGATGGCCGCGTCGAGCATATTCGGAATACGCAAGCCCGGCTCTTTATCGAGCTTGATGTGCCAGGCAGATTCGAACATCCCACGCGTAGTATCGTCTGAAATGTGACGATAACCCGACAATTCGTGCGGGAATGAGCCCATGTCACAGGCCCCCTGCACATTGTTCTGGCCACGCAGCGGATTCACGCCAACGCCCGCACGGCCGATATTGCCGGTCGCCATCGCAAGATTGGCAATCGCCATTACAGTGGTGGAGCCTTGCGAGTGCTCGGTGACACCAAGCCCGTAATAAATTGCCGCGTTGCCGCCTGTCGCATAGAGCCGCGCCGCCTGGCGTATGGCGTCCGCCGGAACGCCGGATACTTTCTCAACGGTGTCCGGACTATTGTGAGGCAGCGACACGAACTGCGCCCAGTCCTCAAATTCATCCCAATCACAACGCGCGCGCACAAACTTTTCATCGACCAGATTTTCGGTCACGATGACATGCGCAATCGCCGTCAGCACAGCGACATTGGTTCCCGGCTTGAGCGGCAAGTGATGCGCAGCTTCGACATGCGCCGAACGTACGAGATCAATGCGACGCGGATCGACCACAATTAGCTTCGCGCCTTGCCGCAACCGCTTTTTAAGTCGCGAGGCGAAAACAGGATGACCGTCCGTCGGATTGGCGCCGATAATCATGACAACATCGGCATGCTCGACCGAGTCAAAATCTTGTGTTCCCGCCGAAGTGCCATAGGTCGTTTTCAGGCCATAGCCCGTTGGCGAATGACAGACGCGCGCGCATGTATCGACATTGTTACTGCCGAAACCGGCCCGGACCAATTTCTGAACGAGAAATGTTTCTTCGTTCGTGCAGCGCGAAGACGTGATGCCGCCGAGCGCTTGCGGGCCCAATTCCTGAGCGATTTTCTTGAATTTGTCGGCAGCAAATGAAAGCGCTTCGTCCCACGACACTTCGCGCCACGGATCGCTGATGCGTTCGCGAATCATCGGCTTGAGAATGCGATCCTGATGTGTTGCATAGCCCCAGGCAAAACGTCCCTTGATGCAAGAATGACCGCGATTGGCTTTGCCGTCCTTGTAAGGCACCATACGCACGACTTCCTCGCCGCGCATTTCCGCCTTGAACGCACAGCCAACGCCGCAATAGGCGCATGTCGTGACAACCGAATGTTCCGGCTGTCCGATTTCGATAACGCTTTTCTCGGTAAGCGTCGCCGTTGGGCATGCCTGCACGCAGGCGCCACACGAGACGCATTCCGACGACAAGAATTCTTCTTCCATGCCGGGCGACACGATCGAATCAAATCCGCGCCCGGCAATCGTGAGCGCGAATGTTCCTTGCACATCCTCGCATGCACGCACGCAGCGCGAGCAAACGATGCACTTGGACGGATCGTAAGTGAAATATGGATTTGATTCATCCAGACCAGGATCCGGATGGCGCTCGCCATCCATGCCATAACGGACTTCGCGCAAACCAACGGCTCCAGCCATATCCTGCAATTCGCAATCGCCGTTGGCGGCGCAGGTCAGGCAATCGAGCGGGTGGTCGGAAATGTAAAGCTCCATCACGCCGCGCCGGATTTGTTTGAGCCTGTCGGTTTGCGTGCGCACGATCATGCCCGGAGCCACGGGCGTCGTGCAGGATGCGGGCGTGCCCGCGCGCCCTTCGATCTCGACAAGGCAAAGACGGCAAGAACCGAACGAATCGAGCATGTCGGTCGCGCACAGTTTGGGAATCGCCGTGCCCATTTCCATCGCCGCGCGCATGATCGACGTTCCTTCCGGCACGCTCACGCGCTGACCGTCAATCGTCAGCGTAACCGAATTTTCGGATCTCGATGGCGGTGTGCCATAATCAATTTCATGGATGAGAGTATTGGCGACTTGATCAGACATATGCGCCTCCTCATTCAACCGCAGCGCGATGTGCGCCGCTTGCGTCAAAATCTTCAGGAAAATGCGTGAGCGCGCTCATCACCGGATAGGGCGTGAAGCCCCCCAAGGCACAGAGTGAGCCATATTTCATCGTATTGCAAAGATCTGCGAGCAACGCGCGAGTGGATTCGTTTGCCTCGCCGGCAATCATGCGATCCATGAGTTCGACGCCGCGTGTCGAACCGATGCGGCATGGCGTACATTTGCCGCACGATTCGATCGTGCAAAACTCCATCGCGAAACGCGCCTGACGCGCCATGTCGACCTTGTCATCGAAGACGACGATTCCGCCATGCCCGATCAACCCATCGCGCGCTGCAAAGGCTTCATAATCGAACGGCGTATCGAAAAGGCTTGGCGGAAAATAAGCGCCGAGCGGCCCGCCGACCTGCACAGCGCGCACCTTCCGCCCACTCCGCGTGCCGCCACCAATATCGTTGACCAATTCGCCAAGGGTGATGCCGAAGCCCGTCTCGAACAATCCACCGCGCCTGATATTGCCGGCAAGCTGAATCGGCATGGTTCCGCGCGACCGGCCAAAGCCGACATCCGCATAAGCCCGCGCACCCTCCGCGAGGATAAACGGCACTGCCGCAAGCGAGAGGACATTGTTGATGATTGTCGGCTTGCCGAACAGGCCGACATGCGCAGGCAATGGCGGCTTGGCGCGAACCACACCGCGCTTGCCTTCAATGCTATCGAGCAACGCCGTTTCCTCG
>CXWJ01023494.1_pt1 | contig 10329 bp, 9 predicted proteins | sample 590841 | NCBI WGS metagenome assembly CXWJ01 (sample SAMEA3498367, study PRJEB10139) | wastewater metagenome | biome: wastewater treatment plant; material: activated sludge | place: Austria | collected 2015-01-21 | reverse complement strand
ATGTACGAGCGTATTTCATGGGACTCATTTGGCGTGGCTGAGGCAGCTTTCTAATCAGGTGGCAGGTTGGCCGCGAGCGACAGCGCGGCCCGCCGACTTCCGTGCGTCAGCTGCAAAGGGGGCGTCAGGCCACCGCCCGCAGCGGCACGACACGCGCGCGCAGCTGGCCGCAGCCGCCGTCCACGTCCTGCGCCGCCGAGCGGCGCAGCTTGGTGAGCACGCCGCGGCGGTGCAGCGTGCGGGCCATCGCCGCCGCGCGTTCGGCCTCGGGCCGCGCGAAGGGCAGGCCGTCGACGTGGTTGTAGGGGATCAGATTCAGCACCGCGTAGCGGCCGGCGAGCAGGCGCACCAGCGCCTCGATCTCGTCGTCGCCGTCGTTGATGCCGGCCAGCAGCGTCCACTGCAGCTGCAGCGGGTAGCCGCTGGCGCGCGCATAGGCCTCGCTGCGCGCCACCAGTTCGTCGGGCGCGATGCGCGGCGCGTGCGGCAGCAACTGCTGGCGGCGCTGGCCTTGAGTCGAATGCAGCGACAGCGCCAGCGCCGGCTTGACACGACCGAGCGGCAGGCGCTCGAACACGCGCGCATCGCCGACGGTAGAGAACTCCAGGTTCTTGTGGCCGATGCCGCCGGCGGTGCCGAGCAGATCGATGGCCTCGAGCACGGCGTCGAGGTTGTGCGCCGGCTCGCCCATGCCCATGAACACCACCTTGCCNNCCTTGCTCACGCTGCGCCGCGCCCGCGCCAGCGCCACCTGCGCGACGATCTCGGCGCTGCTCAAGCTGCGCGCCAGCCCGCCGCGGCCGGTCATGCAGAAGGCGCAGCCGACCGCGCAGCCGACCTGCGTCGACACGCACAGGCCGTCGCGCGGCAGCAGCACGCTTTCCACGCTCTGTCCGTCGGCCAGTTGCAGCAGCAGCCGCTGCGCGCCGTCCTCGCCGGCGTGCACCGAGTGCAGGCGGAGCAGCGCGGCCAGCTCGTCCATGAGCGCCGGCAGCATGCNNCATGCGGCGGCGGCCGGCGTGCAGCGGCAGCGCGTTGGCCCAGTGGCGCAGCACGCGTTCCTCGTGCGGCGGCTTGGCGCCGGCCTCGCGCAGGCGGCGACGGATATCCTCGATGTGCATGGCCGGCATCATGCCTGCGCTGTCCACCGCCGCCACGCCTGATGCGTTGGGAGCGGGTGCGGCGCGGTGTCGAAGCCCTGCCCTTCCCTGTCGTTGCCCGCCGACTTCCCGCCCCGCCTTCCCGCCGTTTTCCCGTCTCTTCCCGCCTCTTCCCTGCCAGCGCCGAGGATTCCCATGAACCGATGCCTGCCTGTCATCGCCGCCCTGGGCTTGTGCGGCGCAGCCGCCTGCGCCAGCGCCGAACCTCCACCCGGAAGGGGACGCCATGGCGGTCCGCCCGTCGCCTACGGCGGGGGCGGCTATCGGCCCGTGTACCCGNNGCCCTTCTATCCCGCCTACCGGCCCGTCTACCCGGCCTTCCGGCCGGTCTATCCCGCCTGGCGCGCCGGCTATTGGGGCCCAGGGCCCGGCTACTGGGGGCCCGTGCCCGGCTATTGGGGCGCCTGGCCTTACGCCTTGGGGGCGGCGGTGACGCTGCCCTACGCGGCGGCGCCGGTGGTGGTGCAGGCGGCGCCGGCACCGGTCGTCGTGCAAGCGGCGCCCGAGGTGCCGGCCACCAGCTACTGGTACTACTGCACCCAGCCGGCCGGCTACTTCCCCTATGTGCAGCAATGCGCGCAGCCGTGGATGAAGGTGGTGCCGCAGGTGCCCGGCAACGACTCCACGCCGCCGCAGCTCGCGCCATGAGCGCGTCGGGCCGACCCAAGGTCGAATGCCGGAGGGCGCAGCCCGAAGGGGCTCCAGTGAGCAGGCCTTCCCGATCGGGTTTGACGTGCAGCGTGCTGGCGGCGGCCGCCGCGCTGGCCTTGCAAGGCTGCGCAGTCGCGCCCACCGGCCCGAGCGTCATGGTGCTGCCCGGCGCACACAAGTCGCAGGCGCAGTACGACACCGACCAGGCGGGCTGCCAGCAACAGGCGCAGGCGGCGGTGGCGCCCGCCGTCGAGGCGGCAAACCAGCAGGCCGCCGCCACGGCCGCCGTCGGCACGGTGATCGGCGCGGCCATCGGCGCACTGGTGGGCTATGGCGGTTACGGCGGCTACGGCGGCTACGGCCACTATGCCGGGCAGTCGGCCGCCTGGGGCGCCGGCGCCGGGTTGATGTATGGCGGCGTCGTGGGTGGGGGCGGCTCGCAGGCGGCCAACACCGGGCTGCAGCAGCGCTACGACAACGCCTTCGCGCAGTGCATGGCGCTGCGCGGCAACCAGCTCCCCGGCGTGGCCGGCTACCGGCGCGCCGCGCCTGCGCTGCCGCCACCGCCGCCGGGTTATCCGCCGCCGCCTCGGTCGGGCACTCCGCCGCCTCTGCCCCCGGGCTATTCGCTGCNNCGCCTCTTCGGGCATGCGGTTGCCCTTGCGGCCGTTGCAGGCGCGGCAGGCGGTGATGCAGTTCATCCAGCTATCGACTCCGCCTCGCGACACCGGCGTGATGTGCTCGCGCGTCAGTTCGTCGAAGTGGAAGTACCCGCCGCAATAGGCGCAGATGTGGCGGTCGCGGCTGAACAGCTTGGGGTTGCTCAGCGCGGGCGACTGGCGCCAGGCACGCGACGGGACGGTGCCGCGCACGGCGATGATCGGGTGCAGCGCGATGCGCGACTGCAGGCCGCTGGCGCGCTGGATGCCGCCACGCAGCACCTGGAAGGTGTCGCCGAGCGTCCACGCCACGGCATCGCAGGCATACAGCACGGCCGCTTCGCGCGGCGCGATCCAGGCTTGCGGACGGCCCGACACGTCGAGCTGTAGAACGTCCATGGGCGCAAGAGTAATCGAAGTCGTGGAATTCGCCATCGCCCACGGGTTAACCCCTTGGTTGCCGGCACTTGCCGCTGTTTCTAGAACCGGCCCTCTAGAAAAAGCCGCCGCACGCTGCGCCACGCCGGGCCGAAATCTGCAAAATAGAACGATCGTTCGTTTTCTTTCGCCGACCCCACGCCCACCGTGTCCGCCCACCTGCCGCAGCGCACGCCGCCCGAAGCCTCGACGTCCAGGCCCCTGCAGAAGGGCCGGCAGACGCGCGCGGCGATCCTCGATGCGGCGCTGGGCCTGGCCTCGCAGATGGGCCTGGAAGGGCTGTCGATCGGCGCGCTTGCCGAAGTGACGGGCATGAGCAAGTCCGGCGTGTTCGCCCACTTCGGCTCGCGCGAGGAACTGCAGATCGCCGTCATCCGCGAATACCACCGCCGCTTCGAGGAAGAGGTCTTCGTCCCGGCGATGCACGAGCCGCGCGGCGTGCCGCGCCTGCGTGCGCTGTTCGAGCGCTGGCTGAAGCGCGTCTCGGTCGAGCGCGATTCGGGCTGCATCTACATCAGCGGCGCGGTCGAGTTCGACGACCGGCCCGGTCCGGTGCGCGACGCGCTGGTGGGCATGGTGCGCGCCTGGCACGACACGCTGCAGCGCGCCATCCGCATCGCCATCGAAGCCGGCCAGCTCCAGCCGGACACCGACGCGCAGCAGATGCTGTTCGAGATGCACGGGCTGATCCTGGCGCTGCACCACGACGCGCGCCTGATGCGCGTGCCCGGCGCGCCGCAGCGTGCGCGCGTGGCCTTCGAACGTGTGGTCAACCATTACCTCGTCACCGGCGCTCGCAAGCGCCGCCACTGAACCGCTTTTTTCCAGGAGCCTGCAAATGCCCCAGTACACCCCGCCCCTGCGCGACCTGCAGTTCGTGATGCACGAGTTGCTCGGCGCCGTCGACGCACTGAAGACGATGCCGCGGCACAAGGACATCGACGCCGAGACGATGAACTCGGTGCTCGAGGAAGGCGGCAAGTTCGCCGCCGAGGTGATCGCTCCGCTCAACGTCAGCGGTGACACACAAGGCTGCACGCTCGACAAGAGCACGCACGCGGTGCGCACGCCCGACGGCTTCAAGGACGCCTACGCGCAGTACGTCGAAGGCGGCTGGCCGGCGATGGTCTGCGACCCGGCCTACGGCGGCCAGGGCCTGCCGATCCTGCTGAACCAGTGCATCTTCGAGATGCTGAACTCGGCCAATCAGGCCTGGACCATGTACCCAGGGCTGTCGCACGGCGCCTACGCCTGCCTGCAGGAGCACGGCACCGACGCGCAGAAGGCGCTGTACCTGCCGCGGCTGGCCAAGGGCGATTGGACCGGCACGATGTGCCTGACCGAGCCGCAGTGCGGCACCGACCTGGGCCTGCTGCGCACGAAGGCCGAACCGCAGGCCGACGGCAGCTGCAAGATCACCGGCCAGAAGATCTTCATCCGCGCCGGCGAGCACGACCTGGCCGAGAACATCATCCACCTGGTGCTGGCGCGCCTGCCGGACGCGCCGCAGGGCAGCAAGGGCATCTCGCTGTTCATCGTGCCGAAGTTCCTGCCCCAGGCCGACGGCAGCCTGGGCGAGCGCAACCCCATCTTCTGCGGTGCGCTCGAGCACAAGATGGGCATCCACGGCAACGCCACCTGCCAGATCAACCTGGATGGCGCCACCGGTTGGCTGGTCGGCCAGCCCAACAAGGGCCTGGCGGCGATGTTCGTGATGATGAACGCGGCGCGCCTGGGCGTGGGCAACCAGTCGCTGGGGCTGACCGAGGTGGCCTACCAGAACGCGGCGGCCTACGCCAAGGACCGCATCCAGATGCGCGCGCTGTCCGGCCCGAAGGCGGCCGACAAGCCGGCCGACCCGATCATCGTTCACCCCGACGTGCGCAAGATGCTGCTGACCGCGCGCGCCTATGCCGAAGGCGGCCGTGCGCTGGCGATGTACTGCGCGCTGCTGCTCGACAAGGAACATGCGTCCGACGATGAAGACGTACGCAAGGACGCCGCCGACCTCGTGGCGCTGCTGACGCCCATCGTCAAGGCCTTCCTTACCGACAACGGCTGGATCGCCACTTCGAACTGCCTGCAGGTCTTCGGCGGCCACGGCTACATCAAGGAATGGGGCATGGAACAGTTCGTGCGCGACTCGCGCATCAACATGATCTACGAGGGCACCAACACCATCCAGGCGCTGGACTTCCTGGGCCGCAAGGTGCTGGGCGACAACGGCGCCAGGATGCGCAAGTTCGGCCAGCTGGTGACTGACTTCGTCGAGGAAGAAGGCACCAGCGAGGCGATGCAGGAATTCGTCAACCCGCTGGCCGAGCTGGGCGAGAAGGTCACCAAGCTGAGCATGGAACTGGGCATGAAGGCGATGGGCAACGCCGACGAGGTGGGGGCAGCCGCCACCGACTACCTGCGTGTCTGCGGCCACCTGGTGTTTGCCTACTTCTGGGCGCGCATGGCGAAGCTGGCGCTGGCGAAGAAGGATTCCGGAGACCCGTTCTACACGGCCAAGTTGCACACCGCGCGCTTCTACTTCGCCCGCCTGCTGCCGGAGACTGCGGGACTGATGCGCAGCGCGCGTGCCGGAATGGCGCCGCTGATGGCGATGGACGAAGCCCTCTTCTGACCTGTGAAGGAGACACGACGATGAAGACATTGCTCGCAAGCCTGATGCTGTCGGTTGCTGCCGGTGCCGCGATGGCGCAGGCCACCCCCGCCGGCCTGTGGAAGACCATCGACGACGACACCAAGGCCGAGAAGTCGTTGGTGCGCATCACCGACAACGGCGGCGTCTACACCGGCAAGGTGGAGAAGATCCTCAGCGACAAGCCCGACGCCAAGTGCCTTGAATGCACCGACGAGCGCAAGGGCCAGCCGGTGCAGGGCATGGTGATCCTGCGCGACATCAAGCTCGACCCGGCGGACAAGACGCAGTGGATCGGCGGCGACATCCTCGACCCCAACAACGGCAAGGTCTACAAGGTGCGCATCAAGACCGCCGACGGCGGCAAGAAGCTCGAGGTGCGCGGCTACATCGGCACGCCGATGCTCGGCCGCACGCAGACCTGGATGCGCGTGGAATGAACCCAAGGAGTCCGAACGTGAACCGATTCAATGTGCGCAAGGCGGCCGTACTCGGCGCCGGCGTGATGGGCGCGCAGATCGCCGCGCATCTGGCGAACTGCAAGGTGCCGGTCGTGCTGTTCGACCTGCCCGCCAAGGAAGGCCCCCGGTCCGGCATCGCCCTGAAGGCGATCGAAGGCTTGAAGAAACTCAAGCCCGCGCCGCTGGGCGTGGCCGAGGACGCGGCATTGATCCAGCCCGCCAACTACGAGGAGCACCTGGACCAGCTGGCCGGCTGCGACCTGGTGATCGAGGCCATCGCCGAGCGCATGGACTGGAAGCTCGACCTGTACCAGCAGATCGCGCCGCACGTCGCGCCGCACGCCATCCTGGCGAGCAACACCTCGGGCCTGTCGATCACGAAGTTGAGCGAGGCGATTCCCGAGGAGATGCGCGCGCGCTTCTGCGGCATCCACTTCTTCAACCCGCCGCGCTACATGGCGCTGGTGGAGCTGATCGCCACGCCCAGCACCCAACCCGAGGTGCTGGACCAGCTGGAAGCTTTCGTGACGAGCACGCTGGGCAAGAACGTGGTGCGCGCCAAGGACACGCCGAACTTCATCGCCAACCGCGTCGGCGTCGCCGGCATGCTGGCGACGATGCTCGAGGCGAAGAAGGCGGGCCTGAGCTACGACGTGGTGGACGACCTCACCGGCAAGAAGCTGGGACGCGCCAGCAGCGGCACCTTCCGCACCGCCGACGTGGTGGGCCTGGACACGATGGCGCACGTCATCAAGACGCTGCAGGACACGCTGTCGGCCGACACCGACCCGTTCTACCCGAGCTTCGCGACGCCGGAAGACCTGAGCAAACTGCTGCAGGCCGGCGCGCTGGGCCAGAAGAGCGGCGCTGGTTTCTACAAGAAGGTGGGCAAAGACATCCAGCGCTTCGACGCCGCCAGCGGCGCCTACGTCGCGGCGGGCGTCAAGGCCGACGCCATCATCGACCGCATGCTGAAGAAGCCCGCCGCCGAGCGCCTGAAGCTGCTGCGCGAATCGAGCAACCCGCAAGCGCAGTTCCTGTGGGCGCTGCACCGCAACAGCTTCCACTATGCGGCCGTGCATCTGGGCACCATCGCCGACAGCGCGCGCGACGTGGACCTGGCGATGCGCTGGGGCTTCGGCGTCAAGCAAGGGCCCTTCGAGCTGTGGCAGCAGGCCGGCTGGAAGCAGATCGCACAGTGGATCAAAGCAGACATCGACGCCGGCAAGGCGCTGAGCAACGCGCCGCTGCCCGCCTGGGTGTTCGACGGCCGCGATGGGGTGCACACGACTGACGGCTCGTGGAGCCCGACGCAGCAGAAGTATCTGCCGTTGTCGGCGTTGCCGGTGTACCAGCGCCAGCACTTCCGCGAGAACGTGGCCGGCGCTGCGGCGCTCGACCCCAACACCGCCGGCAAGACGCTGCACGAGGACGACTCGATGCGCCTGTGGACGCTGGACGACGTCATGGTCATCGCCAGCATCAAGACCAAGGTGCATGCCATCGGCCCGGGCGTGATCGAAGGGCTGCTCAAGGGCATCGCGCTGGCCGAACAACAGTACAAAGGCCTGGTGATCTGGTCGCCGGACGACCCCTTCAGCTACGGCGCCGACCTGCAGGCGATGCTGCCCACCTTCATGAAGGGCGGCGCCAAGGCCATCGCGCCCGAGGAGAAGAAGCTGCAGGACGCGATGCTCGCCATCCGCTACGCCAACGTGCCGACCGTGGCCGCCGTGCGCGGCATGGCGCTGGGCGGAGGCTGCGAAGTCGCCGTGCACTGCGCCAAGCGCGTGGTGGCGATGGAAAGCTACATCGGCCTGGTGGAAGTGGGCGTGGGCCTGATCCCCGGCGGCGGCGGGCTGACCTACATCGCGCGCCGCGCGGCCGAAATGGCGGCGGCCGGCAATGCCAACGCCGACCTGTTCGCCTTCATCCGTGAGGGCTTTACCGCCGCGGCGATGGCCAAGGTGGGCACCAGCGCGCTCGAGTCGCGCAAGCTCGGCTACCTGCTCGACGACGACATCGTCGTGCCGCACAAGGACGAACTGCTGTTCGTCGCCATCGCGCAGGCCAAGGCGATGGCCGATTCCGGCTGGCGCGCACCCGCACGCAAGCTGTTCCCGGTGGCCGGCCGTTCGGCCAAGGCCACGATCCAGGGTCAGCTGGCCAACATGCGCGACGGCGGCTTCATCAGCGCGCACGACTATCACATCAGCACCCTGATCGCCGACGTCATCACCGGCGGCGACGTCGATGCCGGCAGCCTGGTCAACGAGGAATACCTGATGGCGCTGGAGCGCAAGCACTTCTGCGCGCTGCTCGAGCACCCGAAGACGCAGGAACGGATCATGGGAATGATGCAGACGGGCAAGCCGGTACGGAACTGAAGCGATGAAGGCGAGCCCGGTGCCCGACTCCCTCTCCCGCGTGCGGGAGAGGGCTGGNNCGAACTGCGCCAATCCTCCCCCGAAGCCGAGCGGCTGATCTGGCAACGCCTGCGCAACCGCCAGCTCGGCGGCTGGAAGTTCCGCCGCCAGCATCCGGTGGGGCCGTTCTTCGCCGACTTCGCCTGCGTCGAAGCCGGCCTGGTGATCGAACTCGATGGAGGCCAGCACTTCGAGGCCGAAGCGGCGGAGCGGGACGATCGCAGGACTGCCGCGCTGCGCAAGCTGGGCTTCACCGTGTTGCGCTTCGACGACCGCCAAGCGCTGATCGACACCGATGCCGTGTTGACGGCCATCCTGCAGTGGCTGGAGCAGGCCCGCCCCCACCCTCACCCCCACCCTCTCCCGCCCGCGGGAGAGGGAGTGAACTCAAGGAAAGAATCATGAGCACGAAGCAAGTTCAAGACGCCTACATCGTCGCCGCGGCGCGCACGCCGATCGGCCGCTCGGGCCGCGGCTACTTTAGAAACACCCGCCCCGACGACCTGCTGATCGCCGCCATCCGCCATGCGCTGACGCAGGTGCCGACGCTGGACCCGAAGGCCATCGAGGACGCGGTCATCGGCTGCTCCTTCCCCGAGGCCGAGCAGGGCATCAACGTCGCGCGCGCCGCCGCCGTGCTGGCCGGGCTGCCGCATTCGGTGGCGGGGGTCACGGTGAACCGCTTCTGCGCGTCGGGCCTGAGCGCGCTGCAGATGGCGGCCGACCGCATCCGCGTCGGCGAGGCCGAGGTCATGCTGGCCGGCGGCACCGAGAGCATGAGCATGGTGCCGATGGGCGGCAACAAGCCGTCCTTCAACCCGGAAGTGTTCGCGCGCGACGAGAACTTGGGGCTGGCCTACGGCATGGGCATGACCGCCGAGAAGGTGGCGCAGCAATGGAAGGTCGGCCGCGAGGCGCAGGACGCGTTCGCGCTGCAGTCGCATCAACGGGCGCTGAAGGCCATCGTGGCGGGAGAGTTTGCCGACGAGATGACGCCGGTGGAGGTGGTCGATCGTTTTCCCGATCTCGCCAGCGGTGGCACGACGCTGAAGACGCGCACGGTCAGCATCGACGAAGGGCCGCGCCCCGACACCTCGCTCGAAGGGCTGGCGAAGCTGAAGCCGGTGTTCGCCGCCAAGGGCAGCGTCACCGCGGGCAACAGCTCGCAGACCAGCGACGGCGCGGGCGCGCTGATCCTGGCCAGCGAGAAGGCCGTCAAGCAGTTCGACCTGAAGCCGCTGGCGCGCTTCGTCAGCTTTGCCGCGCGCGGCGTGGACCCGAAACTCATGGGCATCGGCCCGATCGAGGCCATCCCCGCGGCGCTGAAGCTGGCGGGCCTGCAGCAGGACGCGCTGGACTGGATCGAGCTGAACGAGGCCTTCGCCGCGCAGTCGCTGGCGGTGCTGGACACGCTGAAGCTCGACCCGGCCAAGGTCAACCCGATGGGCGGCGCCATTGCGCTGGGCCACCCGCTGGGCGCCACCGGCGCCATCCGCGCGGCCACCGTGGTGCACGCGCTGCGCCGCCACCAGCTGAAGTACGGCATGGTGACGATGTGCGTGGGCATGGGCCAGGGCGCGGCCGGCATCATCGAGCGGGTGTGATTGCAGAAGAAGTCATTCAACGCAGCTGCGTCCTCGGTTCCTCCGCGGTGAAGCTTTTGTTTTGAAGGAAGAACGATGAGCATCAAGACCGCCACGCTGAACGGCGTCGCCACCATCGAGATCGCGCGCCCGGAAAAGAAGAACGCGCTCACCGCCGCCATGTACCAGGTGATGGCCGACGCGATTGCCGCCGCCACCGCCGACCCGGCGGTGCGCGCGCTGCTGATCACCGGCCAGCCGGGCATCTTCACCTCGGGCAACGACCTCGAGGACTTCATGCAGC
>CXWJ01007871.1_pt1 | contig 10335 bp, 6 predicted proteins | sample 590841 | NCBI WGS metagenome assembly CXWJ01 (sample SAMEA3498367, study PRJEB10139) | wastewater metagenome | biome: wastewater treatment plant; material: activated sludge | place: Austria | collected 2015-01-21 | reverse complement strand
CTTGTTGATGGCCTGCAACGGCGTCAGGGCGTTGACGTCCAGCGCGGCCAACTCATCGAGGATAGGGCTGGATTCGGGGAAGAGGGCGATTTGCTGACCGGTCGATAGGCGGCTCGGCTCGACGGCCGCCGTCGGCGCGTGGCGCTCCAGGTCTTTCAGGATTTCGTTGGCCCGCAGGATCACGTCGCGCGGCAGCCCGGCCAGTTGGGCCACGTGGATGCCGTAGCTGCGATCCGCCCCGCCGGGCACGATGCGGTGCAGAAAAGTCACCTCGCCCCCCTCCTCGGCGACGTCAACGTTGTAGTTGGCGACGTTGGGCAGCAGGTCGGCCAGGCCGATCAACTCGTGGTAATGGGTGGCGAAGAGGGTGCGCGGATTGAGGCGTGGGTGGTTGTGCAGGAATTCAACGATGGCCCAGGCCAGCGACATGCCGTCATAGGTGCTGGTGCCGCGGCCGATCTCATCCAGGATGAGCAGCGAGCGGTGGGTGGCGTGGTGGAGGATTTCGGCCGTCTCCACCATCTCGACCATGAACGTCGAGCGCCCGGCGTGGAGTTCGTCGTGCGCGCCGATGCGGGTGAAGATGCGGTCGACCAGGCCGATGGTGGCCGACGAAGCGGGGACGAAGCTGCCGATCTGGGCCATCAGGGCGATGAGCGCCACCTGCCGCAAGTAGGTCGATTTGCCGCTCATGTTGGGGCCGGTGATGATCTGGATCAGCGAGACGTCGTCGAAATGGGCATCGTTGGGCACGAAGCGCGCCCCACGCGGCGCGCCGGCCACGCCGCCGCGGCCGAGCGCGCCTTCCACCACCGGATGCCGCCCGTTCTCGATGTGCAGGCCGATGCCGTCGGTCAACACGGGGCGAACGTAGGCGTTCAATGCCGCTACCTCGGCCAGTGCCGCGGCCACGTCCAGCTCGGCCAGCGCCGCGGACGTGGCCAGGACGCGCTCGCCGAAGCCGCCGACGAACTGGGTCAATTCGGCGAACAGCCGCCGCTCGATTTGCAAGATGCGCTCCTCGGCGTTGAGGATGAGCGTCTCGTACTCCTTCAGTTCGGGGGTGATGTAGCGCTCAGCGTTGGTCAGCGTCTGCTTGCGGATGAAATCGCCGGGCACGAGCTTGGTGTTGGCGTGGGTCACTTCCAGGTAGTAGCCGAAAACCTTGTTGAAGCCGACCTTGAGCGACGGAATGCCCGTCCGCTCCCGTTCGCGCGGCTCCAGTTCGGCCACCCATTCGCGGGCGTGGGCCGAGGTGTTGACCACGCCGTCCAGCTCGGCCGAAAAACCGGGGCGAATGAAGCCGCTGCGGTTCACGTTGGCCGGGGGATCTTCGCGCAGCGCCCGGCCAATCGTTGTCACGACCTCGGCGCACGGGTCGAGCCNNCGTTGCCGGCCAATGTCTCCACCTGATCGAGCCGCCGGTCGATCGCGTCACGATTCAAGAGGGGTTGCGTCAGGCGCTGGCGCAGCAGCCGCGCGCCCATCGCCGTCACCGTCTTGTTCAGAATGGACAGCAGCGTCCCGTCGCGGCCGTTGGTGTCGCTCTCGGTCAGCTCCAGATTGCGCCGCGTGGCCTCGCTGAGGGCCATGTAGCCGTCGGTGGCGTAGGTCGTCAGCCGTTGCATCTGGCCCACGCTGCCGCGTTGCGTCTCTTGCAGGTAGTGGAGCATGGCCCCGGCGGCGCGGGTCGCCAGCGGCTTTTGCTCGATGCCGAAGGCGTCAAGCGTGGTGACGCCGAAGTGGCGCAGCAGCGTCTGGCGGGCCAGCCCCAGGTCGAAGCGTCGGGCAGGCAGGCGGCTGATGGTCTTGACGGCGGCAAAATCGACGGCCATTTCCTCGGCCACCAGTAGCTCGACCGGTCCCAGGCGGGCCAATTCGCCGGCCAGGGCGCGCAGATCGGGCAGTTGACCGGCGGCGAATTCGCCGGTGGTGATGTCGGCGTAGGCCAACCCGGCGCGGCCGTCGTCGAGCACGACGGCGGCCAGATAGTTGTTGCGCCCGGCCTCCAGCATCCCGGCCTCGACCACCGTGCCGGCGGTGAAGACGCGCACCACTTCGCGCGGCATCAGGCCGTTGACCAATTGGGTGCTGACCTGTTCGCACAGGGCGATCTTGTACCCCTTGGCGATGAGGCGGGCGATATAGTTTTCGGCGGCGTGGTGGGGCACGCCGGCCATGGGCACACGGTTTTCCTTGCCCATCGGCCGGCTGGTCAACACCAGATCAAGCTCGCGGGCCACGGTGGCCGCGTCGTCGTCGAACGTCTCGTAGAAGTCGCCCATGCGAAAAAAGACGATGGCGTCCGGGTGTTGGGCGCGGACATCGAGGTATTGCTGGCGGCTGGGGGTGACGTGTTCGCTGGGCATATGAGGAGAAGAGAAACCACAGATTTCACAGATTTCACAGATTTATAAGAGGTATTATCCGCAGATTTTGCAGATTTGGCAGATTTCTTGGTCTGCTTACTGTGTTGGCTAATTATTCTCTTTATCTGTGAAATCTGTGTAATCTGTGGTTTTCCTCTTAAACCGAAAGATCGTAGACTTGGTGGAGCGTGCGCTGAACAGCTTCCCAGGTGGGGGCCACGGGCGGCAGGGTCGGCGCGGGCAGGCCCTGATCCTTGAAGCCGGAGGAGGTCATCAGGCAGACAACCGGGCCATCGAAGCGCAATCCGGCCGCGGCCGCCTGGCGCAAGCCGGCCGCCCCGGCCGCGCCGGAGAATTCGGCCCACAGTCCCTCGCGCCCCAGCGCCGTCTGCGCGGCGGCGATTTCGGTATCGGTCAGGGCCAGCGCGTCCCCTTCGCTCTCCTGCACGGCCAGCACGCCGCGATAGCTGTTGGCCCCGACGACGATGCTATAGGCCGCCGTGGGGGCTTCTTCCACCTGCACCACCGGTCGCCCGGCGGCCAGCGCCGCCCGCAATGGCGCGCCCGCCGCCGGTTCGCAGGCGATCAGTTGCGGCGGCGGCCCCACCCCGGCCACGCGCTGCAAATCCTTGAAGCCCAGCCAGACGCCGTAGAGCAGCTCGGCGTAGGCCGTGGGTACGAAGACGGCCGCCGGCAGCCGCTCGTCCAACTGCCGGTAAAGCTCCCAGGCGATGGTCTTATATCCCTCCGGGCCGAAGGGATGGCCGGTGTGGGTGGCGGTGATGCTGCTGACCGGCATATAGCCCGCCCGGTGGACGAGTTCAGCCATGAGGACGCGCCGCAATGGCCGGGGCAGCGGCACGATAGCCGCGCCATAGGCGGCCACCATGCGCAACAGATGCGGCTCGGTGCCCTCGGTGATGAACAGCACGCAGGGCAGCCCGGCGCGAGCGGCATAGGCCGCCGCCGCCGCGCCGTGGTTGCCCGACGAGGCCACGGCGATGCCCGGCGCGCCGCTGAGCACGGCCGAACTGACCGCGCACAGATTCAGACGATCCTTGTGGCTGCCGGTCGGGTTGCGGCTTTCGTCCTTTATGTAAACTTCGCCGTCGAAGCCGGCCCATTCGGCCAGATGCGGCGCGGCCACCAGCGGCGTGCCCCCCTCGCCCATCGACAGGCCGGGAGCCAGCGGCGGCAACAGTTCCGCCCAGCGCCAGATTCCGGCATAAGGGTCGCGGCCGAAGAAATCGGGCGGCAGGGCGGCATAGTCGTATTCCAGCACCAGGGGGTATTGTAGATCGGCCGTGCTCGTTTGCGGGCAGCCTTCCAGCAGCGGCGGCCAGAGGGGGTAGCGCAGCGACGGATCGCCGAGCGAGCGTTGGGCGACGGCCAACGATGGCGCGGGCCGGGTGGCGGAAGGTAGATAGCTCATTGGGTGGCCTCGCCGGATTGGGTGCGGTCGTGCCACGCTTCCAGGCGGCGGCGGTGGCGATCCTCAAGTTTCACCAGCGGCCGGGCCTCTTTCATCAGGTCGCGGCACTCGTCGTAGGGCAAGTCTTCGTGGCGCATCATGTAGGCGGCGACGAGCGTGGCCGACCGGCCGCGCCCCTTGGCGCAATGGACCAGCACGGTGCGGCCGTCCTCGATCTGCTCGTCAATCCAGTCCGCGCCCTCGCTCAGATACGGGTCGGCCGGAACCGTGGCGTCGAGCACTTCCAGCCGGCGGTAGTTGATGCCGTGGCGGTCGTAGAAGGCGCGGTCGCCCTCGCGCTCGGCGCGCATATCGAGCACGGCGGTGATGCCGTTGTCGAGCAGGAACTGGTAATCGCGCTCATAGGTCGGCGCGCCGCCCAGCCATAGCTGCGGCCCCACCTTGTCGAACCAGCGGTGACCGCCGAGGCGTTCGTAGACAAAACGGATGAGCGGATATAACTTATCAAAAAGCCAATGGAATGGGTTCATATTATGTGGGCCGGGCGGCCAATTGGGCGGCGATGATGCGGTCGGTCAGGGCCTCGAATGCGGCGTCGACCGTCTGCCGCTCGGGGTGGGCCTCATACCAGGCGACGATCTCCCGCGCCCCCTCGGCGAAGGGAATCTCGGCCCGGAAGTCGGGCACGATGCGGCGGATCTTGCTGTTGTCGAAGATAGCGCAATGGGACTTGTCGCCCAACAGGCTATCGCCCCAACCGGGGTCAAAGCGGGCCACCGTGTCGGAGGGCACGTGGACGATGTTGGGTTCCACGCCGGCGGCGGCAGCCAGTTGGCGGGCGATGTCGTTCCACGACAGCCATTCGTCGCCGGTGATATGGTACGCCTCGCCCAAGGCGCGCGGCTCGCCCAACAGGCCCAGGAAGGCGCGGGCGAAGTCGCGGTGGTGGGTCAGCGTCCACAAGGACGTGCCGTCGCCGTGGACGAGGAGGGGCTTGCCGCGCCGCAGCCGGTCGAGGGCGCTGTAGCCGCCGTGGAAGGGCAGCAGCGTGCGGTCGTAGGTGTGGGACGGCCGCACAATGGTGACGGGAAAACCCTCGTCCCGGTGGGCGGCCAGCAGCATCTCCTCGCAGGCGATCTTGTTGCGCGAATATTGCCAGAACGGGTTATCGAGCGGCGTTTCCTCGGTGATGGGCAGGCGGGCGGGCGGCTTCTGGTAGGCCGAGGCGGAACTGATAAAGACGAATTGCCCCACCCGGCCGCGCAACAAGGCCAGATCGGCGGCGATGTGGTCGGGCGTGAAGGCGATCCAGTCGACCACCACGTCAAAACGGTGATCGCCCAGCGCGGCGGCGGCCGAAGCGGCATCGCGGATGTCGCCGTTCAGGATATGGGCCGCTTCGGGAATAGGCCGCGTCGCCGTCCGGCCGCGGTTGAGCAGATAGAGATCGATGCCGCGCTCCACGGCCAGCGCCGTGCAGGCCGAACTGATGATGCCGCTGCCGCCGATAAATAGCACTTTCAATGTTTCACTCTCCGGGAATCAATGGCGTCTTTCGACGAAGACCTGGATGCCGTCGCGCGGTCGCAGGGTGACTAGAGCGTGTTCCTCCACCGGCTCGGCCGACACGCGCCGTAGCCGGTAGCAGCCGGCAATGGCCGGGATGATGATCAGGCTTTCCATGATGGCGAAATTGTTGCCGATGCACTGCCGCGCGCCGCCGCCGAAGGGAAAGTAGGCGAAGCGCGGCCGGGCGGCAATACGCTCCGGGGTGAAGCGCTCCGGGTCGAAGCGTTCCGGCTCGTCCCAAAAGGCAGGGTGGCGGTGCATGGTGTAGGGACTCATGGCAATGATCGATTGGGCCGGGATGTAGTAGCCGCCGATCTCGTCGTCGCCCAGGGCGCGGCGGCTGAGCGACCAGGCCGACGGGTAGAGGCGCANNCCGGGGATGCGACCATCGAGCACACTGTCGATCTCCGCCTCCAGTTGGACGACGACGTCGGGGTTCTGGTCGAGCAGGTACCACGTCCAGCTAAGGGTGTTGGCCGTCGTCTCGTGCCCGGCCACCAGCAGCGACATGACTTCGTCGCGTACTTGCCGGTCGGGCATGGGGCTGCCGTCGTCGTAGCGGGCATCCAGCAGCATGGTCAGCAGATCGTCGCTGTGCCGTTCGGGATGCCGTCGGCGGTCGTTGATGATGTCGTAGACGATGCCGTCGAGCAGATCGATGGCCGCCCGCACCTTGCGGTGGCGCGGCTTGCCGATGGTCGTCATCGTGTTCATCGCCTCGCCGATTTCGGCCGCCTGCTCGGTGATATCGAAGCCGAAGAGGGATTCGGTCACGATGTCGAGCGTCAGATGCATCATCTCGGCGGCGATGTTGATGGGGCGAGCCTCATCGGCCGCCGCGCCCAGCCGGGCCAGCGTGCGCCCCACGGCCTGTTGCATCAACTGGGCGAAGACGGGCAGGCTATGGCGGTGAAATGCCGGCTGGATCAGGCGGCGCTGTTCGCGCCAGAGCGGGTTTTCGCTGGTGAGCAAGCCCTGGCCCGTCAGCGATTCCAGTATATATTTGTTCAGGAAGGTATCTTTGTTGTAGTTCTGGCCGTTGGCTTGCAGGACGTGGCGAATGTAGTCGGGATGATTGATCAAATAGGCCGGCTCCAGGCTGGAGCGGTATTGGACAATATCGCCATAGGTCTGCGTCAGCCACAGAAAAAAGCGCAGTGGGTTGCGGATCTCTTCCCGGCCGCCCATGCCCGTGCCCGCGCTGGGGGGATGTTTTAAGATGACAGGCTTCGTTCCTTCAACCATCGTTCATTCTCTTGCGGCCTCATTGACAGGCGCCGCGCAGCCGTCATTATGAAGCAATCCGTCCATAATAGGCAAGTGGTGACGTTACCAGACCTCTGAAATGGGCTATAATTGCCTCGCTTCAATCATACCATACGCGGCGCAAGGGCCGAAAGGTGCATTCTACGACAAAGGTCGCACCGTGATTTCACACAAGATCGCCCAGCGACACCATCGACGTGAGGAGAACCATGACCACTCGTTTGTTTGATAGCTTTGGCGCGCGGGCCAAACTCAAGGGTACGGATTACCATTATTACCGGCTGGACAAATTGTCTCGTCTGGCCGACATTGATCGTCTGCCTTTCTCGATCAAAATCCTGTTGGAAGCCCTCTTGCGGACGGCCGACGGCTACGAAGTGATGCCCGCCGACGTGGAGCGGCTGGCCCGCTGGTCGCCGCAGATGGGGGCGTCGTTCGAGATCCCCTTCAAGCCCGGCCGCGTCATCCTCCAGGATTTCACCGGCGTGCCGGCGGTCGTCGATCTGGCGGCCATGCGCGCGGCAATGGCCCGTCTGGGCGGCAAGCCCAGCCGTATCAACCCCATCGTGCCCGTCGATCTGGTCATCGACCATTCGGTGCAGGTCGATCAGTTTGGCTCGGCCTTCGCCCTGTTCTACAACGCCGAGCGCGAGTTCGAGCGCAACCGCGAACGGTACGAGTTCCTGAAGTGGGGCCAGGCGGCGTTCGAGAACTTCCGCGTTGTCCCGCCGGCCACCGGCATCGTCCATCAGGTCAATCTGGAATATCTGGGCCAGGTGGTGATGAGCAAGCCGGAGAGCGACGACCGTGTGGCCTTCCCCGACAGTCTGGTCGGCACCGATTCGCACACGACGATGATCAACGGTCTGGGCGTGCTGGGCTGGGGCGTGGGCGGCATCGAGGCCGAGGCGGTCATGCTCGGCCAGCCGATCTACATGCTGGCCCCGGCCGTGGTGGGTGTGCGCCTCGTGGGCAGCCTGCCCGAAGGGGCTACGGCCACCGACCTCGTCTTGCGCATTACCGAAATGCTGCGCAAGAAGGGCGTCGTCGGCAAGTTTGTCGAATATTTCGGCCCCGGCCTCGGCAACATGACCCTGGCCGACCGGGCGACCATCGCCAATATGTGCCCGGAATATGGGGCCACGGTTGGCTTCTTCCCCGTCGATGACGAGACGCTCAACTATCTGCGCAACACCGGCCGCCCGGCGGCGCTGGTCGATCTGGTAGAGCGCTATACCAAGGAGCAGGGCCTCTTCCGCACCGAGACCACGCCCGACCCCGAATTCAGCGACTTGGTGGAACTGGACCTGGCGAGCATCGAGCCGAGTCTGGCCGGGCCAAAGCTGCCCCAGGATCGCATCGCCCTCAAGCACATGAAGGAGACGTTCCGGCAGCATCTGGTGGCCCCGGTGGGGCCGCGCGGCTTTGGACTGACCGAGGACGATCTGGGGCGCACCGCCGAAGTCTCCAACGGCCACACCACGGCCATCGGCCACGGCGCGGTGGTCATCGCTGCCATCACCAGCTGCACCAATACGTCGAACCCCAGCGTCATGCTAGCCGCCGGCCTGCTGGCCAAAAAGGCGGTCGAGGCCGGGCTGACCGTGCCGGCCTACGTCAAGACCAGTCTGGCCCCCGGCTCGCGGGTAGTCGAGGATTATCTGAAGCGCGCCGGGCTGCTGCCCTATCTGGAGCAACTGGGCTTCCACATCGTCGGTTTCGGCTGCACGACCTGCATCGGCAACTCCGGCCCGCTGCCGGAAGAGGTCAGCCAGGCCATACAGGACGGCCAACTGGTCGTCTCGTCGGTGCTCAGCGGCAATCGCAACTTCGAGGGTCGCGTGCACCCTGATACGCGCAGCAACTATTTGGCCTCGCCGCCGCTGGTAGTGGCCTACGCCCTGGCCGGGCGGACCGACCTCGATATGTACAACGAACCGATCGGCGCGGGCAAGGATGGGCAGCCGGTTTACCTGCAAGAGATCTGGCCCAGCAACGCCGAGATCAAGCGCGTCATGGCCGAGGCACTGACGCCGGAGATGTTCGGCGAGCAGTACGGCAACGTCTTCACCGGCAACGAGATGTGGAACCTGATCCCTACGAGCGGCGGAGAACTGTACAAATGGGATCATTCGTCCACCTACATCCAGGAGCCGCCGTTCTTTGCCGGACTATCACGTGAGGTAAAGCCCATTACCGACATCAAGGGCGCGCGCGTACTGGTGAAGGTGGGGGATTCGATCACCACCGACCATATCTCGCCGGCCGGTTCCATCTCGCGCACCAGCCCGGCGGCTTATTACCTGATGAATCAGGACGTGGAGCCGCGCGAGTTCAACTCCTATGGCTCGCGGCGGGGCAACGACCGGGTAATGACTCGCGGTACGTTCGCCAACATCCGCCTGCGCAACCAGATGGCCCCCGGCACCGAGGGCGGCATGACCACCTATCTGCCCACCGGCGAAGTGATGACCATCTTCCAGGCCTCGCTGTTGTACAAGGACAGCGGCACGCCCCTGGTGGCGCTGGCCGGGCACGAATACGGCACGGGCAGCTCGCGCGACTGGGCAGCCAAGGGGCCGCTGCTGCTGGGCATCCGCCTGGTCATCGCCGAGAGCTTCGAGCGCATCCACCGTAGCAACCTGGTNNCTGGGGCTGGACGGCAACGAAATCTACTCCACGGTCGGACTGAACAACGAATTGCAGCCGGGACAGGCGGTCACCGTCCGCGCCGAGTTCGCCGACGGCCGGATCATCACCTTCGAGACCATCTGCCGGATCGATACGCCGGTGGAAGTGGACTACTATCGCAATGGCGGTATCCTCCACACCGTCTTGCGCCACTTCCTGGCGGAGTAATTAATGGAAAATAACACAAATGGCACGTTCACGGGCCGGGCGCGCCGGCGCTCAGCCCTGGCAGCGCTGGCGCTTGGGATAGCGCTGCTGGCCGCCTGTAATCAGGGCGGAGCGGGCACGGTCGAGACCACGGCCGACGCCGCCATGCACCGCGCCAACCCGGCCCGCACCGGCCTGTATGCGGCCGACGGGCCGACCGAGTACCAGTCTATCAAGTGGCAATTCGCCGCCGCCGATTGGGTCTTCGGCGCGCCGGCCGTGCTAGGCGATACCGTCTTCGTCGCCGGGTATGACGGTCACGCCTACGCCCTCGACCGCGAGACGGGCGCGGAAAAGTGGCGCTTCGACTCCGGGGCGGAGATCATCGCTTCGCCCGCGGCGGCCGGTGACCTGCTGTTCGTGGGCAACATGGGCGGCGTCATCCTGGCCCTCGACGGCGCGACGGGTGAAGAACGGTGGCGGGTGGAGAGCGGCGCGGGCTTCACCGGCTCGCCGGCCGTCGTCGGCGATACGGTCTACTTCGGCAACGAGGCCGGGCTGCTGCTGGCCCTGGACACGGCCGACGGGGCCGAGCGCTGGCGCTTCCAGCAACCGGACACCAACATGCCCTTCTCCCCGGCCGTGGCCGACAAAATCGTCTACGCGGCGGTTTCAAACGGCATCCTCTATGCCCTCGACGCGGCCACCGGGGAGGAACAGTGGCGCTATGACCCCAACACCCAGACGAATCTGCACTCGCCCACAGCCGACCCCGTGGTCGCTAACGGCGTGGTTTATTTTATGACCACCGACACCTCCCTGAAGGGCGTCCTGCACGCCATCGACGTGGCGACGCAGACC
>CXWJ01002717.1_pt1 | contig 10338 bp, 7 predicted proteins | sample 590841 | NCBI WGS metagenome assembly CXWJ01 (sample SAMEA3498367, study PRJEB10139) | wastewater metagenome | biome: wastewater treatment plant; material: activated sludge | place: Austria | collected 2015-01-21 | reverse complement strand
CCGCGGCCCGACTGGTTCTTCCAGCGCAAACGCTACGGCGGCATCCTGTGCGACATAGCCGCGCACCAGTGCGACCAGTTCCTGCACTTCACCGGCTCGACCGAGGCCGAGGTCGTGGCTTCGCACATCGCCAACCACGCGAACCCGAAGACGCCCGAGCTCGAGGACTTCGGCGAGGTGCTGCTGCGCGGCAACCGCGGCACCGGCTACGTGCGCGTCGACTGGTACACGCCGAAAGGCCTGGGCACCTGGGGCGACGGGCGCCTGACGATCCTCGGCACCGACGGCTACATCGAGCTGCGCAAGTACATCGACATCGCCGGGCGGCCCGGCACCGACCACCTGTTCCTGGTCGATGCGAAAGGCGTGCAGCACCTCGATTGCAGCCGCGAGCCCTTGCCGTACGGCCCGAGCCTGCTCGCCGACATCCGCGAGCGCAGCGAGACGGCGATGCCGCAGGCCCATTGTTTCCTCGCCACCGAACTGGCGCTGAAGGCGCAGGCGCTGGCGACGCGGGTCGGCGTCTGAGCAGGTGCTTCCATCGGGCACGCGGCGATCAGCGATGACGAAGACCCCTGATCCCCGGACGCGCGACGCCGAGCGTTCGCGCCTGGCGATCCTGGCCGCGGCGCGCGACGAGTTCGCCGAACACGGCCTCGGCGGCGCGCGCGTCGAGCGCATCGCCGAGCGCTCGGCGCTGAACAAGCGGCTGATCTACTACTACTTCGAGAACAAGGACGGCCTGTTCAGCGCGGTGCTGGAGCAGACCTACCTGGACATCCGCGAGGCCGAGCAGCGGCTGCACCTGTCGGACGTGGCGCCGGCCGAGGCGGTGCGTCGCCTGACCGAGTTCACGTGGAACTACTACCTCGAGCACCCCGAGTTCCTGACGTTGCTCAACAGCGAGAACCTGCACCGCGCGCGCCACCTGCAGGATTCGGCGCACATCCGCGAGCTGAACTCGCCGCTGATCGCCTCGCTCGGCCGGATCCTCGAACGCGGCCGCGCCGCCGGTGTCTTCCGCGCCGGCATCGACCCGGTGCAGCTGTACATCTCGATCGCCGCGCTGTCGTATTTCTACCTGTCGAACAAGCACACGCTGTCGGCGGTGTTCGGGCGCGACCTGATGACCCCCAAGGCCCGCCGCGAGAGGCTCGCGCACATCTGCGACGTGATCCTCGGCTACGTCCTGGCGTGAGAAGAACCTCGGCTCCCAGCGCGCGGGTCAGGCCGCGCGATGGACCGGCAGTCCCGGCTCGTCGAGCACGGCACGAAGCACCGAGCCGCTGACCGACTCGGTGCAGTACAAGGTCTTGCGGTCCGGCCCGCCGAAGGCGACGTTGGTCAGCGAAGCGCCGGCGCCGCTGCGCAGGACGACCTCGGGTTCGGCCTTGTGGTTGAGCACCCAGGCGACACCGAGGCCGGGGTTGGCGACGACGACGCGGCCGCGCCGGTCGACCGCCAAACCGTCGGGGCCGCTCGGGCCGTAGGAGGTGAAGAACGCACTCACCTTGGCGACGCTGCCGTCCTCGAGCAGCGGTACGCGCCAGACCTGGTTGGCGCGCGTGACACCGAGGTAGAGCACGCGCTCGTCGGGCGACAGCGCGACGCCGTTCGGGCTCGGCACGTTGCCGAGCAGCAAGTCGAGCTGCCCATCCGGCCGCAGGCGATACAGCCGCCCGGTCGGATCGTGCAGGCCGGTCTGGCCCTGGTCGGTGAAGTACAGGCAGCCCCGGCTGTCGAACGTCAGATCGTTGACGCCCTTGAAGCGTTCGCTGTTGCGCCGTTCGAGGTACGGACGCACGTTGCTGGTGGCGATGTCGCAGACCATCAGGCCGTTGCGGTAATCGGTGACCAGCAGCTCCCGGTCGTTCAGGAACTTCATGCCGTTCGGCTCGCCGGCCCATTCTGCGACCTGTTCCCACTCCCCGTCGGGGTCGATGCGGAAGATGCGGCCGAACGGGATGTCGGTCACGTACAGGTTGCCGGCGCCGTCGAACACCGGCCCTTCGAGGAACGAGTCGGTGGGCTGACCGCCGCGGTTGGCGTCGGCCCAGTCGGAGCGCGATCCGGTGCGGCGCAGGCGATCGGGCAAACGCGTGAAAACCTCGGTCTCGCGCACCTCGGGAGCTTGCAGCAAGAACATGGCGGCGCGCCGGGCTACTGGCGCTCGAAGGCCGTGTTCGCGGCCACCTTGCCCCAGTACGCGGTGCGCTCGCTCAGGTCCTTCGCGAACGCAGCGGCGTCCCACCAGCTCGGGTCGGACGCGATGCCTTCGGCGAAGGCCTTCATGTCGGGCGCGGCCATCGCCGTGGCGACCTCCTTCTGCAGCCGATCGATCACCGCCGGCGGCGTGCCCTTGGGCGCCCACAGGCCGGTGAAGTTGATCAGCCCGAAGTTCTTGACGCCGGCTTCGGCGAAGGTCGGCACGTCGGGCAGCGCCGCGAGCCGCTTGCTGCCGCTGACGGCGAGGAAACGCGCCTTGCCACCTTTGACGTTGCCCATCACGCCCGGCGTAGAGGCGACTTGGAAGTCGATCGTTCCCGACAGCATGCCCAAGGTCGCCTCACCGGCACCCTTGAACGGGATGTGCATGAAGTTCACGCCGGCGGCGACGCCGAGCGCTTCGCTGACGAAATGCGGCGTCGTCCCCGCACCGCCGGTGCCGTAGGTCACCTTGTTCGGTTCGGCCCTCGCCGCGCCGAGAAGGTCCCTGAGCTTGTCGAACTTCGAGTCGGCCCGGACGACGACGCCCATAGGCGCGAAGACGAAGGCGCTGACCGGCAGCAGGTCCTTCTCGTGGTCGAACGGCAGCTTCTTGAAGATGTGCGGCAGCAGCGCGTAGGTGGTGTCGTTGGCCGCCAGTGTGTAGCCGTCGGCAGGCGAATGCACCACCGACGCGAGCCCGATCGTTCCGGTGGCACCGGCCTTGTTCTCGACCACGAAGGCCTGGCCCGTCTGCTCTTGCAGCTTGGCCGCCATCTTGCGGGTGACCACGTCGACCGCGCCGCCCGGCGGGTACGGCACGACGATCTTCACCGGCTTGGCCGGCCAGGCCTGGGCCTGTGCCATCGTCGAGAGCGCGAGCGTCGCCGCTGCGAACGCGAGTCGATTCATCAACTTCATGGTTCTGCCTCCTGAGCTTGATATCGGCGGTGGGCTTCAGGCGTTCAGGACGCCGAGCGCGTTCTTCGCCGCGGCCACTCCCATCTTCACGTACGCGTCCGCGGTCACGCCGCCGATGTGCGGGCTGAGCGTGAAACGCGCCTCGCCGTGGAACGGGTGCGGCGCGGTCATCGGCTCGACCGCGAAGCTGTCGAGACCGGCCGCAGCCACCTGGCCCGAGCGCACCGCGTCGAGCAGAGCAGCTTCGTCGATCAGGCCACCGCGGGCCGTGTTGACGATCAGCACACCGTGCCTGCACGCCGCGAGCGTCTGCGCGTTCACGAGCCTGGCGTTGTCGGCGGTCAGCGGGCAATGCAGGGAGATCGCGTCCGACTCGCTCCAGATCGTCGCCAGGTCGGTGCTTTCGACGTATCCCGGCAGGTCCTTCGCATACGGATCGAAGCCGAGCACGCGCATGCCCATCGCATCGGCCATGCGCGCAAAGCGCAGCCCGATCGCGCCGAGACCGAGCACGCCGACCGTGCGGCCTTCGAGCTCGACGCTCTTGTGCGCTGCCTTGTCCCAGTGGCCGGCGTGCATGCGCTCGTTCAGCCTGACGACCGACTTGGCACAGGCGAGCAGCAGCGCAAGCGCCTGTTCGGCGACAGCCGCGGCATTCGCACCTGCCGCGGCGACGACCGCGACGCCGCGCGCCTGGGCCGCGGCCTTGTCGATCGTGTCGGTGCCGCTGCCGTGCTTGGAGATCACTTTCAGGCTCGGTGCGGCATCCATGGCCGCGGCGCCGACCCTGCTGTAGCGCACGATGATCGCCACCGGGTCGTGCTGCCGGCACAGCGCGACGACCTCATCCTCGCTCGGCGTCTTGCCGGCGAACACGAGCTCGTAGTCGCGCAGCAGCGCCAGCGCCTGCGGCGCGAGGTCGTTGCCGGTGACGAGAAAGACGGGCCGCTTGCTCACAGCGACTCTCCTTCCTCGATCACCCCGGCCGCGCGCAGCGCGCCGTTCAGCCAACTCGGCGCCAGCGCCTCGCGGCTCTTGATCTGGGCGATGCGACGGGTTTCGGCGGCGACCTTCTCGGCAGCCAGCGGCAGCATCGCGGCAGCCTTGGCGCGCTCGATGACGGTCACGCCGTCGGCGTCGCCGACGACCAGGTCGCCGGGGCTGACGCTGACGCCGCCGATCGATATCGGGTGGTTCAGGCGGCCCGGTACGAACTTCGTCGGCCCGTTCGGGTTCAGGCCGGCGGCGTACATCGGGAATCCCAGCGCGCGGATCGCCTCGCTGTCGCGCACCGCCCCGTCCATCACCACGGCCGCGACACCGATCGCCATGCACTGGTGCGACATGATCTCGCCCATCAACGCACTGCTCAGGTCGCCCTTGCCGTCGATGACGATCACGTCGCCCGCTCGGGCGATCGCCATCGCGGCGTGGATCATCAGGTTGTCGCCCGGGCGCACCTCGACGGTGATCGCCGGGCCGGCGAACCTCATCGACGGCGCGAGCGGCGCGATGCGGCCGCTCAGCGCACCGCGGCGACCGGCGACGTCGGCAAGGATCGAGGACGGATAGTTCGCCGCTCGGGCGACCACGTCGGGAGCAACACGCTCGATGTCGCGGATCACGTCGGGCAATGCGGCGGCTTGACTCATCAGAATCTCCTGGAAGTGGGGGATGCGATGCGGAGCGGGCGCGCTCCGCCGGCGTCAATCGACCTTGGCGCCCGATTCCTTGACGACCTTGCCCCAGCGGGCGATCTCGTCCTTGATCAGCGCGGCGAACTGCTCGGGCGTACCGCCGACAGCGTCGGCGCCTTCGTCGCCGAGCTTCTTGCGCAGGTCGGGTTGCTGCAGCGCCTTGTTGAACTCGGCGTTCAGCTTCGCGACCACGTCCTTCGGCGTTCCGGCGGGTGCTAGCAGGCCGAACCAGGTGACGGCGTCGAAGCCCTTGTAGCCTGACTCGTTGATCGTCGGCACGTTCGGCAGGTCGTCGACACGCTTGGCCGAGGTCACCGCGAGCGGGCGCAGCTTGCCCTGCTTGATCTGCCCGAGCAGCGTGGGAACCGACGACATGTACAGGTCGACCGTGCCGCTGATCACGTCGGTGAGCGCCTGAGCCGCACCCTTGTAGGGAACGTGCTGCGTCTGCACGCCGGCGGCCTTCTGGAACATCTCGCTGGTCAGGTGGGCGACCGTGCCGTTGCCCGGAGAGGCGAAGTTCAAGGTGCCAGGCTTGGCCCTGGCGGCGTCGACGGCTTCGGCAAGCGTCTTGTGGGGCGTTGCGACGCCCGTGACCATCACCAGCGGCGCGTTGGCCACGAGCACGACAGGCGCCAGGTCCTTCTGCGAGTCGTACGGCATCTTGGCATACAGCGTCGGGTTGATCGCCAGGTTGCTGGTCTGGCCGAGCGCCAGCGTGTAGCCGTCGGCCGGTGACTTGGCCACCGCATCGACGCCCAGGTTGCCGCCGGCGCCCGGCTTGTTGTCGATGACGAAGGTCCAGCCGGTCGCCGCAGCAACTTTCTGGCTCGCCTCGCGGGCGATGATGTCCGTGCCGCCGCCGGGCGGAAACGGCACGACGATGCGGATCGGCTTGGCGGGCCAGGCTTGCGCGAAGGCGCTGCCGCAAAGCGCCGTGGCGGCGAAGGCGAAGATGAGGCGTCGGGTAGCGGGCATGGGGTCTCCGTGGTGAATCCGGGCGGTCGGGGTGCCCGGATCGGTGTCGCGGGTCTGTCGATGGGCTGGAGTATTGGTGCCCGAACATCTACAGTCCAATCGATACTTCTTTCAGATTGATTCACAGAGCTTTTGGTATGGACCTGCGCGACCTGCGCTACTTCGAGACCATCGCCGAGCTGCAGCACCTGGGCCGTGCATCGGCCCGGCTGCACCGCACGCAACCTGCGCTCACGAGTTGCGTCCGGCGTCTGGAGCAAGACTGCGGGACCGCGTTGTTCGAAAGGGCGGGTCGCGGCATCCGCCTGACTGCCGCGGGCCGGGTGCTGCTGAAGTGGGCGCAACGCCTGCGCTTCGACGTCGAGGACGCGCAGCGCGAGATCGGTGCCATGGGCCAGGGCCTGGCCGGGCACATCCGCATCGGCATCGTGCCGACGGCCGCGCAGTTCGTCTTGCCATCGGTGGCGAGGCGGCTGCTGCACGAAGCACCCGAGGTCACGCTGCGCACCGTGGTCGGGCTCGTCGACAGCTTGAAGCCGCTGCTGCACGCCGGCGAAATCGACATGATGGTGGCCACGGAAGGCCCGGCCGAAGCCGGCTACGTGTCCAGGCTGCTGGCGGAAGACGCGATCGTCGTGGCGGCCAGCGCGAACCATGAGCTGTTCCGCGGCCGCCCGACGCTGAAGGACCTGACGGCATATCGCTGGGCCCTGCAGCCGCCCGGTGCGCCGACGCGCGACTGGCTCGATCACGCCTTCGACCGCAAGCGGCTGCCTCGGCCGCGGGTCCAGGTCGAGACCACGATGCTGCTGATGCTGCCGACGCTGATCGAGCAGACCGGATTGCTCAGCTTCATCTCGCGGCACCACCTCGGCGAGCGGCCCGGGAAGTCAGGGCTGAAGGAAGTTCCGATCCGGGAGACGACGATGCACCGCCGGCTCGTGGTCACCTACCGCGACAAGAGCTATCTCTCGCCCGCTGCGTCTCGGCTCGTCGAGCTGTTCTCGGGCGTTCTAGAGGCGCCGTGAAACGCCCGAGCCTTGCCCGCCGCGGCGCCTTGTGGCGCAATGGACGGCCATGAACGACCCACCCTTCCAGGAGCCGCGATACGACCTCGGCGTGCTGCTGGTGCACGGCATCGGGCAGGCGCGGGAAGGCGACACCTTGCTGCGTTTCGGCGAGCCGCTGCGCGCCGCGCTCGGCCGGCTGGCACAGCCGGCAGAGGATGGCGCAGCCGGCGCGGCAGCCACGGCGCGTGCCGAGGTCAGCGCAGCGTGGCTGACCGCGCCGGCGCCCGGCCAGCCGGCGCATGCGGAACTGGAGATCGCCAACGTCCGGCCGGCACACGATGCGACCGGTTCGATGCGCACGCAATGGCTCGTCGCCGAGGCCTGGTGGGCGGCACAGTTTCCGGCGCCGAGCTTCGGCGACGTGGCCGCCTGGGCCAAGGGCGCCTTGCCGAACACGCTGTTCTCGCACGTGGACCGGCGCTTCCGGCGATCGGGCTATGCGCTGGCCGAGCACTTCTCGACGCGCCGCTGGGGCGCCGCGGGCCTCGAGATCCTGCGCTGGCATCTGTCGCTGGGCTTCATGCTCGCGTCGATGCTGGCGCTGCCGGTGGTGATCGTGCTGCTGCTGTTGCTGCCCTTTCTGGCCGCGCTGCCGAGGCCGCTCGACGGCATCGCCACCTGGCTGCAGCGCGTCCTCGCCTCCACCGTCGGCGACAGCTACGCCTTCAAGCAGAACCGCTTCGGCGAGGCCGCCATCGTGCGCACCGTACGCGACCGGCTCGAGTGGCTTGCCGCGCGTTCGCGCAAGGTCGTCGTCGTCGCGCACTCGCAGGGGGCGGCGATCGCGCACAAGGTGTTGCGCGGTCCGCTGACCGCCCCCTGCGACCTGTTCGTCAGCTTCGGCTCCGGCCTGGCCAAGCTGTCGGAGATCGAGCGCTCGCAGGACGGCGCCGATACGCAGCGCTCGTCGGTCTGGGGCGCGACCATCGGCTCGCTGGGCGCGGCGGCCTGCATGCTGGCGCTGGGCGCAGGCGCCTGGAGTCAGGACCGCGCCTGGCAACCGCACGCAGTGGGCATGTGGGCAGCGGCCATCGTCGCCGAGATGGCGGCACTGCTGCTGCTGCTGCGCCTCTATCTCGCGGTGCGACAGGCGCCGCCCGGCTCGCTCGACGGCGTGAAGCTTCCGCGCGTGCGCCACGACGTCGGCATGTTGTTCGTCGCGGCGGCCGCGCTGGCCACGGGCGGGTTCGTCTGGCGCCACGAGGGGCATGACCCGGTGGAAGCCGTCACCGCCGCCGCGCTGGCCGCAGGCATGGCCGGCAGCCTGTACCTGCTGTACGCGACACAGCGCGCCTGGCAGCGGGCGCGCCGCCGCCACGAGGAGATCGGCGCGCAGCAACGCGACGAGCAGCAGGAGTACCAGCAGTACTTCGCGCTCGGCGGCCGGCCCGGCATGCGCTGGGTGGACATGTACACGCGCCACGACCCGGTGCCGAACGGCCCCTTGCTGACCGCTTTCCGGCCGCGCGATGTCGGCGCCGCGGGCTTCCGCGACCTGCGCTTGGAGTCGGACGAGGTCTGCAACCTCGGCTCGGCGCTGCGCGATCACACCGCCTACTGGGATGCGGCCGACGACTTCGTGCAGCGCACCGCGCGCATGCTGCTGCGCCAGGGCGGCATCGCCTTGCGACCGGTCGATGCGGCCCGGGCGTCGACACGGCGCCGATGGCGCGTGGGCCTGCTGCGCGCCGCGCGCGGCATCGGCCTCGCGGCCGCCGCCAGCGTGGCGTTCGGCCTCAGCCGCTACTGGCCGTCCGCGCAGGCCTCGGTCGGCGCCGCGATCGAAGCGCTGGTCGCACCTCCCTGGCCCGGGCCGTTGGCGTTGCTGCGCCCCTGGCTCGACAGCCCCTGGATGGCGGCCCTGCTGCTCTGGAGTGCCATGGGCCTCGCACTCGGCCTGGCCTGGGATCGTTGGTCGCGCGCCGAGTCGGCGATCTTCCATGAAGGCCGCGACTTCAGCACCTGGGCCATGGGCGGACTCGCGGTGCTCGCGGTGCCGCTGGCCGGCATGCTGTTGCTCGTCGGCTTCAGCGCCGGACCGATGGCGGCGGTCGCGGTGCTCGTCGTGCTGGCCGTGGGCGCGATGCTGCTCGTCGCATGGCTCGGTGACGCGCTGGTGCGCATATCGGCCGGCGGCCCGGCAGCGGCGCTGCAGCGCATCGAGACCGACGCGCTGAAGCGACGTGTGCAGCGCGCCCTGGCGCAGCGCGACTGGCCGACGCTCGTCAATGCGGCGCGCACGTTGGCGGCGCGCGGCCTGCCGGAAGGCCCGGCGGCATTGCAGTCGGCGCTGGACCAGGGCAGCGCCGCGGCGGCGTTGGAGCTGGCCTGGTTCCACGAAGGGCGCCGCGATGCGGCCGCGGCGCTCGAGGCCTACGAAGCCGGTGCTGCGCTCGGCGATCCGCTGTGCGCGCGAAGTGCGGGCTACCGCCTGTGGGACCAGGCACGCCAGCGCGGCGGCAGCCCGGCCGACGCGGCGCGCGCGCTGGCCTACTTCCGCCAGGCGGTCCGGTCGCACGACGCGAGTTCCTGCTCGCAGCTGTACGTGCGGCTCGGCGACACGCCGGCCGAAGTCGCGGAGAAGGCGCAGTTGCTCGAGCAAGGCGCCGCACTGAGGGACGACCTGTCTGCCAAGTGGATGGCCGACCGAATCGCGCAGCGGGCCAACAGCCTGCCCGCGGACGAGGCGCGCCGCGAACGCGAGCGGGCGGCCAGGCTCTACCGCCAGGCCTTCGATTGGGGCTACGCCGACGGCGCGGCGGCCGCGGGCGAGATGTACCTCGAGGCCGGCGACGTCGTGGTCGCGCGGCGCGCCTTCACGCTCGGCGCCCGGCTGCGCAGCGCGCGCGCCGCGCTGGGCCTGGCGCGGCTCGAGGAACAGCATGCCGAGGATCCGAACGCTGCCTTGAGTGCCTACCGCTGGGCGCAGTGGCTCGCGCCGGACCGCCCGGCCTCGTTGTGGTTCGGCATGGGGCGCGTGCTCCAGGCGCTGGGCCGCAAGCGGCAGGCTCGCGAGGCCTATGCCGCCGCGATGGACGGCAGCGGCGACCGCCGCGATGCAGCCCAGGCCGGGGTCGCGCTGGCCCGTCTGATGCGCGAGGCCGGCGAGGCCGACGCCGCGAAGGCGACCCTGCTGAGGGCCTGCAGCCTGCGGCGCTCCGAGGCGGTCGATGCCTACGTCGCGCTGCTGGTGGAGACCGGCGATGTCGCCGCCGCCGTCGCACTGCCGGAAGACTGGTCAGACCACATGGCACCGGCTTCCCGCATGGCCCTGGCCCAGCTGCTGGCGCCGCACCACGGCCAGCGCTCGTTCGAGTGGGCCCGGCGTGCGCTCGCGGCGCGCCACCTCGGCGTCGAGGCGCCTCGGATCGCGGCACTGCTGGCGGGCACAGCGGTCGATCGGCAAGACGAGTTGCTGCAACAGGTGGCTGATCGCGGCCCGGAGTTCAGTGCCCGCATCGCCGAAG
>CXWJ01017355.1_pt1 | contig 10343 bp, 4 predicted proteins | sample 590841 | NCBI WGS metagenome assembly CXWJ01 (sample SAMEA3498367, study PRJEB10139) | wastewater metagenome | biome: wastewater treatment plant; material: activated sludge | place: Austria | collected 2015-01-21 | reverse complement strand
TGCCACGGTCGTGGGAGTTTTGGCCGGAATAGTGCCGGGATGGCAGGCAGCCCGTGCAGAGATAGTTGCCGCACTGAGAACGTAACGATGCCGTCCGCCATTTCTACTGGACGACCGGCGAAAATCACCGCGAATAACCACGGCCAAGGCCGAGCGGTTGGGCGACGCGGTCTGGAGACCGTATAATGTTCCTATGGCATCAGCCGCTGAAGCAAGCGGCATGTATACCTGCGCAGAATCGAAAAAACTGGCGGACTGTCGATGGCAACGGAGTTTGGGGCGTGAGGGCTGATTTCGGCGAAAATCTTTTGCACTGCGGCTTGGCTCAGCGTTTTTTCGCTGTGGTGCCGGTGGCTGCCCTGATTTTGGCGAGCCTCCTCTGCGCGGAGGGTGCGCGGGCCGTGACGCCTGAAAGCCCAGAGGTCAGAGCCCTAGTTTCCAAGGCTCTGAACTACTTGGAGAAGGCCCCTGAGGAGCGGCTCGGCGGGAAATGTTTGATTGCTCTTGCGTTTCTCAAGGATGGGAAAAAAGACCATCCACGCATCGCGGAAGCGGTGGAGGCCTGTCGCAAGGAAATGGCGGCCAATTCGCCCGATTCAGTCTTGGATGTCTATAGCAATGGGCTGGCCATCATCTTTCTCTGCGAATTGGGAGGTCAAAAATATTCGCGTGAAGTGGAATGGTATTTGGGACGGCTCAAGGCCCGACAGAAGCCGCATGGCGGGTGGGGCTATCAAACTTATGAAACTGGGGACACTTCTCAAACCCAATATGGCACACTCAGTTATTGGGAAGCCCATCGCCGTGGATTTCTCATCGATGGAACTTCACTGGAAAACGTCGCCGACTGGCTGATGAAAACGCAGGATCCGAACGGCTGCTGGGGATACCAGGGACAGGTTTCGCCCTCTTCAGGGCGCATAGAACAATCGGAAACCAATTGCTCGATGTTATCTGCCGGGCTGGGGAGCGCTTATATTTGCGCTGATTTGCTCGATGCCGCCCCGGTTGCCGCCGAAGGGACCGACGAGCCGGCCGGCGACGACGAATCTATTCCCGAGGTTCTGCGCCGCGTTGCCAAGCAAGACCCCAACAACAAGGGTCAGAAAATACGCGCTCGACGGATCAATACGACCAGCCTTGTGCAAGCGATTGACCAAGCCCAAACATGGATGAAGAACAACTACACCATCGATATAGGGCCTAAGGTATATTACTACCTTTATGCCATGGAGCGATTTCGTAGTTTTCAAGAGGCCTTCAACGGTGAGTCGCCTCCCGAGCCCTCTTGGTACAATGATGGCTATCAATTTCTCAAAGAGAAACAAACGGCGGAAGGGAGTTGGCAAGGGTTCTGCGGGGATCCCTGTGACACTGCTTTCTCGGTGCTGTTCCTTCTCCGTTCGACTCAGAAAAGCATTCGCGCCAAGCTGGGTGAAGGGACGTTGCTCGCCGGCCGCGGCTTGCCGAGGAATCTCTCCAAAGCGAAGATGGTCCGTGGCCAAGTGCTGGTCGAACAGGTCCACACCAAGGTGGAAGAGCTGCTCTCCATGATCGACGGCGGCGATGACGCCGCGCTTGACGAATTGGCTCGCGACCCCCGGCAGTTGATCGTCGAAAAGGTGGACGAGAAGAGTGCCCGCCGGCTGCAACAATTGGTTCGCGGCGGGGAGCCGGAAGTGCGCCTGCTGGCTACGCGGGCGCTGGGCCGTTCTGGGAACCTGGACTACGTTCCTTCGTTGCTTTACGCGCTGACCGACCCAGATCGCCGGGTGGTGCTCGAAGCGCGCGAAGGCCTCAAATTCATCAGCCGCGATTTCAACGGCTTTGGGCCGCCAGACGACTTTACCGACCAGCAGCGATTTAGCGCCGTAGAAGCTTGGAAAAACTGGTATTTGGCTTTGCGACCCAACGCCGTACTGGAAAAGTAACGCTTCGGGCCGTAGATACCTATGTCTCAATCGACTTCCAGTACTCAGCGCCGGCTACGTATCAGTTCGTATGACCGCGTGTCGAGTTGGTTGGTGGCTCTGCTGGTAATCACCGGGCTCACCGTGGGCGGATTGCTTTCAGTTTATTTGACGCGCAAATTGATTGTTAGCGAGATCGCGATTCCCGTTACGGCGATCAACGCGCCCGGGGGTGGTGGCGGTACTGGTGGAATCACCAGCGGCGTCGGCAACGATCTGGAGCCGCCAGGCGTCGAAGAAGCGCCCGATCTTGCGGAGGCCGCTTTGCAAGACACGCTCAGCGCGGTTGCTTCTGCCTCGACGACCAAAGTGGCGATCCTGGACGATCAATCGCTCGATACGAACATCGACCCGGTGCAAGGAAAGAGCTCCGGGGATCAGCGCAGCCCAGGCAGCGGCGGCGGCCGCGGGGGTGGGATAGGCACGGGTGTGGGCACCGGTTTTGGTCCCGGAAAGGGAGGACCGGGTGAGCCGCGGCGAGAAATACGCTTCGAGCCCGAAAGTTTACGCGAGTACGCCCAATGGCTGGACTTCTTTCATATCGAACTCGGCGTCCTGGGCGGGGACAACCAGGTTTATTACGCTTATAATCTAAGTCAAGCGAAGCCCGACACGCGGGTGGGCAATCCGGCCGAGGAGCAACGACTTTACATGAACCCGACGGACGTCAAGTTCTCGGCGCTCGATCGCCGCCTAGCGGAGAAGGCGGGCATCGCAGACAAAGGCAAGATCATTCTGCAATTCTTTCCTACGGAAGCGCAGGCGATCTTATTAGAACTGGAACAGAAGAAAGCGGGCACTCGCCGGCCGGAGGATATTCGCCGCACAGTCTTTCGTGTCACTCGCACGGGCGACAAATTCGAATTCAGCGTCGAAGATCAATCCTACCGTTAGCCGTTAGTCGGCCAGGCATCTGCTTCGCTTCAACGACTTCGTCAAACCCATGAAGGATCGTAGCGCTCCCGCGCTGCGGTGTCTTCGCAATGCGTATTCATGCATGTCGCTTGATCGTTTCATCGCGGAACTAAGAGAGCGCGATCTTCTTTCGGATCGTTTGCTTGCCAAACTGCGCGAACTTTCAGATAGCGCGGATCCCCCGCGCTCCGCACAATCACTCTCCAAGCTCCTCGTCGGTCAAAAGCAAATTACACAACGAGAGGCAACCGAGGCCCTTCGGGCCGTGTTGCTCAGTGGTGTGGAGACCGACGCCCCTTATACCGGCACCATCCACGATGCGCTGGCGGATGATGTAGTAACGCTTGCTTCGGGCGATTTGCTCGAGGATGAAGGGGATCCGGGCGGTAGTTCGATCTTTGCGCCGTTCCTCAAAACGGCGCCCAAAAAGCAAGCGCCGTCGAGATCGGACCCGACCCTCGTCGAATCTGCGGACGAAAAGAGGCCCGATCGTGGCAATAAGCTAGCGAAGCCCACCGACGGTTCGTCCGCAATCGCCGTGTCACCTTCCGATGGCGACCTGTTCACTGCGGAAAACAACGGCGAATCGGAGGCATCCGCGTCCTACAAAGCGATCGGCCGCAAAAAGAAACCCATTAAGCGGAAAAACCCCTGGGACTCGCCCTTAATCCTGGTCGGCGGCGGCGGATTGGTGTTGCTGCTGCTCATTGGGGCGGCTGTCTGGTGGTTGATCTATTGGGAAACGGGCGATCAGAAACTGGCGCTGGCAAAAAAGGCAATGGAGGCCGGTCAATATAGTCAGGCCATCGAGCACTACCAGCGTTTCTTGGAAATCGCCCCTCGTCACCAGCAGAGCAGCAGCGTTCGCGTGCAATTGGTCCTATTGAAGTTGCGCAAAGCCATTGAAGAGGCCAATTATTCACAGGCGCTCGAACTGGCCAAGACCGAACTGGCCGAGACCGAAAACGAAAAGAGCTTTGAGGAAGCGACCTCCGAATTGCGCGCGTTGCTGCCGCGACTGGCCGCCGGGCTGGCGGGCGAGGCGGACCAAGCTGAGGCCGGCAGCACGGCCGCGACCGAATCGATCACAAAAACCAACGAAGCAATCGAGCTTTGTAACAACAACAAATACATACCGAAGTCGCTCCGCGACGAAGCTCAGTTGACGGAGATCCGCGAGACATTGCTGCGCGTTCAACGTCGGCAAGAATCAGCGCACGATCTGGATCAAACATTGACGGCGATGAATGAGGCGCTCACATCCGGCAATCCGCGCGAAATCTATCCGCTGTACCGCAAACTCCTCACCAACCATCGTGATTTGGCGAAAGAGGAAGGCCTGCTGGATGCAATCAAGAAAGCGACCTCCGCCGAACAGGCCGGCATTCGCTTCGTCGCCGAAGAGAAGCCGGCGGAAAAGACTGAGCGGCCGACACCGTGGCTGGCCTCGCTGGCTCTCGCGCAACGGCATGCGTCGGGCGCGACCGCAGCGGGCACCACCGGCACCGCATGCTTCCGCGTGGACGGTGCGATTTACGGCTTGGAAGCCGCCACTGGCCGTTTGTTGTGGCGTCGGCATGTCGGCTTCGCGGCAGCCGCGTTTCCACAACTCCTCGGCGCTGATGTTCTCGTCGCGGATGCTGTTCATCATGATTTGATTCGCCTCGACGCTGCCACTGGCAAGCTGCGCTGGCGTCAGGAGATTGGCGAAGCGTTTACCGAGCCACTCGTCGTCGGTGAACGCGCTTTTGGAGCCTCCGATTCAGGACGGCTGTTTGTGGTCGATCTCTCATCAGGAACTCGGATGGGACAGATCGAGTTTTCGAAGCCGCTGCGCGTGCGTCCCACCGCCGACCGTATCCAAAAGCACCTGTACGTTGCCGCCGATCATTCCACGCTTTACAGCCTCTCCTTGGCCGACCTTTCCTGTCATAACGTCTATTATCTGGGCCACGAGCCGGGCAGCATCCAAGTGCCGCCGGCCGAATCGCTAGGAAAGTTGGCTGTGCTGGAAAATGATGGTGTGGAGACTTGCCGCCTCCATGTTCTGTCACTCGACGAAAAAGGAGCTATCACGGGCCAAGTAATGGAAGAGCGGCTCAACGGCCTGGCCGCTTCGCCGCCGATTGTCGATAGCCGCCGCCTAATCTTAGTCACCGACCGCGGTCAGATCGCGGTTTACGACGTCGGCTCAGGGCAAGGAGATAACGCGATTACACGGGTGGCTGCCCGCGAAGCCACCGGTCCTCAGCCAATCATCCGCCACGCCGCCGTGGCCGGTGGATACGTGTGGATTGGCGACACGCAGTTGACCAAGTTTTCAGTTTCGCCCACGGGAAATCGGCTGGCCGTAGAGAGTATCGAGAATAATTTCGCCGGCGCTGCGTTCGATCACCCCCTTAAAGCCTTTGGCAACACGCTGATCCACATGCACCGGCCGAAGGGGATGGCAGGGGCGGTTGTCGCTGCCATCGATACGGAAAGTGGCCGCACACTTTGGGCAACCGATCTTGCGATTCCCATTGCCTCAGCTCCAATCGTTGATGAGAAGGCGGGCGCACTGCTGGTTACCAACACGAACGGTTATGCGTTCCGCTTTGATGAGGCCGCCATCCGTTCCCGCGTCCAAGACACGCCGCTTCCGGGGCAATCTGTTCCGTCGCCCCTTCCTCCCATCACTGCCGCCGTCGATTTAGGCCAAGGCCGCGGGGCCTTCTCCGCGCCCGGCAGCGATCAATTGCTCCTCGTCGATTCGGCTCAATCCACGCGCGCTGTGCAATGGGTCAAATTGCCGAAGCCCCTCGCGTGTGCGGCCGCGCGATTTGGCGACGGCTTCTTGGCACCCCTCAAGATTGGTCAGGTATTGTATCTCGGTCCGCCTGATGGCCAACCTTTGGCGACCCCGTTTCAGCCGCCACTGCAACCACGCAGTGAAGTTGACTATCGACCGGTCGGCATCGTTGACGGCACGGAGCGCCGCTTCGTGATAACTGACGGGCGCGAGAAAATCTATCTTGTCGCTGTAGTCGATCAACCAGAACCTCACCTGGAAGCGGTTGCTGAAGGCAAAGTCGATCCACTGCCAATCACCTCGCCCGTCGTTGTGTTGGGCGACTTGGCCATCGCAGCAACCGAGGGATCCCGCTTGGTGCGATTTCGCTTGCCATCTCTTGAAGCGGCCGGTGAAAGTACGCTGCCGGCGGATGTGGTCTGGGGACCATTCAAGCTCGGTGATCAGGCTGTTCTCTCCACGGCGGATGGGCAATTGCACTCCGTCGGCCCGACGGGCGAGGTTGCCTGGACGGTGAAGTTGGAGCAGGGCGACCTGGCCGGCGCGCCGTTGGCCGTGGAGGGAGGCTTCTTGCTGGCCTACCGCAAAGGCATCCTGGAACGCCGCGAGTTGGCCGATGGCAAAGTGGCTGCCACGCTCGACGTGACTCACCCACTCGCGGCCGGTCCCGTCTCATTTCGCGGGCGCCTTGTGTTCACTGCTCACGATGGTACGTTGCTTGTGGTTGATCAACCGTGAGGCAAGTGACCGTGCGAGCGCCATTTGAAACTCTCTTGCGAACAGTGCTGCGAACAGGGGCGTCGTCGCCCGCTTATTCTCTTGTAATCTTTGTTTGTATTCTTGTCACGAAGTCGAGCTTTGCCGCTGAGGCTCGCATTATCGAGCAAGATCCGTACGATGAGGTGGTCCTTACGGAAGGGGCCGGCGGGAAGTCCCTCAAAGTATTGACGTTGACTCTGCCACAACGCCCGCTGGCGGCCAAGCCTGACGAAGGTGCGCTCGTTGTACATCTTCTAAGTCAGCGGGCCGAGGATTATGAGGTTGCATGGAGCAATGTGGCGCGAGTCCGTGTCTTCGAGCAAATCCTGTTGGAAGAAGCTCAACGTCTTACCGCGGCCGGCGATTTCGATGGCGCGTACGATTATTACGCCCGCCTCCTCGCCGAGTATCCCACGTATCCTGGATTGAATGACGCCGTTAATAGCTACCTTCAGCAGAATGCGCTCGCGCTTTACAAATCCGAACAGCGGGATCGTGCGCTCGCCTTGTTGTTGAGCCTGGCCCAGCGGAATCCTCAGTCTCCCGGTTTGGACAAAGCGGTGGAGACGGTGGCTGGCGAAATCATTCAACAGCACTTACGGCAGCAAGATTTCGCCGCCGCCCGCCGTGTGCTGGATGTGTGGAAGACGCAGTTCCGCGATGTTGGCGCGGCCGGGGCCACCGCCTGGCAGCAACGCTTTGAGACGGCAGCCGCAAAACAGGTTGCCGATGCGCAGCGGCTCGTCGGGCAGAAACAGTACGTTGCCGCGCGGAAGGCTGTTGGCCGAGCGCTTAGTATCTGGCCGAAGCTCGATACCGCTACTCAAATGCTCACGCAGATTCAGCGCGAGTTTGCCTTTGTCACGGTGGGGGTGTTGGAATCAAGCCCGCGTCGGCCCGTTTGGCGGATTGACGACTGGGCCTCGCTCCGCACCAGCCGATTGGTGGAGCGGACGCTGGCCGAGGAATTGAATTTTGGCGCCGAGGGGGGCGTGTACGGTTCTCCCTTCGGCGAGTTCGCTCTGTCCGACACTGGATTGCAATTGACGATCAAACTGAAGCCAGCGAATCCCGCCGCGCCTGCGGCGGAACGTTTATCGCCCGACCGCCTTGCCCGCCAACTGCTGGCGATGGCAGACCCGACCGATCCACTTTTTCGCAGCAATTTCGCTAGTGTGTTTTCGCGCGTCTCGGTGACACCGGCGGGCGAAGTTCAACTCGACCTGTCGCGCCGTCATGTGCGTCCCGAGGCGCTGCTGCAAGTTCCGCTGCCCGTGGAGAATGCCGATCTCGCAGCCCCGGCGGCCTTCAACGCTGGCCTCCGTTTTACGATAGCGGATTATTCGCCCGCGCAAGTTGTGTTCGCGGCTGTAAAAAACATCGGACAGGAGGAGCCGGACCACTTACAGGCAATTGTCGAGCAAACCATGGCCAGCGACGATGCGGCCGTGGCGGCACTCGTCGGTGGGGAAGTCGATGTGCTCGACCGCGTGCCACCCTGGCAAGTCGAAAAGCTTCGTTCGGTTCCCGCGCTGCAAGTCGGCGCCTATCGATTGCCCACCGTCCACGTCCTGATCCCCAATTCCAAGCACCCGCTCCTCGAAAAGCGCGAATTCCGCCGCGCGCTTTGCTACGGCATCGACCGCACAGCTATTGTTAGAACCGTTTTTCTAGGTGGCGCAACCATGCCAGGCTTCGAAGTTATCAGCGGCCCGTTTCCACTTGGTGTGTCCCTGAGCGATCCGATCCGCTACGCCTACAACAGTCAAATCGCTCCGCGCCCTTACGAACCACGTCTCGCCTCCATTCTGGCCACCGTGGCTTGGGCCGGAGTGTTGAAAGCAAAAGAAAAAGAAGAAAGCAAATCCGAACAAAAGCCAGCAGGCGAGGGAGAAGAAAAGGAAGCAGCCCCTCAGGAGGAAAAGCCAGTAGAGTCAGAGGAGGAAAAGGAACAGGACAAAGACAAAAAGGATCAGGCGCCCCCGCCCGAGCTTCCTGAACTTGTGCTTGCCCATCCGAACGATCCGCTAGTGCGTGTGGCGTGCCAGTCGATACAACTGCAGCTGGGCCGCGCCGGAATTCCAATCAAGCTGGTCGAAGCTTCGGCCGATGATTTGCTTTCCGGTCGCGTTGAATGCGCTTTGCGCTATGCCGAGCTAGCCGTCTGGGAGCCGGTAACCGATGCGCATTTATTGTTTGGTCCAGGCGGACTCGCCGCCGACGCGGGCAGCCCCTATCTCAACGCCGCGCTGCGTCGTCTCGATCAGGCCACCAGTTGGAACGATGTCCGCGCTCGGCTCGCCGAGTTGCACGAAATCGCGCATCACGACCTGCCCGTCATCCCGCTGTGGCAGACGGTAAACTTTTTCGCCCACCGCAAGACCATTAGCGGAGTCGGCCAGTCGCCGCTTACGCTTTATCAGGACATCGACCAGTGGGTTATCAGCCCGGCTGACAACGTCGCCCAACTCCGCAAAACGCCCGCCGTTCCCGCGCCGTGAAGCATCCAGACCGCAAATTGGCACGTCTATACTTGGCAGCGATCGTTGTTGCCGGGATGGCCGTCCGTGCTCACGCCCAGCAAACCTCGTGGGATTTCGAGCCCTATCGCATCCAGGCAGTTCTCGCTCTCGATCTTCCCGGCAACCTGGCCGAACAACTTAGCGAATCTCTGCCGGCATATTTGCATAATCGCGTCGAAGCAGCCATCGGACCTGTCTGGCAATTGAGCATCCAGGTCGCCGACGGCCCGTTGCGTTACCGCGTGCTAAATTCCATCGACTCATTCACCGGCCCACCGCCCGCCGAGTTTCCTACCGAGGTGGACAAGCTCCTCCTGGTCGCCATCCGCGCAGTGCCAGACGGATATGAGTTTACAAGCCGCGAATTTGATCGCCACGTGCAACGCTGGGGCGCACCTCTCCATCGCACGGTGCGACAACAAGCGGCCCTGGGTGAGCAACTCTTCGAAATTGCCTGGCGTACGGTCGCGCCCCTCGCTCACTACGAGCTTGACGATAAGGACGAACGCCGGGTGATCCTACAGTTCCGGGGCGCCGCTCTACCGCGAAAAAGTGATGACGCCCGTTGGACGGCGCCAGGCGAAGCACTATTACCCCTCGTCCGCCGCAGCACCAACCAGGGTGGCACTCGAACCGAAACTGTTCAGCCGGTTCCTTGGACCTATCTCGAAACAGTTGACGCGAAGGATGGAACCGTCGCGGCGCAAATCCGCAGTGGCATGCGTCGCCCGATTGCCGCTCGTCGCGGTGGCCGCAGTGAGCAAGTGGCAATCGCCCTCCGCAACGATCCGGGCGATACCGTCCTTCGTTTCCAATCGCGGACCGTCAAAGACAAGCCGTTGGCCGGCTATGAGGTGTTCACTCAAAACGCGGGCCAAGAAGCAACAAACTCCATCGGCCACAGCGACGCCAACGGCCACATTGCAGTTCCAGCAGGCAATACCCCGATCCAAATGTTGGTCGTCAAAAATGGGGGCGCGCTCCTCGCCCGATTGCCCATCGTGCCGGGGGCCGAGCCGCAGCTTGATGTTCCCCTACCAGACGACGAGCTGCGCCTCGCGGTTGAAATTCGCCTTTCCGCTCTTCGCGAAGACTTGATCGACGCCGTCGCCCGCCGCAATATCCTGCTCGCGCGCACCCGACAGAAAATTGAGAACAAGGATTACGCCGCGGCCGCCGAACTGCTAACTGCGTTAGATGCGCTCCCAACCCGGGCTCAATTCGTTCAAACATTGGCCAAAGAGGCCCGACTTCATCAAAGCGACGACGCCCAAATCCAACGCCGCATCGATCAGCTCATCGCCCAGACGCAAACCATCCTCGGCCAATACCTAGACACCAAGCCGATCAACGAGTTGCACGATCAACTAAGAGAGGCCGGGCAAC
>CXWJ01020333.1_pt1 | contig 10345 bp, 11 predicted proteins | sample 590841 | NCBI WGS metagenome assembly CXWJ01 (sample SAMEA3498367, study PRJEB10139) | wastewater metagenome | biome: wastewater treatment plant; material: activated sludge | place: Austria | collected 2015-01-21 | reverse complement strand
CAGCGCGCCCCAGTAGTAGGTGGTGCCGTGCAGGCGGGTGAGCCGGCTGCATTCGGCGTAGCCGCGCGCCAGCACGCGATCCGCCGTGGCTCGGCGGAGCTTCTCCGCGTCGGTGGGCCGCAGGCGGCGGACGTCGGGGTCGACGTGGACGGCGACGGGTTCGGAGTCAGCCATCATTGACCTCCGAGATAGTCACGAACGCGGCGGGCGGCCAGCTCACCGCTGATCAGCACCATCGGGATGCCCACCCCGGGAGTGGTTCCAGCACCCGCGAAGAACACGCCGGGACGGCGACGCTCCAGATTCGGCGGACGGAACGGACCGGTCTGGCCGAAGCTGTGCGCGAGGCTGAACGGCGTCCCGGCCGTCATCCCGCGGGCGGCCCAGTCGGCCGGCGTCACCAGCGTCTCGGTGACGATGTCGGTCGGGTAGCGGTGCGCGTCGAGGAAGGCCAGCAGCCGCTCCCGCAGCGCCGGGCCTTCGAATGCCCAGTCCAGGCCGGCTCTCAGGTTGGGCACCGGCTCCAGCACGTACAGCACGCTGTGTCCCTCCGGAGCCATCGCCGGAGAGTCCAGGCTCGGGATCGTCACCATCCGAGACGGTTCGGTCATCAACTCCTTGCGCTTGATCAGCTGTCGGAACGCTTCCTGCCAGGCCCGCCCGAAGTGGATGTTGTGGTGCGCGGCGTCCGTCGACGGCCGGCCGCGGACGCCGAGATGCCAGACCACCGCCGAAGGGGAATGGCTCCCCGTCCGCGCGGCGCGCGGCGGACGGAGGTCGGGCAGGAGCTCTCGGTAGGCCGATGGCAGATCGCCGGCCAGCACCACCGCGTCGGCGAGCAGCTTCTCCCCTCCCGCCTGGACGCCGGCCACCCTTCCCTGGCCGTCGGTCAGAATCCGTTTCGCCGGGGTGCGGTAGTGCATCCGGGCGCCGGCGGCCTCCAGCGCCGTAGCCAGCGCGGCCGGGACGGCGTGCATGCCTCCGGCCGGGAACCACACCCCGCTGACCGAATCCATGTAGGTGATCACGGCGTACAGCGCCAGAGCGTCGTCCGGCGCCAGCCCGGCGTACATCGCCTGGAAGGTGAACAACCGCACCAGCCGGTCGTCGGCGAAGCGACGCCGGACGGCCGGGCCGAGGCGGCCGAAGCCGCCCAGCCGGATCAGCCGCGCCGCTGCGCCGGGCCGGGTCAGCAGGTCGAACGGGCTGTCGAAGTTCCGCTCGATGAAGTGCGGCATCTCGACCTGGTACAGCTCCTGCAGCCAGTCGACGAATCCGGCGAAGGCGGCGGCGTCGGCGGCCGAGACCTGCTCGGCGATCTCACGGGTCATCGCCGGCGCCGAGTCGCGGACGTCGATCCGGGAGCCGTCGGCGAAGAAGGCGCGGTAACCGGGATCGAGACGGCGTAGCCGCAGCGTCTCCAGGCTGCCGCCGACCCGCTGCAGCGGACGCTCCAGCAGCCCGGGCATGGTGAGCACGGTGGGACCGGTGTCGAAGGTGAACCCGCCGGTTCGCAGCACGCCGTTGCAGCCACCCGGGCCGGCGTCCCGCTCGACCACGGTGACCTCGTGCCCGTCCGCGCGCAGGTGGCAGGCGGCGCTGAGCCCAGCCAGCCCGGCGCCGATCACGACGACCCGGCTCATGACTCCCGCCACCCCAGCTGGCCGACGAGCCGCTGCAGGCTGTGGGCCGCGCGGCGGTCGATCAGCGGCGACGCCAGGGCGCGTTCGGCGGCCAGCACGGATGCGGTGATGAGCTGCTCGACCTCGCGGATCACCCCAGAGCGTTCGAGTTCGGCGCAGAACCGAGCGATGTCGTCCGGCGATACGGCGCCGCTGCCGATCCGTCGCAGCGTGAGCCGCCAGGCCGGGCTCAACCGCTGTGCGGCCAGAGCCAGCAGAACGGTCGGTTTGCCGGCGACCAGGTCGTCGCCGACCGGCTTGCCGGTGCGTGAGGGGTCGCCGAGCACTCCCAGCAGGTCGTCGCGCAGCGCGAAGGCCTGACCGGCGTGGCGGCCGTACTCCTGCAGGACGGTGAGCAACTCCGGCTCGGCGCCGGCGGCCAGCGCGCCGAGCTGCAGCGGCCGCCACACCGTGTAGGCGCCGGACTTCGCCCGGGCCACCTCCTGGGCATGCTGCAGGTCGCGCCGCCCGTTCGCGGCGCCGACCAGATCCCGGCCCTGGCCCATCATCAGCTCGATCGTCATGGTGCGCCATGCCTCGCGCAGCGGCGCCGGCAGGCCGCCGATCAGCCGGTCGGCCTCACTGTGCAGCAGGTCACCGACCAGGATCGCGATGTTCTCGGCGTAGCGCTGAGGATCCCCCAGCCCGCCGAGGGCGAGGTGCTCGGTGCGTGCCAGCGCGTGAACCGAGGGGTGCCCACGGCGGGTGTCGGAGGCGTCCATCACGTCGTCGTGCACCAGCGCGAAGCAGTGCAGCAGTTCCAGCGCGGCGCCGATCCGGAGCAACTCGTCGTGGCCGCGGCCGTGCTCCAGCCCACCGGCCGCGACCCAGCCCCAGTGCGCCATCCGGGGACGGATCAGCTTGCCGGTGGCATTGGTGAAACCCAGCGCCAAGTCAAGGATCGAGTCGGTGTGCAGCACGCCGGGCCTGGGGGCGATGGCGCTGGCGAGCACCCGCCACTGCCGGCTCAGTTCGGCCAGGGTCGTTTGCACCAGGGCCAGCACGGCCGCCACCGTGTGGCGGTCGCTGAGCTCGGGGGGCTCTCCCGCGACCAGACCGGGCCGCGCGGCCCGGGACGCGGTTTGAGGAGCTGACGCGGTCATGCTCCTCCCTCCTGGATTGGCAGCGCGGCGGCCAGCAGTCTCACCTGCAGCACCGCCCACGGGCTGAGCAACTCCGACGCTTCGGCGGCGATCCGGAGCAGCAGCGGCCATTCCACCCAGCTGACCTCCATCACCTCGTCCGGATCGGGAGCCAGTCGCGTGGGATCGAATCGCCCGACCCAGACCGGGCACAGTTCGTGCTCGACGATCCCACTCGGATCGACCGCCCGATAGCTGAACGACTCCAGCACCAGGCGAAGCTCGCTCGGCGGGTGCCCGAGCTCGTCAGCGACCCGCCGGACCACTGCGTCCCGGGGCGCCTCGCGGGGACGCGGATGACCGCAGCAGCTGTTCGTCCACACGCCCGGCCAGGTCGGCTTGCCGAGCGCCCGCCGGGTGAGCAGGACCCGTCCCCGGTCGTCGAACAGATAGCTGGAGAAGGCCAGGTGATAGGGGGTGTCCCGGTGGTGGACGCCTGCGCGGTCCGCCGTCCCGCTGGGTTGGCCGGCCGCGTCGAGCAGCACCACCTGGTCAGCCATGGACGGCGCCTGACCGGTCGTGTGAACGCACGAGGCTGGCCCGGCGGAGGAAGGCGGTCGCGAGAAGGATCGCCACCGCGGCCAGGACCGCCGCGACCGCGGTGACGGTCGAGTGCAACGGCCCCGCGAGGCGTCCCACCGCGATCCAGGCCAGTGCCCACGCCATGGCGGCCGCGATTGCCCAGCGGCCACCCAGCCGGACCGCGTAGACGACTCCCAGCAGCGCTGCCACCGCGAGCACCGCGGCCGCGAGTGCCTCAGCCCACGGAGCGCCGGGGTCGATCCCGGCGTCCACCAGCACCGCGGTGATGTTCGCCACACTTGCCACACTTACCCAGCCGAGGTAGACCCCGAACGTCCCGTCCACCACCACCGCCTCGATCCGCGAGTCGGGCAGGCTCTCGCCTAGCCGCCGCACCAGCACTCCCAGCACGAGCGCCAGGAGGAGGATCACTGCCACGCTCGGCCACAGCCAGCCGAGCTGGGTGACGCCCAGCCACAGCGCATTGAGCAGCATCGAGGCCGAGGCCGGCCACGCGATCCGGGCCGCCCGCGGGCGCGCGGCGGCTCGCCATTGCCAGATCACGTAGCCGAACAGGCCGAGGTAGATGAGCGACCAGAGCGAGAACGCCGGTGTGGCGGGAGTGAGAAGGGTGGCGTTCGCGGCGAAGGCGCCACCGGAGGACTCCTCCACGCGGGTGCCCAGGATTCCGAAACCGGCGAGCGTCCCGAGCACCATCGCCGCCGCCGAGGCGGTGACGAACCAGGGCGGCCAGATGCGCTTCGATGTCAAAAGTTTCTCCTGATCAGACGTTAAACTCTCGATACATAGCCTGCCTTGTGCCTTAACCTTAGACAAGTTTAGGTAGCAACATTGCACATCCCCGAGCGCGGGTCGTGACCGGAGGCTCGCGAGACCATAGACTCGCCGCGAGATGGTCACAATCAGTCAGGCAGCCCGGCTCACCGGCGTCGCAGAACACACCCTGCGGGCCTGGGAGCACCGCTACGGCGTCTTCCAGCCCACTCGGACGCGGGGCGGCTACCGGGATTACGGCGATGACGTGCTGCGCCGGATCCGGGCCATGAAGGAACTTGTCTCGGCCGGCCTCTCCCCCCGGGAGGCCGCGGACGAGGTGCGCAGCCTCCCGGGGCCCGACGAGGGCGAATCGGAGGCGGCCGACGAACTCATCGCGTCGCTCGCCCGACTCGACACCACCATCGTCAAACGCATCATCGACGAGCAGTTCGCCTTACGCAGCTACGAGGCGGTGGTGGACGACTGGCTGATGCCCACCCTGGTAAGGGTGGGTGAGGCCTGGGCCTCCGGCGCCATCTCCGAGGCCGGCGAGCACCTGGTCGCGAATGTTGTGATGCGACGGCTCGCGGCTGCCTTCGATGCCGTCGGGCCCAATCCGCCGACCCCGCCGGTGATCGTCGGCGCTCCCTCGGGGGTCACCCACGAGCTCGGCCTGATGTCGTTCGCGGTCGCCCTGCGCCGGGCCGGGGCGGCGACGATCTACCTCGGCTCCGACGTCCCACCCCCGGCCTGGGCCGACGCCCTGGCGACGACAGGGGCGGTGATGAGCGTCACCGCCATCCCCCGCCGCGCGGACGCCAGGCGAGTGGCGGCCCTCGCCGAGCGGCTCGAATCGACCCATCCGACCGTCCCGCTGGCGACGGGCGGGCGGTTCCAGCACCTCGCACCGCCCGGTTGCCTGCAGCTCGGGCACCGTATCGCCACCGCGGCCCAGGATGTCGCGCGCTCCGTTGCGGCATGACCACCACGCTACTGTGGCTACGGCGCGATCTGCGGCGCCGGGACCACCCCGCGCTGGCGGCGGGCGCGGCCGGCGGGAGCGCTGTGCTGCCGGTGTACGTCATCGATCCCACCGAGGCGGCGGGCACCGGGCAGGCGAAGTCGGCATGGTTGGCAGCGACGCTGCGAGCCACCGCAGCTGCCTTCGACGGCCAGCTCTGCCTCCGGTTGGGGGACCCGGCTCAGTCATTGCTCACGCTCGCCCGCGAGACCGGGGCGGTGCGCGTCCAGGTCAGCGCCGAAACCGAACCGGACGGACGCGAGCGCGATCTCCGGGTGGCCGAGACGCTGGCCGCGGGCGGGGTCGCGTGGGCTGAGACCGGATCGCCGTATGCCATCACCCCCGGGCGGGTGCGGAATCTCTCCGGCAAGGGGTACCGGGTGTTCGGCGCCTTCGAACGGGCGTGGCGAGCACTTGGCTGGTCGGAGCCGGCGGCTGAGCCGGAACGGCCCAGTCTGGTGACCGCGCCGTCCGATCCCGAGGCGCTGATGGCGCTCGAGCGCTGGCAGGCGGCCTGCCCCGTTGCCCTTCCGCCGGCCGGTGAGGCCGCCGCCCGCCGGGCGTGGGACTTCTTCCGGGCCGACCGCCTGGAGCGCTATGCCGAGGATCGCGACCGGGCTGACCTGCCTGCCACGTCCCAGCTTTCGCCCTATCTGGCGCTGGGCGTGATCCATCCCCGGACGCTCCTGGCAGACCTGGCCGGCCGGACGGATCCGGGCACCGCGAAGTTCGTCTCGGAACTGGCCTGGCGGGAGTTCTATGCCGACGTACTGTGGCATCGTCCGGAGTCGCTGAGTCGCGACCTCGTCCCCACCCTGGCCGGCATGGCCTTCGACGAGCCGGACGCAAGTTTCGAGGCCTGGCGCGAGGGCCGCACCGGCTACCCGCTGGTGGATGCCGGAATGCGGCAGTTGCAGACCGAGGGTTGGCTGCCGAACCGGGTCCGCATGGTGGCGGCGAGCTTCCTGCTGAAGGATCTTCATCTTCCCTGGCGCCAAGGCGCCCGGCATTTCCGGGATCGGCTGATCGACTATGACGCGGCATCGAACACTCACAACTGGCAGTGGGTCGCCGGCACCGGGACCGACGCCGCGCCGTATCACCGGGTGTTCAATCCCGTGAACCAGTCCACCGCCGCCGACCCGGACGGGGCGTACGTCCGGCGGCAGGTGCCTGAACTGGCCCACCTGCCAGGGCCGGCGGCATTGCGGCCCTGGGAGCATCCGGAGGGCTATGCCCAGGGCTACCCGACTCGGATCCTCGATCACGCCGCCGAGCGATCCGAGTCGCTCAGCCGCTACCGGCTGGCGGTGGGATCGACCGTCCCGACTGCCTCGCGGCAGGCTCGGCCGTGACCGGACCGGACCGCCGCCGAGCTCGGAAGCCGGGCGAGCGCGACACGCCGCGGGTGGTGCGGGAGGGTGCGGTCTGGCGGATCCGTTCCCTGGCGGTGGCCCGGCAGGTGCTGCGCGCCCGGGAGTCGTCGACCCAGGCGGGCTTCACCGCCGAGGCGATCCCGAAGGGCTACCTGCGGCACCACCCGATCCTGGTCTCGGACGGGCCGCGCCACGATGAGCAGCGCAGCAAGGTGGCGCGGTTCTTCGCGCCGCGAGTGGTGCAGGAGCGGTACGCAGAGCAGATGACGGCCTGCGCCGACCGGCTGCTCATCGATGCTCAGGCCGCCAGGGCCTGCCGACTCGACGAGCTGGCGCTGCTGTATACGGTCGAGGTAACGGCGGAAGTGGTCGGGCTTACTCACGCTCCGGCGCCGGCGATGGCGCGGCGGCTGGTGAGCTTCTTCAACCAGCCGCCGCTGGACGTCACCCGGCCCGACTTCGGCCGCACCCCGATGATGTGGGCGCAGGCCGCGGTGAACGCGCTGCTGCCGATCGGCCGGTTCTATCTGGCCGATGTTAGGCCGGCGATCCGGTCCCGCCAGGGACGGCGTCGCGGCGACGTGATCAGCCACCTGCTCGATGAGGGCTACACGAACGCGGACATCCTGGTGGAATGCGTCACCTATGGCACCGCGGGAATGGTCACCACCCGGGAGTTCATCGTGATGAGCGCCTGGCACCTGCTGCGGCATCCGCGGTTGCTGGAGAGGTACCTGGCGGCCGGGCAGCCGGAGCGGTTCGCGATCCTCAACGAGGTGATCCGGCTCGAGCCGGTGGTCGGTCATCTCTTCCGGCGGGCGACCACAGCCATCGAAGTGGCCGAGGGCGATCAGACCTGGACGATCCCGGCCGGCGAGCTGATCGACCTGTGCATCCGTCCGGCCAACGCCGACCCCGAAGCGGTCGGTTCCGACCCGCTCGACCTTTGCCCAGGCCGTCCGCTCTCGTCCGGGGTGAACGCCGCCGGGCTCAGCTTCGGCGACGGCGCCCACCGCTGTCCGGGCCAGCCTTTGGCGCTGCTGGAAACCGATCTCCTGGTCAGCCGCCTGCTCGCCCTGCGTCCCCGGATCGTCGCCGAGCCCACCCTGGCCTGGGACAACCTGATCGAGGGCTATCAGCTCCGTGGCCTGGTCCTGGAGTTCGAGACCCACTGAGTCGGTCCATCACCGGGAAGACGAGCCCGGACGAGCCGCTCTCAGCCGCCTCACGCTGGTTCTGTCAAGGTGCCGGCCCGACGCCGATCGGTTCCGTCGGGTCCACCGCGACTCGCCGGGGCTGGTCGGCCGGCGACGAGCATGGGGACTGCGAGGGCGAGAAGGCACGACTAAATCGAACTGGTACGCCGAGATCCTGGGACGGTCCACCTCCGATCACCGTCGGCGGTCAGGGGGCTCGGGCGGGATCGACGCCAGGCTCGGGGCGGCTCCGGGCCACACCAGCAGAACCCGGCAGGGAGCGTGGTCGACAACGAACCGGGTGTCGGGGCCGAGGCTGTGCGGACCGAGCCGGCTGAGATCGCCGTCACGGGCCAGCACGAGCAGGTCAAGGCCGTCTGCGACGGCGGTTATCGCCCGCTCCGGCCGCCCGCGCAGCGAGTCGGCACGGCACGGGCGTCCGAGCCGGGTGGCGGCGCGCTCCAGCAGGGTCGTCGACGCGGCCACGGCCTCGGCCGTCAACGTGTCCACCGGATCGCGGCGCCGACCGCGTCCCCACAGACCGCCAACAGCGCCCGCCAGGGCGTCCTGGGCGCCCGCGCCGGCGACGTGCAGCAGCACCACCTCGGTGGTCTCGTCGAGCAACTCCCGGGCAGCATCCACTGCCGCCGGCCAACTGCCCTCCGCCAACCAGATCCCGACCCGCATCTCAGACTCCCATCAGTGTGGTGACCGCCCACAGGACGATCGTGGCGACGACGACGGCGACCGGTGTCGCGACCAGGCCCAGCACCGTGAACTCCCCCAGCGGGGCCTCATGGTCATGAGCCCGGACGATCCGCCGCCACAGCAAAGTGGCCAGCGAACCGACATAGGTCAGATTGGGGCCGACGTTGACCCCGATCAGGACGGCGAGCGCCGCCGGCGTGCTGTGAGCCACGCCGATCGGGAGCAGCACCAACGCCGCCGGCAGGTTGTTAACCAGGTTCGCCAAGAGCGCGGCCAGGCCTGCCCAGCCAAGCAGGGCAAGCAGCCCGGGGCCGGAGGGTGCCACCGCCCGCATCGCTGCGGCCAGGCCGTTGTCGACCACCGCCGCCACCACGACTCCCAGGGCGAGGACGAAGCCCAGGAACGGCAGATTCGCGGCGCCGACCAGTTCGCGCCAGCCGATCGCTCGCCGCCGCAGCGACCGGACCGAGAGTGCAGCGGCGCCGGCCGCCGCTGCCCAGGCCGGCTCGACCANNCGACCCCCACCGCGGAGGCGACGACGAAACCGGCCAGGGTGACGCCGAGGACCAAGAGTGCGAACCGCGGCGGCCGGACGTCCTCCGGCTCGCCGGAATCCGGGGCGGCAAGCGTGAGGTCGCCTGCGAAGAACCACCGGAAGGCGAGATACTCCACCGCCAGCACCGCCAGCCACGGCAGAACCATCAGCCCGGCGAACTGCAGGAATCCAATGCCCATCAGCGACACAGCGATCAGATTGGTGAGGTTCGACACCGGAAGCAGCAGCGAGCCGGCGTTCGCCAGATGGGTGGTGGCATACACGTGGGGGCGGGGACGCACCCCCACCTGCGAGGCGGTCGCGAACACCACCGGGGTAAGCAGCACAACGGTGGCGTCCAGGCTCAAGACAGCCGTGGTCGCCGCGGCGACGGCGAACACCAGGACCAGGAGCCGCTGCGGGCGGCCTCTGCTCGCCCGCACCATGAGGGCCCCGGCGTAGCGGAACAGGCCCTCGATCCGGCACAACTCACTCAGAACCAGCACCGCCGCCAGAAAGCCGGCCACCGGCAGCAGGCTGGCGATCTCCGCCGCCAGCCGCTCACTGCGGATGGAGCCCGCAGCCACCACGATCAGGGCCGCCGGCACCGCCGCCAGAGCCTCAGGCAGCCCTCTGGGCCGGACGATCGCGAACCCAAGGACGCCGATCAGCAGCACGACGGCGAGCGCCTCGGCAGCCGGATTGACCATCTCCCAAGCCTCTCACCATCAGGCGGTGCAGTGGAGAGGTCGTTGCGCAGAACGCCGTTCCGTCACTGGAACCAGCCCGACCCGCTCCGAGGAGGCTAAGTGGGTCTTCGGACGAACTCAGCCACCGGCCTGGGAGTCCCGGACGATCACCGTGCGGGTGATGGTGGTGCGGATCCGCAGCCGCAGGCCTTCCGGGGCGGACTGGCCGGAGCAGCAGCGCCGGATCAGCAGCCGCAGCGCCTCCTCGACGTCGTAGCGATCCAGGCAGGGCTCGCAGGCCAGGAGGTGTTGGCGGATCTCGTCCGCCTCGGCGTCGGTGAGGGCGTGGTCGTGGAACTCGTAGAGCCGCTGCAGGGCGTGATCGCAGGCCTCGTTGGGGGTCAGGTCACTCATCGTCGTCACCGCCGATCAGGCCGTTCTCGCGGGCGTAGTCGGCCAGCAGCCGGCGCAGCTGGTTGCGCCCGCGGTTGAGCCGGGACATCACGGTGCCGATCGGCGTGCCCATGATCTCGGCGATCTCCTTGTAGGAGAACCCCTCCACGTCTGCCAGGTACACCGCGAGCCGGAAGTCGGGGGCGAGCTGGTGCATCGCGTCGGTGACGGCCGAATCGGGCATCCGGTCCAGGGCGTCCATCTCGGCCGACCGCAGCCCGGTCGAGGTGTGCGCCTCCGCGCG
>CXWJ01021653.1_pt1 | contig 10346 bp, 7 predicted proteins | sample 590841 | NCBI WGS metagenome assembly CXWJ01 (sample SAMEA3498367, study PRJEB10139) | wastewater metagenome | biome: wastewater treatment plant; material: activated sludge | place: Austria | collected 2015-01-21 | reverse complement strand
TTGTTTGGCGGCGACGCAGAAGCCGCGGAGATCGGCGGGTTCGACCACTAAACCAGCACCACATTCCACGACGATTTTGGCAGCTAGATTCTCCGTGGGCACGGCTAGGAGGACCGGGCGCCCAGCACAAAGGTAGCTGAGCACCTTCGAGGGTACGCTAAAAACGCCGGCATCGGCTTCGAGGATGGCCACGAGCACATCGGCGCTGCCGAGCACGTCTGGCAGGGCTTCGAACGGCTGGAACGCGAGACAACGAAGCGAATTTAGCTGCGCCCCGGCGGCTTGTTCCGCCAGCCATTCGACGCCGGCGCCTTCGGACACTACAAGCAGTTCGCCGGACGAATCGGCGTCGAGCATTTTAGCCACTTCCAGCAGCAGCGCCGGGTTGTGCTTCATCGCCAGCGTGCCGGAATAGATGAACCGCACGCCTTCGCCAAGCGATTGGCGGCGAGCCCAGGCGTTGTCGCGTGGCCGCTGGGGCAAATCGGCGAGCGGCGCCCAATTGTGAATCACGTGAATTCGCGACGCATCGATGCCCCACTTCGTGAGTACATCACGAAAGTCTTCTGCAATGACGACGATGGCGTCACTCTGTCGGGCAGATGCTTTATCCAGGGAAATAAAGTACAGACCGACGAGATGACCGATGCCAGGCAGTTTGCGCCCCAATAAACGATACGCGGCCAAGCCGTAGATATCTTGGATCCACGAGACCAGGCGGACACCTGATCCGCAGCACCATTTCGCAAGCCTAAGCTGCGCGATGGACGGAGTGTTAGCTGAGAGGATTACGTCTGGCCTAAAAGATTGGATATCTGCAACCAAGAGACGGGCGTATTGTGCTTCAAGCTGGTAGCGACGAACGAAACTGGTCTTCGGAATGACTTGGCCCAACGAGATTTCGCGGATATCGAAAGTGTTCGGATCTCGCTCGTGGCGGTTCAGATCACCTCGTGGAGTATGCGTTGAACCGCAATAAAGATGCAAGATATCATGCCCGCGCGCGGCCAACTCGCGGCTGAGCTGCACTTGAAAGGGATGGCCGGCATAATCGTGAACAATAATTCTCATGGACTTAGAGAAGGTGTGGTACCGCAAGTATCAATCATTTTCGATTGGTGAATATTGAAACGGCGACACCAGTTTACGTTGTTAGAACCTTCAAATACTGCGCCGCGATATTTTTTGGAGCAAAGCTGATGTGAGTTTTTTCGACTATTTCAGCGGACGGACGGTAACGCTCAGGTGCCGCAAGCATCGTCGCGATTGCCTCAGCCATGGCGTCGACGTCGGTAGGGTTGTCAAAATATTGTGCTGCGTTGAATGTGACTTCGCGATGGACGGGCAGGCCTGACACAAGTATCGGTTTTCCCATCGCCACCGCCTCGACCGCAGTCATACCGAAGCCTTCGAATAATGAAGGCTGGACGCACATGGTCGCTCCACGATACAACGCGCCCAACTCTTGATCCGTAATGAAACCAGTCACGCGAACATGCTCCTCAAGTCCCATCTTCTCGACGAGTTCTGCTGCGGGGGGAAGTTGCTCTGCGACGCTCCCGATTCGTTCTTTGTGGTCGCGACGCCATGACCTTAACTGGCCAGCCAAGACGAGGCAGAACTCTGGGTGTTTCCGCCGCACCTTTGCATAGGCTTGAATAAGACGCGAGAGATTCTTCTGTGGCCGATCAACAGCCACGCAGAGTATATAGGGACGGCCATTGGTGAAATCTCTGCCACGATCATCACGACCCTTTTGGAAGCGATTGACCGACACGGCGTTCCAGATGACCTCGATTCGATCGTTCCAGCGGTCGCCGTAAAGGCGCAGGATATCGTTCTTGACCGCATGAGTGATAGCCACCACTCGATCGCACTTGTGCAGCGTGGCTGAGTGTGCCCATTTCAGCCAAAGCAATCGGCTCGCCCTAAAAAACTGTGGCATGTGGAAAAACTGCAAGTCGTGAATAATGGTCACGGCGCGTTTTGCTTTAACGATCAATGGCGTGTGATAATTGTGGAAAAGCAGTGCATCCATTCCGCGCCCCGCGTTGACCGCGACAGAGGATTCGGCGGCGAATCGACCCCAACGGTCTGAAACCTGCCGCCATCGCAAGCGGTCTGTGCAAAAAGGGACTTCGGCCGGGCCGTGAAATACGCAGAAGTCTAGATCTCGAGGCTGATCGATCGGCGTCAGATTTTCCGCGACTCCGCGCAACAAGTTCTCGAAGACCGAATGCACACCACCAAAGATTTGGTCTTGCCGGAAGAATCCGGTGATTCCGACAGACTTGGTCATGATGTGAACTGAAATCGGTTGCTGCTCAACGTAGGCCATGAAGCCGCGTATGGTGAGCGTTTTCTAGGCGTGCACCCATGATGAAATACTAGCAATCAAGTCGTGTGAGCGCGGCGTTTAGCGCCGCAATCCCACTCCTTGAGTGGTAACGAACGTGGGCGCCATGAGGTGCAGAAAGAATACGAGTGATACGACTGAACCGAGGTTGATGTAATACTGATCGTAGACCCACATCGTGCTCAGCATGATTAATGTAGCGCATACTACGATATTGAGATGTAGTGATCGAGCGACATCTATTCCCTGAAAATCGGTCGGTCTGGCCATTCGGAGAGCAACCGTCGTGCGAAGTCGTCTCAAAACTTCAGCCGCGATCGCGCCTACGACGAGCACGCCGCCCAGAATGCCGCCCTCGACGAAAATTTTAATCCAGCCGCTGTGCACGCCGCCGATATCGGAGTTTCCGCTGAGCGACGCGGACCGAAATCCCCAGCCGAAGATCGGGCGTTTCCAAAAAGCATCGATCGCGTGGCTCCACATATCTAGTCGCCCTGTGAAACCGGTTCCAATTCCGCGATCACGGTCGTGGAGATGAAAGATTTTCTCGATGACCACGTGATTGATGGAAGGAGACACCAAGAAGACCACAGCCACTACGAGAATCAACAGCACAGCAAGAAGTGTGGCCTTAGTCGCACCTCGATAAAGCACATAATAAACGGCGCCAAATGCGCACAGTGCCACGATGCTCCCACGTGAAGAAACAATAACGATCGAGAAGATAGTCCACGCAACAGCCGCCCAGCGGATTCTCTTGTCGGGACAGAGGATGGCACAAGCCATGCCGGCTAATGCGGCAGTGCCGGTGACATTTCGATTGATGCCGCCGATCCAGCCGCCAAAACCGAATGTCAAGCCATGGCGGAGCAAGAGTACAAGCAGCCAGCTGAAAATCACAAAGCCGGTGATCGTCAACACGCGCTCAAGCACTTGATAATTGCTCAACCAAAACAATGACATGAGCACGACGACGAGCAGTGTCGCGCCGGCATACAATGTGCTCTGAAGTGGAACAATCGAAAGCGGCGCTAGACATAACATCAGCAAGCAAAACGCCGTAATGAATCGGCCTGTCCAGTCTGAGAGCACACGAAAAGGCGCGGCAAACCAAGCTCCTAATCCAAGCGTCAGATGGCCGACGACTGCAATCGCAAAGCCATAGTAGTAATATTCCTTGCGGTTCACTCCGGCCTCGGCCATGGCCTGGAGTGCAAACCAATCGCTTACCCACCAGTAGCCGAAAAGCAGCGAGAACATCCACACCGTGAACGTCAGCCCGCGCGCGTACGCCACCAAACCGCTGCGAGGACGCGATGCTATCGCTAGTCCGGGAATCGAACGATAGGTGTTGGCTGTGTGCATCTGCATAGAAGCAAAGCGTTCGCTCATCGTCGTTAGAAAATCAAACAGGCAGTCTCGTTGTTAATCGGGCTAACGAGGCAAAATACCAAACTGCTCTGGAGCTGTAAGTACTTGCACATCGGTCAACGCGCGGCGAATCTCAGACACGGGATTTACTGTCTCTCTATATTCTTTCAAGGCCGCGCGAGAACATGCCTTGATACGGTCAAGCTGGCCATCTGCGGTTACATCCAAAAGTGCGCTAGTAAGTTGATTCAAATCCCCGGCAGGGAAAATTCTTCCGCTCGATTTGTCTTGAAGGAGCTCGTGAGCCGCACCAACCACATCGCTGGCTATGACGATTAATCCGGCCGCCATTGCCTCCTGAACCACCACTGCCCAAGGTTCTCGGTCGCTCGGCAAAACCATGACGTCAACCGCATGGTAAGCCAGCGCCAATTGTTGTTGTTCGAGAAATCCTGTCCATATCACGCGAGCTTGCAAGCTCGCGGGAACCCGCCGGCGCAAATCGTCTTCTAAGACGCCTCCTCCAACGATCAGCAAATCCCATTCAGGCCTCTGGTCCGCAATCCGGACGAAAGCGTCGATAAGCAAGTCTACCCGCTTAACAGGCACCAGGCGACCGCTGAACAATAGATAGTGCCTCTGCGGTGACAAACCATACTGTTCGCGAAACTGTCGCAATCGCTCCAATTCGACCTTGCTAAAGGCATCATAGTCCGGCCAATAGGGCACACGGTACAGTCTCCGCGGATTGACTCCGTATTTTAAGAAAAACTGGTCGCCCAACCGGCCCATTGAAAAGACCCCCGTAGCGCGCCGAATCCACCAAGCGTAGAGACGGCGTTTTAAGAATTGCTCAGCAGAGGAGAGAGCCCGCTCGCTGCGAATATTGCTATCGTTTCGCACGAAAATCGGCATGCCTTGACGATGACAATATTGTAGTACTCGCAAATACGAAATATAGCGATGACCGAGCATCACGACGGCTTGTACGTTGTTGTGACGCAAGTACTCAATGATGCGTCCCCCCTTCCGCCATTCGTACAGCGGAGCATCAAAAGTGCCAGCTAGCGGTGAATCGCCCGGTCGGCCGAAGTAAGTGACGTTTATTTCCACGGGAATCTCTACTTTCCAACGAAAGTCCGCATCACCGTGGGTAATCAACGAATGCAACTTAAGTTCTGGTATCCCTTCGACAATCAATCGATGCAGATGCACGCGATAGGGTGTAACGCTGTTCGAGATCACCGCCAACCCGGGACGGCTCTCATCGGGTAGTGAGATCAGATTCGCGCCTGCTGCGGGCATAGAAACCTCGCTAGACAAGTGGCACGAAGAGGAAATCGGCTTGGACGGCTTCACCGCTGCGACTGTAGTGAGAATTGTAGACGCCTCGCAAGCGAAAGCCCCTTTCTCGAAGGTAGGCAATGACTTCATCTGCAAATGCCTGCCCTTCATACAATTCCACGAAGGAGCACTCTACGAACAAATAGGCAAACTGATTGAGCAACGAACCGCAGCCGTGAAGCGTGGACAATTCGAAACCTTGGACGTCGATTTTCAATAACGCGGGCGGCTGGATGTCTTCGGCCGACAGGAAACGGTCGAGCCGATCGACTTGCACCATTTCAGTGCCAACTTCGCTGCTCCCGGAATACAGCGACTTCTGCAAGTCAGTCATCGACAGTAGAGAAGACGAATCATCGGCGGCTGCGATGTGAATTGCTGCTTTTCCCGCCTGGGGACCAATTGCCGCTTGATGGAGCGTCACTTTGGCATCCTGGTTGTGCGCTGCCCGAAACCTGCCCGCCGGCGCGGACAACGGTTCGAAGGCAACTATCCGCGCATCTGGAAAGCAATGCCGCGAAACAAGCGTGAATTGCCCTCGGTTGGCGCCGATATCGACCACCGTGGCGCAAGAGAGCGTCTTGAGCGTCTGCTCATGCTCAATTGAAGGCGCGATACGAGCGGCGCGGAATGCTGCCCGATAGTCGCTGTGGACGGTGAGTTTGACGAGTTTGTTAACTCGTTTCGTCAGTTTGGCGAGCATTTAAGAAAACCGGTCAGCGTTTCAGTCAGCCTACGAGCCAATACACGCTCGCCTGGAGTGTCGAAGAGGGTACGTAAACGAAGAATCTCTGAATGCGGATAAGTACGAACTCCATCAATAAGCCCCACGACTGAAAAGTACAATGCGCACCGTCTTTAGCAGTAAAAAGATATCAAGCCACGGAGACCAATTACGGACGTAATAAGCATCGAGTTGCACGCGTTCGTCGTAAGTGGTATTGTTTCGCCCCGACACTTGCCACAACCCTGTGATGCCTGGTTTGACGAGCGTATAAAGCTCAAAATAGGGCCCATACTTAGCGATCTCTGCCGTCACGATTGGACGTGGTCCCACGAGGCTCATCTCTCCGCGAATCACGTTCCAGAGTTGAGGCAGTTCGTCGATGCTCGTTTTACGCATAAATCGGCCGATGCGCGTGATGCGTGGGTCGTAGCGAAGCTTGTGGTCCTTTTCCCATTCTTCTTTGAGGTCAGGATGGGCGTCCAAATACTGGTCCAGCACTAGGCTTGAATTTTCGAACATCGATCGAAATTTCCAAGCGCGAAATCGACGCCCGCCTCTGCCGATCCGCTCGTGTCCGTAAAAAATCGGGCCTCGCGAGGATAACTTAACGGCAACGCAAATATAAAACAGCAACGGCAACAGCGCAACACCGCCGACTATTGATCCAAACAGATCTAACAATCGCTTGGTAATCCGTGGAAATGGCAACAGTAAATTCTGCTGAAGATGGATGCCCGTGAGACCATCCAATTGCTGTGGCGTCCAATGATCAGGCAGACCAGTCAGCTCCGAGAGCACATGCAAGTGTGGTATCGTGCTAAGATAGTCGGCAATAAGCGAAGAAATGGCTGCCGGACGGTTTTCCGGTGGCACGACGACAGCCCAGTACACGCCTTTGTCGGCTGCAACGCGCTGTGTGTCCGGCCACGATCCTGCGTAGCATGCTTCTTCGTCGTCATCATCGAGCATGCCTGGGCTGGCAATAACTCCTACTGGTCGTAACCCGAGCTGACGATTGCCAGACAACCAGTGGTGAATCTTGATAGCGGCAATATCGTCGCCGCAAACGAGGACAGGAATTCCCCAACGCGTAAACCTACCCAATAAGTAGCGAGCCCAGCCGCGGCAGACTGGCAGACTTACTAGACAGGCAAGGTAGACCGCAAGCAAAAACCACTTTTGCACGTCCAGTCCACCTGTAAGCAATGCCACGCCGACGGACCAGACAATGAAGATACAAGTGACGGACACGGCAATCCGACGCAATTCTTCGACGGGGCTCAATCGCACACCGGGATACAAGCCCAATTCGAGATTGATCAGCACAAAGCCCGTTGCGATGGCGATCAAACAGCTCGAAATATCGATGCCGACGGGGATGTTCAGCTTGTAGAAAAGTATCCGACAAGCGGCAATCGTTGCAGTCAGAACAAAGATGTCAACAAACAGTAATGGTAAACTGTTCACCCAAACTTGAAGAATGTATTGCAGGCCGATTTTACGGGCAAAAACTTGGTGAGGGCCACTTCCCTCCGTGCCGGACTGAGTCTGTGCCTCATTCGAACCCAGATTGAGCCCGACAGGCGAATGGAAAACACCTCCCCGTACGGCGGAAGCGCCTAATGCAGCGGAGGCAGTTTCACTAGTGATTTCTTGAATTTGGCTGGTCACTCGTCAATCCTCAGAGGTAGTCCGCCCAAGTTGCTAATCGATCTATGAGACCCATACGGGCCATGTAGCTGCTTTTCGGTGACTTGTTTTCGGATAGTTAATCTCAACTCAATGAATGGTCGGCGGTCCGCTCAGCGAAGACAAATAGCAAGGGCCAAAACAGTGCTGGCAGCCAGCGGTGGAAGTAAACTCCGAATCGGTAGCTCCATTCAGAAAAACCAAAATAGGCCGGCTCAGTAATATGGCGAACTACGCATCCGTCGAGATGATTTGCTAGCAATAGTTTCTGGATGACCGTCGGTGTATTAGCGCGATAGTACGTGGGGAAAACGTCTTCCGCCTTGCGCCCAGGCTGGACGACGCCAACCACATTGGCATGCAGACGATTTGGAACCAATGCTGCAATGATTGACACATAACTCCAGCGATTCGGCGTACGAATACAAACGAATCCACCTGGCTTGACCACTCGACTACATTCGGAAAAAAACTTAGTCGGTTCCGGTATGTGCTCCAATGCCATATCTGAAATGAGGAGATCGATAGACCCTGACTCTACCGGCCAAGTGTCACTTTCGATTTTGCGGAACTCATCGATCACGACATTTTCTCGGGCAGCTTCATCCACGTCGATGCCGATGACTTTTCGACACGCTCCTTTGAAGATTCGGCATTTTTCGCAGGGATACCGTTCGATGATGTCTACAACTTTGCCGCGGCCGCATCCGACGTCCAGCAACACCATCTCGGGACGAATCAATGCCTGGACGCGCTGGTAAAACGCAATTGTGCCGTCGACTCGAGAATAGCCACCAAAGCGAGACTCCGGGTAGTACTTCTCTTTAATACCTTTCGTCTGGCTCATTAAGGTTTGAGTCTCTGCGAAACAATGTCGGTACAACGCGAGCCTGAACGACGGGCACTTCCATCGCGCCAAACACAGGCATCTATGGCGGAGTGGCTGAAACCCCCACTAGTCGCTCGGCGAAGCATGGTTAGCAGCACCTCGCATACTCATCTTTGTGGGCGTGAACTCCGTCCTCGAAAGTCTGGTTGCGTCCCAGCAAATTGTCGAAAGCACTCGAAACAACGGGCGGTTACGACCGGTAAGTCAATCCTACCGGTGCCCAAAATGAGTGTCAAGAAATGAGGCGTGTAATCCACAGTGCTAGCCAGTTGCGTGATTCTCTTATGCCACCCAATTGTGAGTAGCAAGTCGTGCTGGCGGTGATCGTCTTCACTGATCGTAGCGATTAAGACGATTGGACTGCCTGGTTGGAACGACGATCCGGGAATGCTAAAATAATCGCGACAGCGTGGGGGAGTGCGCAGGCACCCCCCGAATGATAATGATACAGTCAGTTGGTCAATCGAGTGGCGGCTTTTTTGCGGCTTATTGGCGCAAAGAAAGTGACTAGGGTCCATGAAGAATCAGTTAATTCTGGTGGCGGGTGGCGGGGGGTTTATCGGTGGGCATTTGGTCGCCCATTTTCGCAATCAAGGTTTTACGCGCATCCGCAGCGTTGACATGAAGCCGCTGGACCAATGGTATCAGGTGTTCGACGATGTGGAGAACGTCGTATCTGATTTGAACCTGCGAAGTGCTTGCGATGCCGCTTGCAAAGGCGCGAGCGACGTCTACAATCTGGCGGCCAACATGGGCGGCATGGGCTTCATCGAAAACAACAAGGCGCTGTGCATGCTGAGCGTCCTCATCAACACACACCTGCTGCAAGCTTCGGTCGAGCAGAAAGTCAAGCGGTTCTTCTACGCTTCGAGCGCGTGCGTGTACAATGCAGACAAACAACGCGATGAAGATGTTGTGCCATTGAAGGAAGCAGACGCCTACCCCGCCATGCCGGAAGACGGCTACGGCTGGGAGAAGCTGTTTTCCGAAAGGATGTGCAGGCACTTCCGTGAGGACTTCGGCCTGCGAACGCGCGTGGCACGATTCCATAACGTGTACGGCCCCAACGGCACGTGGGACGGCGGCCGCGAAAAAGCCCCCGCGGCAATGTGCCGCAAGATCATTCACGCTGTGGAAACCGGTGCGGATGAAATCGAAATTTGGGGCGACGGTAATCAGACTCGCAGCTTCATGTACGTCGACGACTGCGTTGAGGGCATTTGCCGGATCATGGATAGCGAAGTAATCGAGCCGCTCAATCTGGGCTCCGATGAAATCACTACGATCAATGGCTTAGCCGACATGGTCGAAGACATCGCCGGCGTGAAATTGAAACACCGACACAACCTCAAGGCCCCCAAAGGCGTCAACGGACGCAACAGCGATAATACGCTGATTCAGAAGTACCTGGGCTGGGCGCCCGGCATCCGCCTTCGCGACGGAATGGAACGAACCTACGATTGGATCCGCGAGGAATATCTTAAGGTCCATCGAGGCGAGACGGTGCGGACGTAGGAAACGACCTGGCACCACGTTCGCCCGCAACATCCTCAGGCGAAGAAGCGTTCGATCGCTGCGAGGATACGTGGAGCAGATTTGCCGTCGCCGTAGGGGTTTTTCGCTTCGGACATCGCGCGGTAGGCCGAAGTGTCGTCGAGCAGACGTGTCGCTTCGCGGATTATATTCTCAGCATTGGCGCCAACGAGCCTGGCCGTCCCAGCCTCAACGTCCTCCGGCCTTTCCGTTGTGTCACGCATCACCAGCACCGGCTTGCCGAGGCTGGGGCCCTCTTCCTGCACGCCGCCGGAATCCGTAAGCGCTAAGCGACACGCGGAGAGCAGCGCAACGAATTCCGAATAGGGTTGCGGAGCGATTAAACGGATGTTTGGCGTGCTGCCAAGTTGCTGTTTAACGATTGCTTGCACGTTGGGGTTGAGGTGGACAGGGTAAACGAATAGATGGTCTGAATA
>CXWJ01009187.1_pt1 | contig 10347 bp, 7 predicted proteins | sample 590841 | NCBI WGS metagenome assembly CXWJ01 (sample SAMEA3498367, study PRJEB10139) | wastewater metagenome | biome: wastewater treatment plant; material: activated sludge | place: Austria | collected 2015-01-21 | reverse complement strand
CTTCCGCGAGGCGCAAGCGACTGTCTTCCATGTCGTGATAGGCGGCGTTCGACTCAGCTCGGGCAATGCGACCGCGAGCAGAGCGTTTTCCAAACCATGGAAACTTTTGCGAACCTTGAAACACATAGCCCGCCTCGACATCGGACGAACCAAACGAAGCGGGCGCAGCCATGGTCATGAACATGGGGTCGTCTAGCGAGATGGCTTGAGGATACCGTTGCGCGGCTGCCTGCCAAGCGGCAATCATTGCCTGTAGGGACGGATTGCGACTTTGAACTTCCTCAATGAGGGTCGGCAAAGACAATTCAGTCTGCGAATCAAATTTCGCAGCCGAAGTCGCAGCGCCTCCGGTGGGTGGCAGTGCTTCCTCGAAGGAGACGCTGGCAATGGCAGGTTGGGGCGCCACCTGCGGGACGGACGCTGGAGCGTCCATCGCGGCCGGCGGTGGCGGTGAAATTGCAGCAGTTCGCGTGGGTGCCGATCGGCACCCACCCAAGACGATTATTATAAGCGCGCATAGTTGCGCTTTTCGGACGAGCGGCATTACGCCTCCGTGCGGCAACTGGCGGGCAGGAGTAAGACTGGCGGGTTAGCAGGAAGGGCTTACGTTCGGCAAGAACGGTCCCATGGGAAGAATCGGTACGTTCGCGCGTCGCAAGCGAGCGCTTTTCCCGGAACATCCGGCACCGCCGGCAGCGGTGCAGGTTACTACTCCTGCAACCGTCAGACTTTCACGCCAAATGGTGGTCCGCTGTCGCTAGTGAGTGGAGCAATCAACGCCTGATTTTTGAGCATCGCCGTCGGCAGTGTGGACAAAGTACGGGCCGCATTGAACGGAGCAGGTATCGCATAAGTCCAGCACAGGACAGAGTTTGTGAGTTGTGAATGGTCACTACTACAAACGCACGTGGTCCTCGGCATGACTCTTGCGATTTCCCGGCAGTCTCACCTTCAGGCGGTGTGGCGGAAATAGGGGATGCGGAATCCGACCCGGTTTCATCTCGCTCTCACACTAATCGTTCTCAGTTGCGGGTTTGGACCACAACCGGTCCTTGCCCAGTGCGATAGCGGCACCGTTTGCACTTGTCCCAATTGCCCGCTCGTCGGTAAGACCCATCGACAAGGTCGCTGGTTCGTGTTGCAAACGGCAAACTTTCAAGTTTGCTGTGAACGATCGGAAGCATCGGCCACTCAGCTCGCGCGCCATGCGGAAGCATTGCGGAACGCCTTGCGTGCCAAATGGCTCGGCGAAGATACTCCAGCCAACTGGAACCCATTATGCCAAATCGTTCTACACTCTTCGCGGTCAAGCTACATCGAGGCGGTTGGCCGCGGTGCTGACCGTACGGTCGGTTCGTCGTCAGTGAAGACGGATAAGGACCGGATCGTGGCGCGACGCATCGACCTGCTTGAAGCGGATACAGATTTCCTGAAGGCGGCCTTGCCCCACGAACTCACGCACGTAGTTCTTAGTGAGAAGTTTGTCACCAATCCGTTGCCGCGATGGGCTGACGAAGGGATTGCGATCTTAGCCGACCCGTTAGCCAAGCAAGGGCGACATCGAAATGACCTGGTAAGTGCCTATTCCAATGGGACCGCATTCCACGCGGCAACTCTTTTGGCGATGGAAGACTATCCGCGCCCAGACCGATTTGGCGCATTCTATGGACAGAGCGCATCGCTCGCCGAGTTTCTTATTCAACGAAAAAGTCCCGCCCAATTCGTGGCCTTCATGGAGCGGGCAAAACGGGAAGGATATGATTCCGCGTTGAAACGGTGCTATAACATTGACGGCATTGGTGAATTGGATCGCCAGTGGAGTCAGCATGTCGCTTGCGCTAACTCGCCCCAGTGAGGCGGTTGATTCCGTAGTTGGTTGGAGCACCATCTTCGGTTGGTATTGCTGTCTAACGCGCAAGAACGCCCACCTTAATGTGCCAGCATGAGCCAGATTGCAGCACTTGCATCGGTAGTTAGACCGCGTCAGACTTCCACTATTTTGGGAATCCGTGGTTATGGCGCTCCGCCAGAAGTAAGCTATGGTTAAGGAGTTGGGGCACTTGATGGTCAGAATCCGCCAGACTGATCTGCGATGGGATTCATCTATTGGCACAGCAGATGCCGAACTAGAGCGTTGGAAGTTGCGTAGCAATGCGGGGTAAACTAGGTTTGACGTGCGTTTTCACTCAGCCGTAGAATTGAGCGCAACGTCAGGAAGCAATCATGGCCGGCATTTCTCTCAATCGAGCTGCTCGCAACCGTTTACGAACGGTCGCTGTTTGGGCCATGCTACCACTTGCCTTATTCAATAGCCGAACCGTCTACGGTTGCGGCTGCACTGGTCATTTTGAGTCGACTTGCCATTGCAATTGCTGTATTTCACCAAACAGCAAGTGCGGTAAATGTGGTGGCCAAGGTACATCCACTTGCCCGTGCTGTAGCAAGGTTCAAAAGTCAGCTACTACCGAGAACGGCAAATCGTCAGATACCTCGACAGGATTTCACGGCCATCATTGCAAAGGAATTGCCGCCCATGAGGTCATTCCGGCGACAGTCGTCACTGTGCATGCTGGAGACGAGGTGAATTTGACGGCCCTGGATTTCGTCACGATTGATCTCCCCATCGTGGCAAATCAGTTGGTCTATCAGCATAATGCGTCAGCCTATCTGGTCGCACCACCAAACGATCTCGTCGTCACGCTGCACCGCCTAGTCATCTGATTCTCTCTAGCGCGGCATCTTGCTGCGCTTCATGGGTATTCGAACCGGCAATAGCTCAATAGCTAACGCTGGTCGATCTTAGCCCAATCGATTCCCGCGACTATGTCGCTGTTGGTTTCTGTCGTAAGCGATACGTTACTCGAATCGAATGTCTGTTGTCACGAGTTGGCGTTGCTAGGCCCATGGTAGGTCGGCACGAATCGTTCACCGTTTGCATGAAAGGCGAAAACCATGAATCGTTACTTCAAGAATCTGATGTTAGTGGCTGCGGTCGCTGGACTTTATGTTCCCTCGGTCGCTATGGCCCAGAAAAGCTCCGGCGGGGTGACGGGCGAAGCACGTCTACATCCAGGAACCTGGAACCAACGGTCGTCCCGATCGTTCACTGGGTCGCGACCGATGTATCGCAGCACCGCCCCGGAGATCGTGCGGACCGAGTCAGCACCAGACTCCGTGGCGCAAGCGCCGAGCGAGCGCCGAAGTTTCTCGTATGAGCCGTCGCAACAAAACGTATCTGGCGATAGCTGCGTTTGCGGTCAGCACGCCGCCACGAAAGAAGCGCCGTCCACAACACAGCCGTCTACAGAAGCTCGCCGCAGCTACTCCTACGAGCCGTCGATGAACGACTCGCCTGTTGCGCCGAGGACTTATTCCACGCCGCCGACACAGTCTTCCAGGCCATCACCGTGGCAGCGGCTCAATGGCACAAAGGCTGAACGGAACAACTACCGGAACTAATGGACCGGTGGTCAGACCACACCTGTCATGTAACGAAGTCGTCGTGTCCCTGGTCCGGTCCTTGCGGGCCAGGGATTCTGCACCAAGCCAACACCACAAAACTGAGAACACATATGGGTAGATTCTTGATACTCGCCGAGGTGATGTTGCTCGCATGCGGCGCGACAGTGCTCGCCGACCAGCCAAGTCGCGCAGTCGAAGCGGATAAGGAATTGACCAAGGCAACATTCCTTATCACTGGCCTACACTGTCCACCTTGTACAACGACCGTCGAAAAGTCACTGAGCCACGTCAAGGGGCTGCGTTCGATCAAGGTCGATTGGAAAACGAAGACCGCGCAAGTTGAATTCGATGAAACGGATCTCCCTGCACAAAAAGTCGCGCAGTTAATTGCCGCCACGCCCCACATGATGGGTGGCAATACACACTACGGTGGCTGGCTGGCGATCAGAGTCGAAGAAATCAACGATGACGCCACAGCAAAACCCGTGCGGGAGATGCTTGGCAAGATTGAAGGCGTGAAGCAAACCGTTGGTTATCCGAAGCAGCACGCCGTTGGAGTTCAGTTCGCTGATAAGGGTCGAGTGTCAGATCGGCAGTTGATTGACGCTCTCACCAAGGCGGGATACCACGCCGCTAATTTGTAAGTTTTCAGTTTAATCATTTTTACACTGCCTTTCTGAGAGCAGTTTCACCAATTGGAGGATGAGAAATGCGAACGAACGTCGCGATCGCGGCAATGGGACTATTGGCGTTGGCTTGGGGGACAACAGGGTGCAGCAATTCAGCTCCGCGGCCGGCGGAGAAGGCAGCATCCAATGACACCGCTCACGACCATGCAGGCCATGACCATGCAGAGACTGCAAACACGGATATTGTTGCCGCATTCGCCAAACTTCCGGCCGAGGACCGAGGGCTGGCAGAGCGTCAGAAGATATGTCCCGTCTCGGGAGAGTTGCTCGGCGCGATGGGAGCCCCGCTAAAAATTGACGTAGCAGGACAAGCCGTATTTATTTGTTGCGAAGGATGCAAGGAAGAACTACTGGCGAAACCAGACGAATATCTGGCCAAGCTGAAGAAGTAAGCAGCGATTATTGAGAGAAGCGTAGTTCACGTTAGGCCGGATGGCCGGCCAGAATCAGCGGAAAGGAGTCCGTGCAATGAACGGGTATCGACGTGGAGTATTGGTGTTGCTGCTACTGACAACTTTGCTGGGCGTCATGGGTTGCGCGAGCGATCGTGCAGCCCGCTCCAACAGCAGTAGTTCCGGTGGGCATTGCTCCAACTGTAGCGGATGATTTCGATCGAAGGCAGCCGTGCCAGGCTGGCGGGTTAGCACCTTTATGTTTGGCTGGCTTGCGTCACGGCTGCCGTTTTTTCATTTTGCGTGGCGAGGATAGCAAGTATGCTCGGCAACAAAAATGAGCCCCCAATTGAGCGCTCTCTCGAACAGGAAAGCGCAGAGGATGAAGGTGGTCTTCGCGCGCCTCCGCATTTGCATGGCTGGCGCAAGGCGTGGTGGTGGTTCGATTTCATCATCCTTGTGAAACTGGCTCGGCTGCGCTTTATTGCGATTCTAGCCATCATTGGGGTCATTATCACCCAGTGGGATACGCTGACCGCCTACTACGACAAGTGGACCAGACCTGCCAGCGCCGCCGGGGCAGCGGGCAGCGAGTTTGAGTACTTCTGTCCAATGCATCCCACCATTATCCGCGACAACCCCAAGGACAAATGCCCAATCTGCTTCATGCCCCTCTCCAAACGCAAGAAAGGGACCGGGGAAGTGGAAGCCTTGCCGGCCGGCACAGTGAACCGGGTCCAACTTACTCCTTATCGCATGGTGCTGGCAGGCGTCCAATCGTCGCCAGTCGACTATCAGTCGTTGTCGAGAGAAATCACGGCGGTCGGCTTTGTGGAATTCAATGAGCGCGGACAGAAAACTGTATCCGCCCGTGTGGCTGGCCGCATCGACAAACTGTTGGCAAATGAAACTGGGCAGATGGTGAAGGCAGGCGACCCACTGGCACTGCTCTACAGTCCTGATTTAGTGGTGACGGTGCAGAACCTCATTGATGCCAAACGGAGCGGCAACCAGGATCTGCTAAACGGAGCCCGGGCGCGTTTAGAACTTTTAGGGATCGACGACCAGCAAATTGACGAGTTGCTGACGGCCGACAAGGCAAGCACCCAACTGACGATTCGTTCCCCAATCAGCGGGCACGTTATCGCGAAATATGTGCGTGAAGGCCAATATGTTTCGGAAGGAACGCCGCTCTATGACGTGGCGGATCTCTCAACAGTCTGGATTCAGGCGCAGGTGTATGAAGATGACCTGGCGTTTCTACCTCCTGGCCTGGAGCATGGTGCTAATCCCGCTGGTGCCGATGGGCTCGATGTGTCCGCCACGACACGAGCCTATCCGACCGAGGTGTTTCGCGGCAAATTGACCTTTGTCTATCCGCACGTTGATGAAGCCACACGCACCGTGACGGTCCGGTTTGAGTTGGAGAATCCGGGCAATAAACTGCGACCGGGAAGCACGGCGTCGGTGACACTGCGAGTGGAGCCCAAAAACCTTTCCATGTTCGCCAAGTTGCCCGTTGGTTCCACGGACCGCGAGATGCTTGAAGAGGGGCGCGTGCTGGCGGTGCCGGAATCATCGGTCATCGACACGGGTAGTCAAAAGATTGTTTATCGCGAGGCGTCCCCCGGCGTCTACGAAGGCACGCTGGTCACGCTCGGACCAAGAATGTCGACTCCCGATGGAGCGACCTACTATCCCGTTCTCAGTGGCGTGAAGCATGGCGACGCCGTCGTTACCAGCGGGTCGTTTCTAGTGGACGCTGAAACACGACTCAACCCGGCCGCCGGCTCCATTTACTTCGGCGGCAGCGGTGGCTCTAAGGCTAAGCAATCAAGCGTCGTCCGCCCGTCTACCCCTGAAGACCCCGATGGGAAAATTCAAGCCTCCTTGGCGAAGCTCGACCCCAAAGATCGCGCGCTGGCGGAAGCGCAACGTTTTTGCCCGGTGCTACCTACCAGTCGACTTGGCTCGATGGGGCCGCCCATCAAGCTGACGATTGATGGTGAGACGGTGTTTGTGTGTTGCAATGGATGCACGAAGAAGGCGTTGGCGAACTCTGCCGAAACGTTATCGACCGTCAAAAAACTTCGCGAGACACACGGGAGCAAGCGGGTTGAGTAAATGTCGGAGCAGCGCCACTTGCTCATCCAAGATATTCTATGATCGAACGAATCATTGAACTTTCGATTCGCAATCGCTTCCTGGTGCTGATCATTGCGGCGGCACTGACCGTGGCGGGCGTCTACGCTACGCTAAACACACCGGTCGACGCGATCCCGGACCTCAGCGAAAACCAAGTAATTGTCTTCACCGATTGGATGGGCCGGAGTCCTCGGGAAATCGAAGATCAAATCACTTATCCACTGTCTCGGAAGCTGCAAGGCCTGGCTGGCGTAAAGGCTGTGCGATCGTCATCGGAATTCAACTTTTCGATGATCACGATTATCTTTCAAGACAATATTGATTTCTATTTTGCCCGGCAGCGCGTCACCGAAAGGCTTGACCAAGCCGCCACATTTCTTCCTGCTGGCGCTGTCCCCTATCTGGCGCCAGACGCCACCGCGCTGGGGCAGATTTTCTGGTACACAGTCGAGACGAGTGCTGCTAATCCCATCGAGCCGGGACGACTGTGGGCGCTCAATAAATTTTATATTGCTCCTCAGCTTAACGCAGCGCCGGGTGTTGCCGACGTGGCCGTCGTCGGTGGCACACCGCTGGAGTACCAAATCGACGTGCGACCGGAAGACCTGCGAGCTTACGGCATCACGCTTGGCGACGTGTTTTCGGCCGTCGCTAAAAGCAACATGCCGGCGGGTGGCGGTGTCGTGCAGAAAAACAACGCCGAGTACATCGTGCGCGGCGTCGGTTGGATCAGAGATAAGTCCGACATTGAAAACACCGTCATTAAGGAGGTCAACGGCACACCGATTTACGTTAAAAGCATCGCTAACGTGCAATTGGGCACTCAATTCCGCCGAAGCATCTTTGAAAAAGATGGTAACGAGGTCACCGGCGGAGCAGTGTTGATGCGGCACGGCGAGAATCCGCTAGCCGTAACCGAGCGAGTCAAACTAAAGATACAAGAACTTCAACCTGGATTACCGGCAGGAGTTCACATTGTTGCCGCCTATGACCGGACCCGTCTCATTCACGGGGCGATCCATACGCTGAGAGAAGTCATGTGGCACGAAATGGTGATTGCTTCACTGGCAATCCTGCTCATTCTGATGCATTTCCGCAGCGTGTTTGTAATCTGTGTCACGTTGCCGCTGGCGGTGCTGTTTTCGTTCTTGATGATGTGGCTGCTACGGCAACTGGGGATCATCGATATTCAGGCGAACATCATGTCCCTGGCAGGAATTACGATCTCAATCGGGATTTTGGTCGACCAAGCCATCGTGATGACAGAAAATGCTACGCATCATCTCAAACAGCATTTTGGGGATAAGAGAGTAACGGGTGATATTCGCGAGTTGGTGATTGAACCTTGTCGCACCGTGGGCCGGCCAATCTTCTTCTCGGTCATGATCATGCTGCTCTCGTTTATTCCCGTGTTCATGCTCAGCGGCCGGGAAGGAAAACTGTTCCATCCGCTGGCGTTCACTAAGAGCTTTGCGATGCTGGGCGTAGCACTGATTTCGGTGACATTGGTTCCGGCACTGATTCCCATCTTCATTAAGGGCAGGCTACGAAGTGAGGAAGAAAACTGGATCGTGCGGAGCTTTATCAATATTTACAAGCCACTGCTAACGTGGGCATTGCCTCGTCGCAATCTAGTAATGTGGATGTTCGCTGTGCTGCTGGTGCTGGCAGCTGGGATGTTTCCGCTGCAAGCCGTGATTGGTCAAGGTGCTTCCGAAACGGCTTGGCGAAATTCGTTCCTGCTGGTATTTGCCGCTGTTACGTCTCTGACTGTGATCTCGACACGCCGTTGGTATTGGCAAGCCTTATCGCTGGTGAGTCTCGTGGCGATTGGACTGTGGGCATATCACTTTCCAAAAATCGGCGTAGCCTTTATGCCGGCGCTCGATGAAGGAGCAACCCTCGATATGCCGGTGACAGTGCCCCGCGCAAGTGTGACGCAGGCGGTTGACGATCTCAAGGCGCGTGATGCGCTACTCCGCGGCTTTCCAGAGGTCGAGTCGGTCATCGGTAAGTCTGGGCGCGCCGATACGCCTACTGATCCTGCACCGCTCGATATGGTCGAGACATTTGTGAACTATCGTCCTAAAGAGCTGTGGCCCAAGCGTGTGCTCAAATACTCAGATGCTGCGAAACAAACGAGGCACGTTCTCGATGCGCTGGAGGAGCGTGGTTTTATCGAGCGCACCGCAGCCCAGGACGAACGCAACAATCTGATCGTCGATGCGAGCCAAAAGGCCCTGGAACGTTTCGATGAAAGTATGCGGGAACTGGCCCTGCTGCGTTACGTCGAGTTTGAGCAGGAGCTGGAACCTCTGCTAACTCGATTTGCCATCCAGGATATTGTGCGTCGCCTACACGATGCCGGCAAACTTACGTGGCCTGCTGGTGGGGATGAACATAAGGAGATTGAATCGCTCACAACAACGATGACGCCGAAATATGGAAGATGGCTCGTTGAATCACCCGCCCTGGAAGATGTAACCCACTTGAGCCAGGATGTAGTAGCGCAACTTGCCGAACGCGGTGCAGTTAAGGACACGGTCAGCGCGTTGGAGCTGGCTCAATCTTCGCTAGGCTCACTAGCGACTGGAATCGAAGAACTTTTTGGAGCCGAGCACAAGACTTTGGCAAGTGAATTGTTTCAAGCCGTCGTCGACGAGCGCGAACAATTGTGGCAAGAGCGTGTCAAAGAAATCAATTGGGAACTCTTCGACCGCGGAACCGAGTCGTTCACGTGGTATGCGCTGGAGGAGGTAATGAAAGGAGCGGATCAGCTTGGTCAGCTGACGACTACTGAACGTGGCCAACAAGCCCAGCGATTTGTCAAACAAGCAGTCCAAGCTCAGCTTGGGAAGACGGACGACGCTGCCGCATTTGAACCCTTCTTCTCCATTCGCGAAGAATTGGAAGCACCCTTTCGGGACGACGTTTTCTTATGGCCACGTCAGACCGGACCCAAGGGGGATCTGGTCGATGACGAAATGGGCCGCGTCTTACAAGTTCCTGGGTGGAGCAACATTTTCACGCAGCCCATCATCAACCGTATCGAGATGCTTTCCACAGGCGTGCGGACGGACATCGGCGTCAAAGTATTTGGACCGGACCTGGATACGATCGACCAAGTCTGTAAGGAAATTGAGGCGGCACTCACGCCCATCAATGGTGCGCGGGACGTTATCGCCGCACCGATCATGGGCAAAGGCTACGTGCAAATCGACATCGACCGTGAGCGAGCGGCCCGCTACGGCATTTCGGTGGAGGACATTCAGAATGAAATTGAAGTGGCGCTGGCCGGGCGCGCAGTGACATTCACAGTCGAGAAACGAGATCGGTTCCCAGTGCGCGTTCGCTATGCCAGGGCCAATCGCAACGACGAAGAGAGCATACGGCGGCTGCTCGTGAGTTCCGGTGGCATGGGAAGTTCCCAAGCGTCGACAACTACGGCAAGTGGCATGGCACAGTCTACTGGCCAAGGTACAAGCACCTCGTCTCCATCCTCAACCATATCCAACGAGCATGCCGCCGCCCCCGCCCATGCACCGAAGAGCAATCCATTGATTCCACTAAGTGCCTTGGCCGACGTGCGGATTGTGGAGGGACCGGCCATGATCAAAAGCGAGAATGGCCGTCTATTGAATTACGTTACGCTTAATGTT